>ENA-OWPI01004498-OWPI01004498.1-marine-metagenome-genome-assembly--contig:-NODE-4498-length-11114-cov-6.545891_pt1 | contig 11114 bp, 10 predicted proteins | sample MGYA00238138_ERZ651775 | MGnify/ENA primary metagenome ERZ651775 (study PRJEB26906, sample SAMN06265043) | marine metagenome | isolation source: Helgoland LTER site | place: Germany:Helgoland, sampling...
GTTTCTTCGAGGGAGACATTACCGACCCTGTTGTTCTTGCGGAGGCGGTCAAGGAGTGTGATCAGGTTTATCATTGTGCGGCAGTTGTCTCCTTTGACCCATATGATGCAAGGTTGCTGCACGAAACAAATGTTTTAGGCACCGATAACGTGGTGAACGCCTGTTTGCACTCCAACATTTCACTAATTTACATCAGTTCTACCGCAACTATTGGTGATGTTGTAATAAATGATGAACGGACGGAAGAAAGTAATTGGGTCTCTGATAAAGGAAAGTCAGATTACACGTTAAGTAAGCGCTATGCAGAATTGGAAGTGTTTAGAGGAGTGCAAGAAGGCCTTGACGCGACAGTAGTAAATCCGGGTGTCATATTGGGACCAGGAAAGTGGGGAACCAGCAGCACTACAATTTTTCTTTCAGGTTTAAAGGGGCTCACGTTCTATCCATCTGGAAGCAATGGTTTTGTTGACGCAAGGGATGTTGCGGAATTTACCATTTCGCTGTCAAAAAAGAGGGGTGTTAAAGGAAGGCACTTGCTCATTGGTGAAAACATGTCGTTTAAAGACCTATTCACCACATTTCATCATTTATTCGGAAGTAAAAAGCCTTCAATCGCTATTCCTAAGTCGCTTGTTATGTCAACAGTAAAGGCATTATCCGTTTTGGAAAAGTTGAAGTTAAGTCCATTGAAATTGACATCTGAAAACCTAAAGTCAGCATATAGAAAACTTGCTGTTAAATATCATCCAGATAAAAATCCTGGTGACAAAGTTGCAGAAGATAAATTCAAAGAAGCCAGTGAAGCATACGGAATTCTTTCAGATAAAGAAAAAAAACAAAATTATGATAACTTTGGTCATGCTGCCTTTGAAAATGGTGGTGGAAGACAAGGTGGTGGTTTTGGAGGGTTTGGTGGTGCTGATTTTTCAGATATTTTTGAGGATTTTTTTGGAGATTTTGGTGGTGGTGGACGATCAAGAAATAGAAGTTCTAATAATAGAGGTTCAGATCTAAGGTACGATTTGTCAATCACACTTGAAGATGCTTACCAAGGTAAAAAGCAAGATATTAAATTTTCAACAACAGAAAAATGTAATACATGTAAAGGAAATGGATCTAAACCTGGTCACTCTCCTGATAGATGTACTTACTGCGGTGGAAACGGAAAAATAAGGTCTAATCAAGGCTTTTTTACTGTCCAACAAACCTGTCCTCAATGTAATGGTAATGGAGAGGAAATTACAAATCCGTGTAGTGACTGTAATGGGCAAGGCAAGAAACAAGCCTCTAAGAAAATATCAGTTACAATTCCTCAAGGTGTTGATGATGGAACAAGAATTAGATTGGCAGGCAAAGGAGAGGCTGGTAGCAGAGGTGGTGCAACAGGTGATCTATATCTATTTATTAACGTTCATTCTCATGACTTATTTAAAAGATCAGATGAAAATTTATTTTTTGAATTTCCAATTTCTCTCGCAGATGCAGCATTAGGAACTACTATTGAAATTCCAACTATTGATGGGGGTAAAGCTAAAATAAAAATTCCTGATGGAACTCAAAATGGTAAACAGTTCAGATTAAAGGGTAAAGGGATGCCATTTATGAGAAGAGGTGATTTTGGTGACTTATATGTTCAGGTTAAAACAGAGGTGCCTGTTTATTTAAATAAAAAACAAAAAGAATTATTGGAACAATTTAGGGAAATTGAGAATGACAAATCTAATCCAAGTATAAAAAAGTTTTTTCAAAAAGCAAAAGATTTCTGGAAAAACTAAAAGACTAATCTTCTAAAAAAGGTTAATATTTAGTTAAATGAAAAAAATTAATTTAGCTATTTCAGGTTGCATGGGAAGAATGGGGCAGCAACTAATAAAGTCAGCAAAAAAAAATAAAAATTTTAAATTAGTAACACTTACAGAAAATAGATTAGTAAATAAAAAATTTAACGGAATTAAGCCAGAGCTAAATTCTGACAAAGCCTTTAAAAATATAGATATAATTATTGATTTTACTGTTCCAAATTGCACATTAGAAATATTAAAAATAGCTTTTAAACTTAAAAAAAGGGTTGTGATTGGAACAACTGGTTTCAACCAAAAACAAGAAAACCAAATCAAAAAATATTCAAAAAAAATACCTATTTTAAAAGCAGGTAATATGAGCTTAGGTGTAAATTTGTTAATGTATTTAACTGAAATTGCATCAAAATCATTAAATGATGAATACTTAAGTAAAATATTTGAAGTGCACCACAAACACAAAAAAGACTATCCATCAGGTACAGCTTTAATGCTTGGAAAAGGAATTGCAGACGGAAAAAATAGAGATTTAAATGATTTAATTGGTAACAAGTTTTTGAATAAAAAATCTTTTCCTTATGGAAAAAAGATAAATTTTAATTCGATAAGAAAAGATGAAATTATTGGTGAACATGAAGTAAAATTCTCAAGTGGAAAAGAAATAATTACATTAAACCATGAAGCTTTTGATAGAGAACTTTACTCTGATGGAGCTTTAACTGCTTCTAAATGGTTAATGAAAAAGAAACCAGGTTTATATTCTATGAGAGATTTGCTTAACTTTTCATAATGGATGAAAAACAAAAAGCAAAAATTATCATCAAAACTTTAAATAAAATTTATCCTAAAGCACCTATTCCTCTAAAAAGTAAAAATACTTTTACTCTTTTAATTTCTGTGCTTCTCTCAGCTCAATGTACAGATATAAATGTAAATAATGTCACGAAAAATATATATCCAAAATATTATAAACCAGAACATTTTGTAAAATTGGGTAGAAAAAAAATTGAAAAGTTAATTAAGAAAATTGGAATTTTTAGAATAAAGGCAAAAAGTATTTACTTGATGTCAAAACAAGTTTTAGAAAAGCATAATGGCAAAGTGCCAAAAACTTTTGAAGAACTAGAAAAATTACCTGGTGTAGGCCATAAAACAGCTAGCGTGGTAATGTCCCAGGGTTTTGGATATCCAGCTTTTGCAGTTGATACTCATATTCATAGACTTGCACAAAGATGGGGCTTAACAAATGGAAAAAATGTTGTTCAAACAGAAAAAGATTTAAAACGAATATTTCCTAAAAAAACTTGGTCTAAACTTCATTTACAAATAATTTTTTATGGTAGAGAATATTGCAAGGCAAGGGATTGTTATGGTTTAACTTGTAGAATATGCACTACATGCTACCCAAATAGAAAAAAACCTGTTATTACCCAAAAAGCTTAATATGAAAATTTTAGGAATAGGAAATGCAATAATTGATGTCATTTGCAAAGTAAATGACAGTTTTATTGAACAAAATAATCTCACAAAAAGTACCATGAAATTATTTTTTGATGAAAATGAATTCAAAAGTTTATTAACAAATCTTAAAATTGAAAAAACTGTTTCTGGAGGATCAGTTGCAAATTCTATAGTTGGGTTGTCTCAACTTGGTAACAAAGTAGGATTTATTGGAAAAGTTTCTGATGATGAATTTGGTAGCAAATATGAAGAAGGTTTAAAACAAGAAAATGTAGAATATTTTTATTCAAAAAAGAATGAAGAATTACCAACTGGGACTTGTTTAATATTAATTACACCAGACTCTGAGAGAACAATGTGTACATTTTTAGGAACTGCAGGAAAAATTAATGAAAACGATGTTGATAATGATGTAATTAAAAAAAGTGAAATAATATTCTTGGAAGGTTATTTGTGGGATGAAGGTGATCCCAAAAAAGCATTTGATAAAGCAATTAATAGCGCAAATAAGGTAGCCATGTCACTTTCTGACCAATTTTGTGTAGATAGACATAAAACTCATTTCTTAGAATTAGTAAAAAATAAGTTGGATATAACTTTTGCTAATGAACAGGAGATGACATCATTGATAGGAGCAAATAATTTTGACGAAGTTATAAACTTTTCAAAACAAATTAATAAATTAGTAGTTGTAACTAGAGGTGAAAAAGGAGCAATAGCAATTCAAGGTGAAGAAGTGGTTGAATCTGAGATAATTAAAAATCTTAAAATATTAGATCTTACTGGTGCTGGTGATCTTTTTGCTTCTGGATTTTTACACGGTTATGTAAATAAATTTTCAATTAAAGAAAGCTTACAAGAGGGTACTAAAATGTCTGCCAAAGTAATACAACAAATCGGTGCTAGACTATAAACCTAAATTTTTTTTCTTTTAAAACTTCCCTTACCCTTTTTGGGCTTAACTATTTTAGGTTTATATTTTTTTGTAAAAAGATCTTTGATTATAAGATTTTTCTTATTTGATTTGATAGCCATTTTTTTTACTAATAATAAATTCTTTATCATTAAAAGTATTTAAAATTTTTTTTCTTAATCGATAAATATGTGTTTCTACAGTATGAGTTTCAATACCAGATTGATAGCTCCACACTTGAGCTTGTAATTCATCAATACTAACTGGTTTTTTTGATTTAGATAAATAAATAATTGTATTTATTTCTTTTTCAGTCAACTTAAGTTTAATATTGTTTATTAGCATCTCTCTCGAGTTTAGATTTATATTGTAATTATTTACTTTCATTTGAGATTGATTGTTAAAATGTAGTTTTAAAAATTCTATATTTATTTTTTCCATTAATTTAGAAATATTAATTGGACTGTTCTCTAAGACAAAGTGGCTTCCAATATCTGAATGTTTTGTATTTGCAATAATCAAAGAATTATTATGATTTATTACTTTACCTTTTAAAGAATCCTTAGTATCCGCAGAGATAATCTTAAAGTTTAAATCTAAACTAAGTTCTTCTAAAATATGGTATAACGAATTAAACTTATATATTATTAAATTCTGTGTAATCATATGAACAGAATATGACAATTTTAATTAAAAATAAACACACTCTTCAGATAGATGATTTTAAATTTAGGTGTTGTATTGGAAAAAATGGAGTAACTAAGAATAAAAAAGAAGGAGATAAAAAAACACCCAGAGGAACCTTTGAAATTGAAAATCTCTATTTTAGAAAAGATCGAAAACAAAAACCATCAACTTTATTAAATTGTATCGAAATTAAAAAAGATATGGGTTGGTGTCATGATACTAGTTTTCCAAAAAAGTATAACAAACTTTTTAAAATACAAAAAAACATTAAACATGAAAAATTAAAAAGAAAAGATTATAAATATGATTATCTAATTCCAATTAAATATAACTTTAAAAAACCTATCACTGGTCATGGGAGTTGTATTTTTATTCATTTGACCAAGGATTATAAACCTACAGCTGGATGTATTGCTTTAAAAGAAAAAGATTTTTTGATACTGGCTAAATTAATTAAAAAAAATTCAAAAATTAAAATTTTTTAATCTCTCTTACCAAAAATACTAGACCCGATCCTCAAATAGGTAGAAGAATTTTCAACTGCTTTTAAATAATCTGATGACATTCCCATACTAATTTCCTGTAAATTAAATTTTTTACTCAAAATTTTCATTTCTTTAAAATACTTATCTGGATCTTGATTGGCTGGAGGAATACACATTAACCCAATAATATTTAAGTTTAATTGTTTTGAAAAAGTTATTAAATCTTTGACTTGATCTACTTTAATTCCAGACTTTTGATCTTCCTCACCAATATTTACCTGAATAAATAACTTTAAATTTTTATTTTGTTTATTTTGTTCATCTGCAATTTTTTTTGCAAGCTTCATACTGTCTACTGAGTGTATGTAATCAAATATTTTTAAAGCATGTTTAACTTTATTAGTTTGCAACTTACCTATTAAATGAAGTTTAATATTTTGTTTTTTGAGCTTAATTTCAGACCATTTATCTATAGCTTCTTGTACTTTATTTTCTCCATAATCTAGATGACCATATTCTATTAATGGAAGAATCTTTTCTAGTTTGAACGTTTTGGATACTGCGATAACTTTTGGAGTATATTTAATTTTTTGTTCTTCTAATTTTTTATCAATTGCACTAATAATATCTTTATATTTTTGAATAGAATTATGCATAAAAGTTTTCCAAATAAATATTACTTTATTAATGAATTTGAAACAAAAAATATAGATAAACTTGATAAAAATACTGGAATAATATTTAGAAATTACAATTCAAAAAATAATTTAAAATCTATTATTAATCTTAAAAATTTTTGTAAAGAAAATGGCTATAAATTTTTTTTATCAAATAATATAAAGCTAGCCTTGAAGCTTAAATTAGATGGAGCCTATATCCCTTCTTTTAATAAAGATACAAAACATCTTTCTTATTCCTTTACAAAAAATTTTATAATACTGGGTTCTGCTCATAATAATAAAGAAATAAAAATAAAACAAAAACAATTAGTTAAAATAATTTTTTTATCGTCCATATTTAAAAAAAATAAAAACTATTTAGGAATTAACAAATTCAAATTGCTTTCAAAATTAACCTATTTGAAAGTGATAGCTTTAGGCGGTGTTTCAAATATAAACTTAAAAAAGCTGAAGCTGGTTGAGTGTTATGGTTTTGCTGGAATTTCTTATTTTGAATAAAAAAAAGGCCCCTAAAAAGGGGCCCTTTTAAACAATTTACTAGATCAAACTAGAATGAGAATGCAACATTTAGGTCGTAACCTTCAATGTCGTTCGCTGCAGCTGTTGAGCCAGCAACGTTATCAATTGTGTTCTGTGCGAACCCAATTGACACTCCACCCATTGAGTATGATACTGAGAAACCTTTAGATTCTTGGTCAACATCAGCACTACCAAGATCCAATTCGTGTGTACCATATGATATTGATAAGTCATCGCTTACAGCATATGAAATACTCATTGCTGTTGACTCATCATCTTGAGTTGCTGTTGAACCATCAACTTCTGATGTTTGGTAACCAACTGTAAGTGGACCAAATGCGTAATTAATCCAAAGAGTTGACTCATCATTTGTTAAAGAGGCACTTTCGTCTACTTCACCCATACCATAACCGATTGTAAGACCTTCAACCATCTCTGGTGAAATCTCAACACCAAAGTCATTATGAGAGTTTACAACTGCTGCATTATGAGGAGATGCTGATACTGCACCTTGAACGTAAGCTGCTGAGAATGTAACTCCACTTACTGTTGGTGATACATATTTAAATGAGCCAGCTCCACCGCCGCCACCATTGATGATTTGAACGTCAGCACCGTCAGTTCCAGAAGCTAATTCAGCAATATCCCATACTTCTTCGTAAGCAGTTGGAGTTTTATCATCCCAACCAGACATTACAGTTCCACCACTTTGTTGGTAATGTAATGTACCAAAACCACCTGAAACTGTAGTCCAAGCGTCGTCTTGAGCACCACCATCAATTTCGATGTACTGAGTAACAGTTAAACCATTATCAGTTTCACCTGAATAAGTGAATTTTACACTGTTATTGTGGTAGTATCCAGCTGCTGCTGTATCGTTTGTTTGAGATACACCAATTGATGCACCACCACTTACTGACATCTCTGCATTTGCAGCAGACATAGCAACAAGTGAACCAGCTAAAGCTGATAAACCTATTTTTTTAAATTTGTTCATATTAATTACTCCTTTGTTTAATGTTGATTATTAATAATAAACGAGATCTGTTTATCATTATTTTTTCTATCTCTTGTAAAATAACCATAAATATTTAAAAAAATTGGTGATATGTTGTATTTTTACAACACAATTATCCCTGTAAATACGCTATTTTTTTTCCTTAAAGTAAATTTCATGCTATATAACATATAATTTTGACCATGAAACACATTATCAATAAATATTTAGTTTTTTTATTTGGTTTTTTATTTATTTTAAATTCCTGCGTAAAGTTACCGGGAGCCGATGCTAGAAAAGTACCCCCAAATGTAAAAGATAGAGTAAAGAAAAATTTAGAAACTGGCAGAGGTTTTAGATTAGATAATCAATTTAAAGGAGGTATAGGTTCTGGTAATTTTGAGTTTGCAAGCTCCAATGAGTTATGGAGGGCATCGTTAGACACAATAGATTTTATGCCTTTAGCATCTGCAAATTACAGTGGAGGTATTCTTATAACTGATTGGTATTCTGAAAATAATTCAACAAATGAGTCTATCAAAATAACAATTAGGTTTTTGACAAATGAAGTAAGGTCAGATGCAATAGATATAAAAATTTTTTACAAAAATTGTAATGCTGAATTGAATTGTTCTATATCAGAAAAAAATAGTACTTTAAAAAATGAATTAAAAAAAGAAATTTTAAAAAAAGCAGCTATTTATAAAAAGCAGAAAGAAGACAAAAACTTTAAGCCATACATTACCTCAATGAGTGAATCAGACTAACAATTAAAGATTAGGTTAAAATTTTGTGGAAAGATATAATTTTAAAGAAATTGAAACAAAATGGCAAAAAATTTGGGAAAATAAAAAAATATTCTCAACAAAAGTAGATAATAATAAAAAAAAATTTTATTGCCTAGAAATGTTCCCATATCCATCTGGAAAAATTCACATGGGTCATGTTAGAAATTACACAATTGGTGATGTATTAGCTAGATATAAAACTTTACAAGGTTTTAATGTCCTCCACCCGATGGGATGGGATTCTTTTGGTATGCCAGCTGAAAACGCTGCAAGACAAAATAAATTAGATCCAAAGACATGGACTGAAGAAAATATTTCTGTAATGAAAACTCAACTAAAAAAACTAGGTTTATCTATAGATTGGGATAAAGAAATTTCAACTTGCTCTCCTGATTATTATAAACATCAACAAGAATTTTTTTTAGAACTTTATGACAAAGGGCTAGTTTATAGAAAAGAAAGTTATGTAAATTGGGATCCAGTAGACAATACAGTTTTAGCTAATGAACAAGTAATAGATGGTAAAGGTTGGCGCTCAGGAGCAATTGTTGAAAGAAAAAAACTAAATCAGTGGTTTTTTAAAATTACTAAATTTTCCAAGGAACTTCTTGAAAGCTTAGATACTCTTAAAAATTGGCCAAATAAAGTTAAAGTAATGCAGAAAAATTGGATAGGAAAGTCTTATGGCTGTGAAATAAACTTTAAGATTCAGTCAGAAAAGGAAATAAAAGAAATTAAATGTTATACAACTAGGCCAGACACATTATTTGGTATGTCTTTTTTGGCGGTTTCTGTAGATCATCCAATTGCAAAATTTTATATAAATGATCCTGAATTTGTTAAATTTAAAAAAGAATGCTCAAAAACTGGCACAACAGAAGAGTCTATTGCGGCAGCTGATAAACTTGGGTTTAAAACTGATTTGTTAGCAATTAATCCTTTAGATAAAAATATAAAAGTACCAGTCTATTTTGCTAATTTTGTTTTAATGGATTATGGATTAGGTGCTGTATTTGGTTGTCCTGCGCATGATCAAAGAGATTTAGATTTTGCAAGAAAATATAATTTAAAAGTTACAACAGTTGTTAGGCCTGAAAAAAATAAAGAATTTTCAGTTAATGAAAAAGCTTTTACAGAGTCTGGTTATTTATTTAATTCTAAATTTTTAAATGATCTAAAAGTTCCAGATGAGTCAATTAGTAAAACTATTAACTACTTAGAGGAAAATAATATTGGTCAAAAAAAAATTAATTATAGATTAAAAGATTGGGGTATCTCTCGTCAAAGATACTGGGGGTGTCCGATACCAATAGCGTATGATGAAAATAATAATCCAGTTAAAATTCCAAAAGATATGCTACCGGTTGAGCTACCAAAAATTGATCAATTAACCTCAGTGGGAAATCCATTGGATGAAATGCTAGAATGGAAAAATATCACAATTGAAGGAAAAAAATGTATTAGAGAAACTGACACACTGGACACATTTGTTGACTCGTCATGGTATTTTCTAAGGTTCTGTTCACCTCAAAATAAAGAATATGGGTTTAACTCTGATGAAGTTAAGTATTGGATGCCAGTAGATCAATATATTGGTGGTGTAGAACACGCTATACTTCACCTTTTGTATTCAAGATTTTTTATGCAAGCTTTATCTTATAAAAGTAATACATTAGATATTAAAGAACCATTCAGTGGATTATTTACTCAAGGTATGGTCTGTCACGAAACGTATAAAGACGAAAATAATAATTGGGTTAGTCCTGATGAATTAATTACTAAAGATGGAAAAAAATTTATAAAAGATACTGAAGTACCTGTAAAAATTGGACCTTCAGAATCAATGTCAAAATCAAAAAAAAACACTATTGATCCTGAAAAAATTATAAGAGATTATGGAGCTGACTCTGTAAGATTATTTATCTTATCTGACAGTCCACCAGAAAAAGACGTTCAATGGTCAGATGAGGGTATAAAATCATCATATAAGTTTATACAAAAATTGTGGGCATTAAATCAAAAAATTATTAAAGAAATAGAAGCGAATCATCAATCTAATCAGAATAATAATTTAGAAAAAATTACTAATAAATTTATTCAAGATATTACTCAAAATATTGAAAATTTTTCATATAATAAAATAATTGCAAATTTTCATGAGGTTTACTCATCTTTAAATAAAGTCATTACAAATCAGATTGAAAAAAACAAATTGATTGATAATTATAAGAAAATTTTAGTAGCTATTAGTCCTGTAATACCTCACTTTTCGAACGAATGTATGGACATATTAAACATTAAAGACAAAATTGTATGGCCAAAAGTTGATGAAAAGTTCTTATTAGATGAGAATATTAAATTCGTTGTTCAGTTTAATGGCAAAACCAGAAAAATTATAATTTCAAAAAAAGATACAACAGAAAACTTACTATTAAATAAAATAAAAGAGGATAATAAATTAAATGAATATTTAAATAATAAGAATATTAAAAAAAATATATTTATCCCCAACAAACTAATTAATATAATAACTGATTAAAAATGAAAAAAAGTATAATATTAGTATCTATAATATTTTTCCTAACGCAATGTGGATTCACCCCGATTCATTTAAAAAATAAAAATTTAAATTTTTCGATAGAAAAAATTAGCTATACTGGAGACAGAGAACTAAATAATTTTTTAAAAACAAATTTAGATCAATACAAAAATGAAAAAGTTGATAACAAAATTTATATTGAAGCAAATAGTATTTATAAAAAAATTATTCTACGTAAAGATAAAA
>ENA-OWPI01004499-OWPI01004499.1-marine-metagenome-genome-assembly--contig:-NODE-4499-length-11108-cov-10.791406_pt1 | contig 11108 bp, 6 predicted proteins | sample MGYA00238138_ERZ651775 | MGnify/ENA primary metagenome ERZ651775 (study PRJEB26906, sample SAMN06265043) | marine metagenome | isolation source: Helgoland LTER site | place: Germany:Helgoland, sampling...
TCCAACTTTGCCAAGGAAACAGAGGAAATCTCGGCCTCGTCTGTTCCATTTCTACTAACGTCTCAATCGTGGGAATTTCGGCAGTCCTATCATCAAATCTCTCGTCCTCTAAAATCCTCTTTAACGCCGTTTCCGCGTTCCCGTGTGCTTCCCACATCGCTTCCTCGTACATTTCATAGTGTTCTCTCCACCGCTCCGTGTTCGCATCGAATCGGTCCAACTCTGTTTTAAACTCTAAAGTGCACAGTTGCGTCGGCACGGCGATGTTTCTGACGACGCGCAGAATGTTTGAATAGAAGGAAAACTCGTTCCGGAACGTTCGGTGGTTTATGGAATACTTTTTACTACTCGATGATGATGAATTCGCCGCTGATGAGAAATCACACGTCGACTCGTATTTCGGACAAAGAACCACTGTCTTGGCAAGCGCGAGCGCGGCAAATCCTCTCGTCAAAACCATCGTCCCCTGAGAGTTCAAAGACCCGTTGTTCGTTAAGAAAGAAGCCCCTTTCATCAGAGAGACGCAAAACTGCGCTTTTTAGAATGCCGTTCGGGGAAAGAATTTCACATTGTGCTTCATCACTCTCCATTCTACGTTGCGCATATCATCATGACGACGGCTTTGAGGACGAGGACGCTTCTTTTCTCGAATTCGTCGTCGTCGTCTCGGCGAAAGGGTGGTCGTTCAAAGTCTCTGTCTCGTGCAAAAGGAAGAGGAAGAATCGATGCGTTCCGTGTTTGCGTGAAAGCCGCCAAAGAGGAGGATGATGATGCGAACGACGGATTAAGAAGAAGAAGAAACAGAACGAATAAAACGGATGATTACGACGAGGAGACGGATGGAAAACAACGACAGAAGATGACTGTGATGAGAGATGACGACGATGACGACGACGATGCGGAGGACGACAACAACAACAGTAAAGACGACGACGAATTCGTTCTATCCAACGTCCGCCCGAACAGGACTTTTGCGAATGAAGAAGAAGAAGAAGAAGAAGCGTCGATCAAAGAACGAGCGCGTACACTGAAAAGACGACTCCAAGGAGAAGTTTTAGAAGAACAGAGATGGAGAGAAGCGTTGGAGTCAAACGATATCTCTCTAAAACGAGGGAGGATTGGGAAGACGTATGTTCAGAGGCGAGTGCAAACGCACGATTTCGTCAGAGCGAAGCGTGGGAGCGGGAGGAGTGCGAGTACGTCGGCCGTCGCCGGGAGTCACACTTCCTCGCAAAATGGAAGAAGAATGAGGAGGGGATGTGCGACGAGTGAGCAACTTCCGCCGTTGAAAGGCAGGCAGCAAAAAGCGATGACAATCACCGGCGATTTCATTCGCGCGGCAAAGCCGAAAACGTTCGCGACGTTGAAGGTTGTTTTAGACGCGGTGGCGGAGAGATACGAAGTAGACCAGGAGAAGACGGTTTGGACGAAAACGTTGTGGAAGTACGTCAGTCAGGAGTGGGATTTTAGGTATTACGAGATGAACGATGGTTCGGAGGACACGGAGGATGACGACATTTTGCAAGTCATCGACGTCGTCAACGGTCGAGACGCGCACGAGTTGATTGAACTTTGGGCGAAACGGAGGAAAATCTTTCGAGGCGTAAAATCCTCCTCAAACGTAAAAGAAGAAGTCATCATTAATGGCGATACGATCGAAGAGGAAAAGGAAGAGGAGGAAAACGTGGAAACCCCGGAAAACGAACAAATCATAGCGTTAGAACTGGAAAGGATTAAATCGAGAGCGATTCGAGTTAACGCAAACGCGAAGGGCATAGTATTGCTCGCCATGGCGAGAGCGTACGACGATTTAGGATTTACGGTTCGCGCGAAGAAAGCGTGGACAGACGTCGAGGCGTACCACGATTGCGCGTACGGCGATAAGAAAGCCGTCGAGTTGAAAATCGAACGCCTTTGTTCGTGCTCTCGACACGTCAATCGATTGGACGACGCCAAGAATTGCTTCCTGGATTTAGCTTTGAAAATCAAACCGAGATCGGGATTCAAACGCAAAGCGTTCACGGCGGCGTGTAAAGTTATTAACCAGACGAAAGACGTGGAATTCGCGATGACGGTGTACGACTCGATGAAACGAAACCGAGAAAATGGCGACGCGTTTATCGTGGCGACGTTAATATCCGCGTTTGGCGTTGAAAACGGAAGGCCGACTATTGATGAAATGAAGAAACTCGGTTTAGAGTGCTGGTCGCGAGCGAAGAAGAAAGATATCGTTTTAGATGGTCAGTGTTATTCGAGCATCGTCGGTTTGTTGTGTAAAGCGAGAGACGCCGCAAAGGCGATGGAAATCATTCGCGAGTTGGAAACGACGGAGAAGTGGATGGCGAGAGGTACGATTGGAGCGAAATCGTTCGCCGCCGCATTTAAATACGAGCAACAGAAACAACAACAACAATCTCAACAACAGCCGGAAGAAGATGGTGATGATATCGAGAGTAGCGCAGATGATGAGGAGGATAATGACGACGACGCGACGAGGAAGAAAAATTACTACGATTTCGCCGCGGCGAAACGTTTGCGTCAACTGAAAAAGCAACAATTCAAAGAACTCCGCGACGACCGCGACGCGAAAAAGAACCGCGAAAACGTCGAACCGGCGTACGCGCAAGTCATGCACTTCCTCTGCGACTCGAAGCAACCGAAACAGGCGCTGATGGTGTTTCAAAACATGCAAAGAAATGGCGTTCCTCCGAGCAAAAGCACGTACAGAGCTTTATATAAAGCCTTACGGTACGCCGGCGGACGGAACGGTCGCATCTCGAACAAAACTGCGGCAAGGTTCGCGATCGATGCGGTCACATCGAACTCGAAATCCAAATCAGCGCCTCTTTTGTTTGCCTCGTACGATGAAAACGATCGTAACGGTGGACGAAGACGATACCGCTCGTCTTCTTCTTCTTCGTCGTCGTTGTCGTCACGAACGGATACCACAACATCCAAGGACGAAAGCAAACGCCACGATTTAGAGTGCATATTAGAAATCTGCGCGAGAGCAGGATTAGCGGACGAAGCGATCGAGGTTCGCGATCGGTTGCGTTTTGGATTTGGCGACGAGTATGCAAACGCGCCGGAAATTCGCAGATGCGTAGTCGAAGCCTTTCAACGCGCCGGTCCTGAACGAGTCGAAGAGGCGTTGGCGGTGTACAACGAGGAGTTGATTTACAACGAAGAAGGCAGAGCGAGAAACGCAAACAGCCAACTCTCGCCAGAGTTTTGGATCTTCCTCAGCTTGGCGTTGCGCGACGCCAACTTGCTTTCCGAAAACGTCGCCATTTTGAAAGAGAACCTGTTGACGCCCAAGATGTCGTCGATGAACTCGATGAACGCGGCGAAGAACAACGGATTGAATGCAACCCCGGCGACAACCATTCAACAGAAAAAATACTACCCGATCGCCGCTGCGAACATCGTCATCGACCATTGCGCGGGAGAAAACGTCCCGGGTGAAGCCATGGATATCTTGGACTTGATAAACAGAGACGATAATCCACTCATCGCGGATTCGGTGACGTATCTCGCGCTGTTGAAAGCAACCAAGAAAATGGGAAAGAACGGCCCGGCGACGGCAGAACGAGTGATGGAAGAGATGATATCAAAACGCGGCGCAGAATTTGTGACCACGGAACATCTGAATTCGCTGTTAGCGGCGTACGCGAGAGGTGGCGAGAAGTATCTAGAGAAGAGCGAAGGGACGTTTGAACGCATCGTTCGCATGCGACGAACGTCGAAACCGGATGAGTATGAGTTCATCACGATGCTTTACGCCTACTCCGTCGCGTCGAAGTTTCGAAATGCGGTTACTTTTTACGATCGGTACGCGAACACGTTCGCTTCAGATGGTGAACGGAAACCGAGAATATTCAACGCGGCTATTCGCGCGACGATATTAGAGCCTCGATTGTTTCGCGACGTGGGAACGATGGAGGAGGTGAACGTATTACGAGAGATGTACGCGGACATGACCCGACGCGTTGGCGTCGGTGCTGCTCCTTCTGTGCAAAAAAAGCGAGAAGATGACAGCAAGGACGACGATACGAACCAGGGAGAAGAGGGCTTCAGCGATAATGAAGGCGTCGGCGCGAGTAGTAAAAACAACAACAACGCGTATTTAAGGAAGCAATCCGAGAACGCGTTGAAAATGCTCACGAGAGTTGCCGCGGAGGTTAACGCGAAGGCGGCTATTTCGTCGCCTTCTACATCTACCTCTACAACAACAACAACAACAACAACAACAACAACGACAACTCCTGCTCCCTCTTCGCCTTCAAACTCTGAAAACGAAGGAGCAGACGTCACCATCGACGCCTCTTCTCTCTCGCCCGCGGAAACCCGCTCGGCGGTCCTCACCGTCCTCCTCGAGCTCAAAAAATCCCAACAAAAGCACGCGGTAAACGTCATCAACTTGACCAAAGACAACTCCGAGGCAATTTCTCGCCTCGCCAGCGACGTTCGCATCGAGTTCAAAACCGTCACCATTCGAAAAACATCCTCCGCATCCGCCGCGTCCAAGTTTGAAAAAGATATCGCTTTCGATCGAGAGGACGTCGAGAGTTGGTTGCGTAAACAACAAAAATAATAACAATAATAATAATGCAATAGAAAAAGAGAGCGCAGTAGAGAAGAGCGCTGCTCGGAAGAACGCCCGCGCGTGTGTGTGTATGTAATACTGTATTTAGTTTAATTGAAAGAGGAAAATTTTCCAGCGCATATGCCATAGTATTTTAGAGTTTTCTCTTGTGTATTATTATCCATCTCCCTCTGTCTAAAAACAAGTGAAAATCTCGACCACAAAGAACGTCATAATAGCACACCTACACTCTTAAAAACACAACATAAAAAATGTTTGCCATCAAAGCCCCGGTTACTGTTTCGGTCGTTGCCTCCGCGCAAGCGCAAAAATGTGAAAAGAAAGCCACGTGAGTGTTCGCGCGCATCTCTTCCTCGTTGGATTTCGAATTATATTGTCTTTTTTTTCTCCGATTTGTGGGCGACGAGCGATGATGGAATTTCGGTCGTTACCCGCGCAAATTTCGCTCTCCGAAAAAAGAGAGAGTAAGAGTACGAGTCGTCTCAAAACGAGCGAACTCAACACACAGACAAAGATATATACATCTACATCCACCGAACGTATCTCTTCAAAGTCGCGTTGCCGTTCGCGTCGTCCGCAAACCTGCGCGAATTCGAGACATTCGAGATGAGAATTTGTTTTTTTTATCTCCTTCTTTTTGCCTCAAACTTGGTTTCTGCCCCAAAAGATACGCAAAATGAAGGAGATTGTACTCCTGAGGAAACGAAGGAAAAAGGAACTGCGTACTCTCTGTTTGCGCAATACCAGAGAGACTGTTGGATTTTTTTTTCAAACTAACACCTCTTTCTCTCTCTCTCTCTCTCTGTGTGTGTGTGTGTGTCATTCATCAATGCAGGAAGCCGCAACAAATCGCCGCCGCCGGCGCCGCCGCGATCATGCTCTTCAACTCCGCCCCGGCGCAGGCTGAAATCATGGGCCTCACGCTCCAAAACGGCGTCCCGAACGCCGCGGCGCAAAAGTTTGTCCAACCGTTCGTTCCGGACGGAAGACCGGTTGTCTACGTCGAGAAGGACGGGTCCGCGGATATCACGACTTTTGACGGGAGATTGGCGGCGAACGTGGCGCGATCGAATGTTGGGTGCAAGACGATTACGGGAGCGCCGTGCGTGGACTTCGCGAGTGGTGCGTCGAAATAATCTAAAGTTTGTGAAGATTTGTGATTGATTGACTGACGATGGATGTTAATTTCTTTCTCGATTTCCTCTCTCTTTAAACAGGCAAGTAAATGTGTTTATTCTCCGTTCAATGCGCGAGTAAACGTATCTATTACCTCTTAGCAACGCATCTCATACCCCACAAAATTGTTTAATCATAATCAGAAAAGCCTCAACTTAAGAAGAAAAGCCGAAAGCCAATATATATACTCTCTCTCTCTTTGATTACGGTATCGTTCATTATTAGAAAATCAACTAGTACTATATATTAGTATTACATCAGCAGCAGCAGCAGCAGCGGTAGAAAAGCATCACTTCAACCCGCTAAAGCCGTCGTTATACGTGCTCTTCCACGAAACTTTGGCGAACGTGCCTTCGTTGCCGAGAATGCCGACCAAGACGCTGATGTTATCGTCGCTCAATCTATTCAACGCTTCGCATCCTAAACGTTTGGCGCACATGCTCGGCTCTTTCACCGTATCTCGTATGATCGAACACATGTCGGTGTTCGTGCACACGTCCCACAAACCATCGCACGCGATCGTGATGAAAGCGTCCGTGTCGGCGGAGAGCGTCTTCTTGATTACTTCCGGCTCGGACAAAACGCCTCCGGATTCCGTGCAATCCCAATCGCCTAACGCTCGAGTCACCGCTAAACCGGCGTCGCCGACGCGTATTTGACCGTTCTCTAAAGTTCGTATTTTTACGTTTTCTGAGGAATTCTTCACTCGTTCCAACTCTTTCGCGTTCGAGGACGCGCAGTGGTCTTCGCTCAGAGCGGTCGACCACGTCGTTTCGTCGGCGTCGACCTCGTCGTTTCCGGTTGGATGGTGGCCTAAAACCGCTCGACTATCTCCAGCGTTGGCGACGTACACATCGTCACCCCAGAAGAAACACACCGTCGCCGTGCAGCCGGGATACCGTTTCTTTTTCGATTTTGGATCCGCGGTGGATTTGTGCATGTCTCTGCGTTCTTTTTCCGTCCAGTGTTTGACAAACGCCAGGTGGAGTTTTTGAAAGACTTTTTTAAGCGTCGACGGGATATCGTTTCCGTTCTCGCCCCATTCGGATAATATGGCGTCGGAGAGATTTTCCGAACAGTATTCCGCGCACTCGAATCCTCTGTGGCCGTCGAACACCGCCATCACGGCGCAATGGGGAAGCCCGTTGAAATCGCGGAAAATCTTGTGCCTGTCTTCCATCTTGTCGTTGCCTCGAGCGCCCGCGGTGGCAAACGCGCCGGTGTTGGAGACGATGCACGGTGGTTTTGTACCCTTATCATTGTTGTTATTAGTAGTAGTAGCATCCATCGTCGAATAAGAAGACAACGGCGCGTCGAACGCGCACGGCGCGAATCGAGCGCGATTTCCAAACGCAGTCTTTTGATCGTTCTTTCCGGCGGCGTCCTCCCCGTCCTCGTTTTCGGCGTCAGTCATCGTCGCGTCCTCGTCTTCTCTGCTCTCGTAGGAAGACTCGGAAAGAGCAGCTTGCGTCCAAACGCACGCCCCGATTTCTTTCTCGTACGTCTCGACGCCTTTTCGTAACCGTTCTTCTATTTCCGCGAAATCTGGTCTGTTTTCCGGTTTCCCGTCCCACATTTTCGTGACGAGTTTTTCGAATTCGCGTTGGAGCGAAACTTCTACTTCGTTTTTATTGCTATTATTGGCATCTCTTCTACCTCTATTTGCTTCGTCTTCTTCCTCCTCCTTTTCCTTTACATTTTTCTCTTTCTCTTCTTCCTCGTCGGCGTCAAAAAACGCTTTCACCGGTCGCAAATTTTCAATCACGATCGCTTTCGCTAAATCGCCGTCGTTGTAACTCAAATCCATGCACGTGTGCGCCAACGCCACGTTCCGCTCTCGATCGGCGTACGGTTCCACTCTCGACGCGACTTCGTTAAACGTAATCCCAGAGGAATACACGTCGCTGGCGTACGTGGACACCACTCGCATCAACACCTCTGGAGCGATGTACGCTAACGTCCCGACCAAGTGTTGCTTTTGAAACCCGCCGCTCGGCGCGTTCCCGTCGTTGGCGACAAACTTACCGTTGATATCAATCGCCCTCCCTTCTGCGTCCTCGGACTTCACGCTCTCGTTGTATATCGCCGCTTGCAACGAGTTTTCCAAATCCGCTCGATATTCCGATAAGCCAAAATCAGTCAATTTCGCGTTCCATTTCTCGTCCAACAATATGTTGCTCGGTTTCACGTCTCTGTGCACGACGTCGTGCGTTTCTTTCAAATATCTCAACGCCTTCGCCGTTTGCCAACACACTTTAAACGCGCCTCCCAAATTCGGTACCCACCGGTTGACGTGTATCGCTTGATGTACCGACCCGTTCTCGCACCACGGAAACACGAGCGCGTATTCCGGTGGCCACGCTCGAGCGCCTAAAATCGAGCATATGTTTTCGTGTTTTAAAGATGCGACGATCCGTAACTCGCAGTGGTACCGGTCGATGTCGGTTTTCGTGCGTAGGATTGGCAGTTTAATTGCCACCGGTTGCTCGTACATTCTCGACAGATAGACTTGAGATGCGTTCGAGGTGAACATTTTAATACACAATCTTTGATTCTTTTTCCCCGCTTTATTATTATTAGTAGTAGTAGTAGTAGTAGTAGTAGTAGTAGTATTCTCGAAAGAAGACCCCGTAATCGATGTCATCATCGCGTTGACGTTTACCAAATCTTTCGCCAAGCGGAACGTCATCTTTGGAAACGCGTTCGTTTCATCATCATCACGAGTCCCTCTCTTCGTGGTCTTCAAAACGCGGCAGCACCCTCGAAAACACGCGTCTTCTGCGTCCTCCTCCTTTTCTGCCTCCTTTTCCTCCTCCTCCCGCATTCTTTCCGTCTCTCTCTCCCTCGTGTTGTTACTCCTAAAAAGTGCGGCCGATTGGATTGGAAAATGCTTCATTATTTCCACACGATTGCACACGTCACAAATACACACGGAGAGAAGAGAGAAAGGCTTTGAGTACACTCCGGAAAGAGACACAACAACGAGCGATTTAGTATCGCATTGTCGTTATACTGCGTCTTTGTTTTTATTGCGCTTAAAACGAGCGCGCAAAGAAGAAAGCAACGTGAACGTTGGCTTTTGATTCGATTCGATTCGAGAGAAACTTCATTCATTCTGTGAAGGAAACGGCTTCGAAAACATGGGCGGCCGAGACTTTTACAAGATCCTCGACGTCTCCCGAGACGCCTCGGACGCCGAGCTCAAAAAAGCCTACCGAAAACTGGCCATGAAATGGCACCCGGATAAAAACCCAGGCTCCAAACAAGCGCAAGCCGAGAAGAAGTTTAAAGAAGTCTCCGAGGCGTACGAAGTCTTGACCGATCCGAAAAAGAAAGAGATTTACGACCGGTACGGCGAAGATGGGTTACAAGACGGGTTCGGAGGGGGTGGTAACGGTGGAGGACACGGGTTCTCGCAACAACACGCGCACGATATATTCAAAGAGTTCTTCGGCGGCGGCGGCGGAGGGATGGGAGGCGACCCGTTCGGCGGCATGGGAGGCGGCTTCGGGGGCATGGGCGGGGACCCGTTCGGCGGCATGGGAGGCGGCATGCCGCAACAACAAAGGCAAAGGACGAAACCACCTGCGGTTGAGCAGAAACTCGCGGTCAGTTTGGAAGATTTGTTCTACGGCGCGACGAAAAAGTTGAAAATCACGAGGAAAGTGTTGGACGCGTCCGGGAACCAAAAATCGAAAGCGGAAACTATAGAAGTACCCATTCGCGCAGGGTTTAAAAAAGGGACGAAAATAACCTTCGCGGAGAAAGGAGGCGACGAGGATAGAAACACGATAGCTGCGGATTTGGTGTTTGAAATCGACGAGAAGAAACATCCGCACTTTGCGAGAGACGGGAACGATTTGATTAAAACGGTGAAGATAGATTTGGTGGACGCCATGTGCGGGTGGTCGTCGACGGTGTACACCATCGACGGGAAGAGCATCGACGTCAGCGTCCCGCACGTGATCAGCCCGAAGTATGTCAAAGTCATTTGCGGTCAAGGCATGCCGCTCTCGAAATCTCAAAGTGGCAGAGGCGATTTGAAAATCAAGTTTGACATTCAGTTCCCGGGCGACGACGCGATCTTATCGGAGGATCAAAAAAAGCAAGTTCGGTCCGTGTTAGCCAGCATTAAGTAAGCAGTAAGTGATTGCCCCCACATATACTCGTTTAATAAATATAGTATATAATCTAGCAGCGCATATTATTGTAGAAAAAGAAGAGAAGAAGAACGATTTTTTTTTAAGTACTACTACTACCGCGCGATGTATTATTATACGTTTATACTCTTCTTGTTGTATTGTTGTTTGTTTGTGTTGTTTCGCGAATTTCAAAGCTATATATAAAAATGATAGTAGTCCTTCTCTTTCTCTCTCTCTCTTGTTCTCTCTCTCTCTCTTATTCTCTCTTAAGAGATGATGTCTACTTCTCCGGTCTCATGCCAGTCCCTTTGCCTTTCAGCACGGCGGCTTCGTTCGTCAACTTCTTTCCCATCTTCTTCGACTCGTCGTAGTACGATTGCGAGAAACCACCGGAAACGTTGCCTTCCGCCGTGGATTTCACGTACAAGATGACCAAAAAGGACACCGGGATAATAATGAACAACGCGACGGCGATGACGCCCAAAATGTTCACGTTCGCCAAAGCGACGTCAGAGATGGACTCGTTCGCGCTCGCGAAAGCTTCGCGAGGCGCGGCGGCGAAAGACAACGCAGAAGTCGTCGCCGCGGCGACGGATTTAGACAATTGCTCGCTTTTTTGCGCGATAAATTGTTTCGTCGTTTGGGAAGAAGCCTATAAAAGTTGTTTTACGTGTGATTGGTGTTTGACGTAAGAAGTAGAAGAAAAACGTTTTTCATGTCAGCACACAATACACAACAAAGAGAGAGAAGTTTGAAAAAAGAGAAAAAAAATAACCCTAAATAGCCGCATCTCCCCCCTGGAAAAAGATACGATTATCTCCTCCTTTTTCGTCCTGTGTTTTGTAAAAGGAGGAACGTTTCTCTCGTTTTTCTCTCCTACAGCCAAAGGCGGTCTCTCTCTCACCCAAACACACATCATCGACATCCAATTTCTCTCTCTCTCTTTCTTTCTCTCTTTTACTATACAAATATATGTATATCGGAGAACAACGCAACAACGCGCCCAAACCCTCTCCTCACGCGCGCGCGCATTCACGTTGCGCGCGAGTTGTTCTACGTTTGAAAGAGAGAAAGAGGAACACAACACAAAATTGGATCCCAAACCCAAAAGATAGAGAGAGAAAAAAGAAAAAAATCGCTTCTCTCGTCTCTCTCTTAAAACACAATATACTAAATAAGAAACC
>ENA-OWPI01004503-OWPI01004503.1-marine-metagenome-genome-assembly--contig:-NODE-4503-length-11095-cov-4.888364_pt1 | contig 11095 bp, 13 predicted proteins | sample MGYA00238138_ERZ651775 | MGnify/ENA primary metagenome ERZ651775 (study PRJEB26906, sample SAMN06265043) | marine metagenome | isolation source: Helgoland LTER site | place: Germany:Helgoland, sampling...
TTCTTGAAAGCTTGATTTTAGCAATAGCAAGAAGTTTATCTTTCTTGTTAACTCTTTTTAATTGTCTATTAGCGCTACTCCATTTTTTGTTCCAGATTAAATTATTTAATCTTTTAGTATTAATATCATTATTAAATAAATGGGAATTTTTTGAATAAATATATGTCTCATCTTTCTTATTAAAGATGCCATTTATCCAGTTATGAATTATAGCTTCATTCTGCTCTATATTTTTAAAATTAATAAGTTTTGTTTTTCCTAGCAATGTCATAGGAGTTTCATCATTTAAAAAAGTATAATATTGCTTGTTATAATTCTCCCATAAAATATCTTGTTCTATCTTTTTTATTATATTTTTTGAATTTGGCCAATCACGATATTCATAATATAAATCAATTAATTCCTCATTGTTAAGGTTATTAATTGAGGAGATTTTTAACCAATTTACTAGGTCATTTAATCCATCAGAATTATTATTTTTTATAATTTTTTGAACTTTAGTCCATTGATTATTATTAATTAATGTAATTATTGAACGAATAGATTTTTTATTTATTTCTGTATTAATATTATCAGCTAATAAATATTTTGAATGAAGTATAAAATATAATATAAATATGCTAGTAATTAGTAGGATATTTTTTATAAATATATTAGCTAGATTATGCATAACAATATAAGTATAATTATTTTTTTTGTAATTGATATAAAATATTAAGGTTATTAATTGATGAATAATATTTACAAAGGCTCTTTTGTAGCACTCATAACTCCTTTCTTAGATAATAATTTAGATGAAGATGTTTTTCAAAAATTTATAGATTGGCAAATATCAGAAGGTACATCAGGTTTAGTGCCGTGTGGTACTACGGGAGAATCTCCTACATTAAATCATAGTGAACATGAAAAAATTATAGCATTAACTATTGAGGTTTCTAATGGACGAGTTCCAGTAATGGCTGGTACTGGATCTAATTCTACAGAAGAAGCAATAAATTTAACGAGGTATGCAAAAAAAGCAGGAGCAGATTCTGCATTAATAGTGATGCCTTATTATAATAAGCCTACTCAAGACGGGATGTATGCCCATTTTAAAGCGATCAATGATGCTGTTGATTTACCATTATTTATATATAATATTCCCGGTAGGTCAGTAGTTGATATGACTGTAGAGACAATGGTAAAACTTGCTAAATTAGAAAATATTATTGGTGTTAAAGATGCCAGTAATGACCCAGTTAGACCAACATTGTTAAAAAATGCTTTAGAAGGTCAAGAGTTTATTCAACTTTCTGGAGAAGACCCTTCACAATTACCTTTCATGGCTGCAGGAGGAGATGGAATAATTTCTGTTACAGCTAATGTAGCTCCTAATTTAATGGCAAAATTCCATAAATTATGGAAGGATGGTGAAATAGTTCAAGCAAGAGTTCTTCAAGAAAATATGATGCCTTTACATACTTCATTATTTTTAGAGAGCAACCCTGCGCCTGTAAAATATGCTACCTCTCTAAGAGGTGTTGGGAATAGTAGTGTAAGACTTCCATTAGTTGAAATAACTAATCAAACAAAAGCTGCAGTTAGTAGTGCATTGGAGAAACTTCAGCTTAATAGCATAATTACCTAATGAGTTTTGTCTTAATAAATAAGAAGGCAAAAAGAGAATATGAAATTCTTGACACCTATGTGGCTGGAATAGTTTTATCAGGTCCTGAAGTTAAATCATTACGACTTGGTAGAGCAAATATTGGAGATGCATATGCAGACCCAAGGGAAGGAGAAATATGGCTTATAAATTGTCATATATCTGAATATTTTAATGCACAAAAAGAATTTCAGTTTTCTCCAACTCGTCCTAGAAAATTATTGCTTCATAAAAAAGAAATTCGAAAATTACAAGGAAGTGTTCAGAAACAAGGACTAACTATTATAGTATTAAAGATATTTTTTAATAATAAAGGTATTGCTAAAATAGATCTAGGGCTTGGTAGAGGTAAGAAAGATAGAGATAAAAGAGCTGATGAAAAAAGTAGAGATTGGCAAAGGCAAAAACAACGTTTACTAAAAGTTAAGAATTAATATGATCTATATGTTTATATATAACGTAGTTTTTATATGATTAACTTTGTTAAATATATAATGATGGCGCTATTTTCATTCTTTTCTTTTAGTCAAGTAGCTTTTTCTAAAAATCTATCCATAGACAAGATGGTTTTTGAAGATATTGATGGGCAGGATTTTAAATTAAGTAATTTAAAAGGTAAAATTATACTCATTGTAAATACAGCTAGTCATTGCGGCTTCACAAGACAATATAAAGAATTACAGGATCTAACCCGTAAATACTCATCAGATGAGTTATCGATTATAGCAATTCCCTCAAATGACTTTGGAGGTCAAGAACCAGGTAGTAATGAAGAGATAAAAGACTTTTGTGAATCAAAATACGGAATAACATTTCCAGTTATGAGTAAACAAAAAGTTATAGGTAGAAATAAGCATGCATTTTATAAATGGGTTGAAGTAAATTATGGATCTAAAAAACTACCTAATTGGAATTTTCACAAATATATTATAAATAGGGATGGGGAATTACTGCATTCTATGTCAAGCCGTGTTTCACCTAGTTCCGAAAAATTCATTAATAATATAGAAGCAAGCTTAGAATAGTTATATTATTTTAGTCATAGAAAAAACTACATTTTCAAACATTTCCTTAGTAAGTCTTTTAGTTTGAGTGTTGTATCTTGAGCAGTGATAGCTATCAAATAGTAATATATTATTAATATTATGGACATTGCCATGTTTAAATTTATATAACGATAGCTTTGCTTTAAAAATTTTTAGTAATTCTTCATGTGCTATAGTTCCTAGAGCTAATATTATCTTTAAATTTTTCATATTATGAATTTCAGAGGCTAAAAACTTTTGGCAAGTTTTCTTTTCCAAAGTATTAGGTTTGTTATTAGGAGGAACACATCGCACACTATTAGTTATTCTAGTGTTTATCATATTTAATCCATCACTAATATCTTCATTATAAATTCCTGAAGCTAGTTTATATTTTATTAAACTGTTATATAAAAGCTTACCAGCATGGTCTCCTGTAAAAGGTCGGCCGGTTTTATTAGCACCTTTTAATCCTGGAGCAAGGCCAACAATTAGGATTCTTGAATCTAGATTCCCAAAAGATTCTACTGGTGAGTTATGCCATTCAGGTTTAATTATTTTGTATTTATCTCTATATTGTTTTAAGCGAGGACATAAAGAACAGTTTTTATTTGGAGTAATCATTGGAAATCTTATCTCAATATTAATATTTCAATATGTATACTAATATAGTATTTATATTTAAAATACATAAGAAAGATTATTTATCTTCATGAAACATAATAACATTATTATATCTATTGGCTCAAATTTAAATGGACATATGAACACTTCTAAAAATGTATTGGATACTGTTTTTAATTATTTGAGTAAGCATAACATGAGAGTCAGAAAAGCTTCTAAAATTTACGTTAGTAAACCTTATCCTTCAGGCTTGGGCCCATTATTTTATAATAGAGTTATTTTAATTAATTCAGAAATGAATCCTTTAGAAGTTTTAAGGCGTTTAAAAAGTATAGAAATAATTTATGGAAGAAGGTCTAAAGTAAGAAATTCTCCAAGAGTTTTAGATTTAGATATAATAGATTATAGAGGAGAAGTCATAAATTATAAATGTCATCTTAATTTGCCGCATCCTAAGCTCCATAATAGAGATTTCGTATTAAAGCCATTATATGAAATATCCCCCAATTGGGTAGACCCTAGTTCAGGAAAAACAATTAAAAGCTTATTGTACAATTATAAAAGATCTAATATTTCATTTGCTAAATTAATATAATAGGTGGTATTTGAAACTCATATAGTTTATTAATAATTTATACTTTAAAAATTAAATATAATAAGGATTAAAAATGGCAAGAGTTACCGTTGAGGATTGTATACTAAAAGTTGATAATAGATTTGAATTAATAGTATTGGCTTCACATAGAGGAAGAGAAATTACTGCAGGTGCTGAACTAACTCTGCCAAGAGATAATGATAAGAATCCAGTGGTTTCGTTACGTGAAATAGCAGATGAAACTATTGCTGTAGAGGATATTAAAGAAAGTATGATAACTTCAATGCAAACTCAGATTGTAGATGATGAGGTGAATAAAGATACAGAAAGTGATTCAGAAGAGTCAGAAGAGTTAGAAGAGACTAAAAGTGCTACAGATACTGCGCCTGAAAATAGTATGGGTAAGTTTGGTATGCAAATACAAGATAGGTATGAAGATATTTAAACAAATGTATGGTTTAAAATATGGAGTTAACAAAACTCGATTCTAAATTTGAAAATAAGGACCTGTATTACTATCAAGGTATTATTGATAAAGTAAGCAGTTACGACCCTAGTATAAAAAAAGATGTTCTCATCAATGCAGTAAAATTCTCTAGAGATAGGCATAGTGGTCAAAAAAGAGATTCTGGAGACCCTTATTTTTTTCATCCATTAGCTGTAGCTAATATATTAGCAAATTATAAATTAGATTGGATAAGTGTTACAACTGCTTTATTGCATGACACTGTTGAAGATGGTGTAGCTACAAGAGCTGAAATTAGAAAGATATTTGGAGCTGAAATAGCTAGACTTGTAGACGGTGTAACAAAGCTATCTAAAATTGAAGCTCCACAAATTGAGTTGAGAGAAGCTGAAAATTTTAGAAAATTTTTATTAGCTATGTCTAAAGATATAAGAGTTTTATTAGTTAAATTGGCTGATAGGCTTCATAATATGAGAACAATTACTCATATTGGCTCTGAAGATAGAAGATTAAGGATTTCAAAAGAAACTTTAGATGTTTATGCGCCACTCGCTGCTAGAATTGGTATGCAGAATATGCGAGAAGAGCTAGAAGATATTGCATTTTCTCAAACTAACTCTTCAATTAGAAAATCATTAGATAAGAGAATTGAATTCTTAAGAAGTCAGGATAATGAATTAGTAAAAAAAATAATTAAAGAAATTAGAAGTAAGTTTAGACGAAATAATAAATATGTTGAAATTCAAGGTAGAGAAAAAAGTATATATTCTGTATGGAAAAAGATGCAAAAATCTTCCATTCCATTTGAAAATATTTCTGATGTATATGCATTTAGGATTATTTGTGCAAATAGAGCTGATTGCTATATTGCTTTAGGCATTATACATAATATTTGGCCAATGATACCAGGCAGGTTTAAAGATTATATTTCAATACCAAAATCTAATGGATATTCTTCAATTCATACCAATGTAATAGGGCCATTAGGAAGACCTATAGAAATACAAATTAGAACAGAAAAGATGCATGAATTAAATGAATATGGAGTAGCTGCTCATTGGTATTACAAAGAAAAAGGAAGTATGCCAATAAAACCTAACAAAGTAAGCTTAAATTTATTTAAAGAGTTTTCTGAAATTATTGGAAACTCATCAGGAGCAGCTGACTTATTATCTCATACAAAAATGGAAATGTATTCAGATCAAGTATTTTGTTTTACTCCTAAAGGGGAAGTAATAACTATGCCTAAGGGCGCAACTCCCATTGATTTTGCTTTTGCAGTCCATTCTATGCTTGGTGAAACATGTGTTGGCTGTAAAATTAATGGACGTTTGGCGCCTTTGCAAACAATATTATCTAATGGTGATCAAGTTGAGATATTAAGTACTAAGGAACAAAGCCCACAGGCTATTTGGCTTAATTATGCAGTAACTGGTAAGGCTAGGTCTTATATAAATAAATTTATTAGAGAGAATGATAAAATTGAATTTATAAAGCTAGGTAGGTCCATTTTAGAAAATCATTTTACTTTAATGAATAGACAGTTTTATGATAAATTGCTGGATCCAATATTAAAACAAATTGGATTTAAAAGTAAAAGATCATTATTTATGGCTTTAGGCAAAGCAGAAATTAATAGTGATGAAATATTAAATCTTTTAATGCCAAATAAAATAAAGACTAAAGAGTATTTAAGTTCAACAAATAATAAAAAAGATAAAGGAATTTCATTAAAAGGTTTAAAGTCAGGAGTAGCCATTCATATGGGAGAATGCTGTTACCCATTATTTGGAGAAAGAATAGTAGGTTTGATGACAGAAGGTAAAGGAGTAACAATACATACTTTAGATTGCGTTACTTTAGAAAGGTTTACAGATAATCCTGAATTATGGGTGGACTTAACTTGGAATAAGAAAAATTCTGAAAATAATATAGGTAGAATTAATATTATAATAACAAACCAAAAAGGAAGTTTAAATACTTTAACTCAAACAATAGCTGAATTTGGTGGTAATATAACGAACTTATTAGTAAACCAAAGGTCCAATGATTTCTTTGAAATGTCTTTGGATGTAGAAGTAAATAATGCAAAGCATTTAAATGAAATTATTATGGGTCTTAGAACTAACTTAAGTGTATATAAAGTAAGTAGAGCTAAAGAAAGTTACAACTAATTAAGGATGTTATATATGAATATTATGAGTGAAAAAGAAGTCCTAAATATATACAAATCAATTGGAGCGCTATTAGAGGGTCACTTTGTTTTGTCTTCAGGATTGCATAGCAGGTTATATTTACAGTCTGCTTTAATATTCTCAAACACAAGTATTGCAGAATCATTATGTGAAAACTTAGCAAAGAAGATTAATAATATTATAGATTTAGAGAATATTGATCTGATAGTATCGCCTGCTATGGGAGGAGTTATTGTAGGTTATGAACTTTCAAGACATATAAAAAAACCTAATATATTTGCAGAAAGAAAAGAAGGAAAATTTTCTATAAGAAGAGGGTTTCAAATAAATAAAGGGCAAAAAATATTAGTGGTAGAAGATATAGTAACAACAGGTAAGTCTTCACTAGAGTGTTTTGAGTGCATCAGAGAATTAGGAGGAGAAGTGATTGCAGAAGCTGCTTTGATAAATAGAGGAGGTGATTCAGTAGATTTAGGAGTGCCTCTCATAACATTAGCGAATTTAAATATTCCTAATTTTAATTTTAATAATCTACCTGAAGACCTTAAAAATATGCCTGCTATAAAACCTGGTAGCAGGCCAGGTAAATAATGTTATTTAAAACTCGACAAAAATCTAATATTTTATCTAAAATTTGTAATATTTTATGGCCTAAAAAAGGCTGGAAAAGAATTATTAAATATACCTCTTTAAGGTTAAAGAGATTACCTGGAACTCCACATAGTATCGCATTGGGTTTTACATTTGGAGTTTCGGCCGCATTAACACCTTTATTTGGCTTACATTTTTTAATTGGAATATTTTTGGCTTGGTTGTTCCGTGTCAGCATAATTGCCTCGCTAATAGGTAATTGCTTAGGTAATCCTTGGACATTTCCATTCATATGTATAATCAACTTTAAAGTTGGCAAACTTTTTTATAGTTCTAGTGATAATATAGAAATTAATACAAAGTTATTATCGAATGAATTATACTTATTATGGAATAGTGTTTATAATTTTTTTATAGATTTTAACTATATTGCGTCATTAAACTATTTAAATCAGCTTAAATTAATACCTCCTATGTTGATAGGCTGCTTTTTTACTATAATGATAATTGGATTACCATGTTATTTTGTATCTAGGTTTTTAATTACTAATTATAGAAATAAAATTAAGTTATTTAAAAAAAATATTAAGGTTTAATATATAATGAGACTTGGAATTAATATAGACCATGTGGCAACTATAAGAAATGCTAGAGGTGGTTTACATCCGGACCCTATAAAAGCCGCGGCAATTGCGGCTAGTGCAGGCGCAGATGGAATTACCGCTCATCTTAGAGAGGATAGAAGGCATATATCTGATAAAGATATAAAAAATTTAAAGAAGTCTATTAAGTTGCCTTTAAATCTAGAGATGGCTCCAACTGAGGAAATGTTAGCTATAGCTTTAGAGGCAATACCTGAAAGAGTCTGCTTAGTACCTGAGAAAAGGTTAGAGCTTACTACAGAGGGTGGCCTAGAAATTGTAAAATTAGAAGATAAAAACAAATATATTATTCAAAATATTATTAAGGAATGTAAAAATTATAATATTGATATATCTCTGTTTATCGATCCTAATATCGATCAAATTATGTCTGCAATAGATTTAGGAGTTAATATAATTGAGTTGCATACTGGTGAGTATTGCAATTCTAGTAATTCTAATAAACAGTTAATTAGAATTAATAAGTCCGCTAAATTTGCTACTGAAAATAATATTGAGGTTCATGCTGGGCATGGTTTAAATTTTAATAATGTCATTGATATAGCTAAAATTAGCTATATAAAGGAATTAAATATTGGTCACTTTATAATAGGAGAATCAATATTTATGGGCTTAGAAGGTGTAGTAAAGAAAATGAGAAAAATTATAGATGATAACAAATGATAATAGGTATTGGACAAGATATATGTGATGTTAAAAGAATAGAATCTACAATTAACAGATTTGGAGATCGTTTTAAGAATAGAATTTATTCAATGAGAGAAATTAAAAAATGTGAATCTAGATTCAATTCTATAGATTCTTATGCAAGAAGATTTGCAGCAAAAGAAGCTTGTTCAAAAGCATTAGGGACTGGTTTCAAAAAAGGTGTTTTTTATAAAGATATAGAAGTAATTAATTTGAAATCTGGAAAACCTACAATTGAGCTTAAAGGAGGTGCCTTAGATCAATTCAAGAAAATTACAATAAATAATAAAAATGCGACAATAGAAATTAGTTTAACAGATGATAAAAAACTAGCTCTAGCTATCGTTATAATATCAAATTAATAATTGGAGTAATTTTTTAATGAAATTTAATTTATTTAAAAATAAAATAGAAAAAGGTGATGTTACTTCTATTAAGAAGAACTATTGGTTAGAGAATTTTAAAACTTTTTTTATAGCCATTTTAATTGCCTTAACTCTTAGAACTTTTGCTTTTGAGCCATTTAGTATTCCCTCTGGTTCTATGAAGCCGACTCTCTTGGAAGGAGATTATTTATTTGTTTCAAAATACTCTTTTGGATATAGTAAACATTCTTTTCCAATGAGTTTTCCTAATTTTTCAGGTAGAATTTTTGGTAATTACCCTGAAAGAGGTGATGTAGCTGTTTTTAAGTTTACTCAAAATACAAGAATTGATTATATAAAAAGAATTATAGGTCTACCTGGAGATAAGGTTCAAGTAAAAGAAGGTATATTATATTTGAATAATGTTGAAATTGAAAGAGTTTCAAAAGGTTCATGGAGAGCTAAAGATAGAAATAATATAATGCAAACTTATGATATATTTGAGGAACAATTATCTACTGACTTTAAATATAATGTCTTAGACGCTACTCCTAATGGCATGCTTGATAATACCGATGTGTATACTGTTCCCGAAGGTCACATTTTTGCAATGGGTGATAATAGAGATCAATCTTCAGATAGTAGAATTCTTAGTCAATTAGGTTTTATACCTTTCGATCATTTAGTAGGTAGGGCACAAATAATATTTTATTCTAGGGATAGATCAGAACCTTTATGGAAATTATGGCTTTGGCCATCGTCAGTTAGAGTGGAGCGTATTTTTAAAAAAATACTATAGATATGATTAATATAAAAAAAATACAATTAAATTTAAATTATAAGTTTCATAATAAATATCTGTTACTAGATGCATTAACTCATACAAGTTTTTTAAATAATAAAAAGGAAACAAGATTTGAAAGGTTAGAGTTTTTAGGAGATAGAGTTCTAGGCTTGGCAATATCAGATACTCTTTATGAAATATTTCCTAATGAATCTGAAGGTGACTTAGCAAAAAGATTAGCTGTATTAGTAAGCGGTAAAACATTGACAGAAATAGCTATAAAAATTAAATTACAAGACTTTATATTATTAGCAGATAACATAACTTTCAAAAGTGGTGAAAATAATTCTATTTTATCTGATACTATGGAAGCTGTTATCGGGGCAGTATTTCTTGATAGTGATTATAAAACAGCCTTAATTTTTATTAAAAATGTCTGGAAAGAAATAATATTAAAATATAGCAGTCCTCCTCAAGACCCTAAATCTTTATTACAAGAATTAGCAATGGCTAAAAAATATAGTATGCCACTTTATAGTGATTATAAAAGAGAAGGATCTGATCATGCACCAATATATAAAGTTTTAGTAAGCATAAATAATATAGGAACATCTTCTGGAAAAGGTTTTTCTAAAAAGGAAGCAGAAAGAACGGCAGCAATTTCATTATTAAAATTAATAGAAAGTAGACAGTAGTATATGGATAATTTTATTAAAAAATTTGGTTTTGTAAATATAATTGGAGCAACAAATGTTGGTAAATCTACTTTAATAAATAGATTAGTTGGACAAAAAGTATCAATTGTTACGAGAAAAGTTCAAACAACTAGAAATAATATTATTGGTATTTTTTGTTCATCTTCATCTCAAGTAGTTTTAATAGATACACCTGGAATATTTGTTCCTAAACGAAAATTTGATAGGGCCATGATTAATTCAGCATGGAAAAGCGTAAAAGATTCTGATGTAACCTTATTGATGCTTGAGGCTAATAGGCCTCTGGATAGTAACTCATTATTAATTTCTGAAGCATTTAAAAGTAAAAAAGTTAAGCACTCTAAACAACTTATATGTGTAATTAATAAAATTGATTTAGTGCAAACTGAAGTTTTATTAGAGTTAGTTGATAAAGTAAAAAAGCATTTTACATGTAAAGAGTTTTTTTTTATTTCAGCATTAAATGGAGATGGTGTTTTAGAGCTAAAAAATTATTTAGCAAATAATGTTCCTGAGGGAGAGTGGCATTATCCAGAAGATTACATAACAGATATTCCTTATAGATTATTAGTAGCTGAGATTATTAGAGAAAAATTAATGGATAGGTTTCATCATGAGTTACCTTATGGAATGGCCGTTGAAACAGAAGATTGGAATCAACTTCATGATGGCTCTATTAGAATTGACGTATTAATATATGTCCATAAAAAAGGTCAAAAAAAGATTGTCATAGGGTCAGA
>ENA-OWPI01004504-OWPI01004504.1-marine-metagenome-genome-assembly--contig:-NODE-4504-length-11094-cov-2.712263_pt1 | contig 11094 bp, 8 predicted proteins | sample MGYA00238138_ERZ651775 | MGnify/ENA primary metagenome ERZ651775 (study PRJEB26906, sample SAMN06265043) | marine metagenome | isolation source: Helgoland LTER site | place: Germany:Helgoland, sampling...
CCTTTCTTAGCGCACTTGATGGTGCAACAAAATTAAAGCAACTTCTGTGAATTAGAAATTAATATCAATTGCAAAACAACTAATTTCACTTTTATTTTTACTGGAATACCAAATACTTTTTGATATCTGCTAGTCAGTCATAACTATTATTAGTTCATCAACACTTTTTACGTCATAGATATTTACATGAAATATAATCATGCATATTATTTGTATGAAGTTATACATGAGCTAACCACAATAATTTCAAGAGAGAATAATGCTCAAAGCATGCTGACATTATTTCTACCGTACTTCTCTTGTTAAGCAGTTATTTTAGTTTTCTGGCTTTTCCGTTGGCCACACCCCAAAAGGATCGCTCAATGTGATCCAATATTTTCTACCTTTCACGAGATCCTCATTGGCTAGCAGACAACTATCAAGCTCTGCTCGAATTTCTTCTTCATCAAGTGATTGTCCAATAAATACTATCTCTTGTCTCATGTCGCCGAAGGGTCCGGCCCATTTGCTTTTAATAGATTCTATTTGTTCCTGGTCTGTTGGCCAATGACTTTCAGGTACTGCTTTCCAAAAAGTGCCGCCAAATCCACAATGTGCCATCCCTCCCGCCTGACTCCAGATCCCTTTATATTCAGGTCGACTGGCAAGCCAAAAAAAACCTTTTGAACGTATCAATTTTCCAGATTTCCTTTCTTCATGCAAAAAATTATAGAATTTTTCGGGATGAAAAGGTTTACGAGCAGTATAAACAAAACTATCTATTCCATATTCTTCTGTTTCAGGTATGTGTTCGCCGCGGAGTTCTTTTAACCAACCTGGTGCTTGCTTTGCTTGTTCAAAATCAAATTTTTGGGTATTTAATACCTTTTCTAAAAGAACATTTCCTTTTTCTATTGGGATAATCTCTGCTCGTGGATTGAGGCTATGCAATGTCTTTCTTAGAAGGTTTAAGTCTGATTCGGTGATTAAATCTATTTTGCTGATTAAAATGACATCGCAAAATTCAACCTGCTCAGTCAATAGATCTGATACGTTCCTAAGGTCATCCTCTCCAAGACTTTCACCTTTTTCAGCCAAATCCATCGCTTCATCAAAATCCTTCTGAAAATTAAAGCCATCGATAACCGTTACCATTGTGTCTAGCTTGGCAAAATCACCCAAACTTTTTCCATCCTCATCAGCGAAAGTAAATGTTTCAGCAACGGGTAAAGGTTCTGAAATTCCTGTTGATTCTATTACGAGGTAATCAAACTTTTTTTCTTCAGCGAGCTTTTTTACTTCCACTAGTAAATCCTCACGTAACGTACAACAGATGCAGCCATTCGTCATTTCTATCAATTTTTCTTCTGCTCGGTTGAGAACAACTTCCTCTTGGACCAATGATGCATCAATATTGATTTCACTCATATCATTGACAATAACGGCAACTTTACGACCTTCACGATTATTTAATATATTATTTAATACAGTAGTCTTACCTGCACCTAAGAAACCCGATAAGACTGTTACGGGTAATTGATTGTTTTGCATTTTAGACCTATTCCTTTTAAATTATTTTTAGATTGAAAAACCTAAAGACGTAAGTAGTTCACTATAAATTTCGTACGTTTACTGTGAACTTAAAAAAACATTATGGTGAAACAGAAACTATCTCAGATGAAAACTTTTCCTGTATAAACTTAATTTCACTCTACGATTTCTGTAATGTTATAACATAACATCACTTTATTCAACTTCATCCATGATATGCCTGTGTATACCTACACAACACTCCTGCCTCCCTAGGCTAGAAATCGTAGAAATACTTGTGGAGGCATTCAGACAATGGAGATAACAGTATTATTTTATTTACCAACAGATACTAAATAAGAAACGGGGAGGGGTATGTTCCTCTGAGCGGTATAACGTGCTAATAAATCACTTCTACGGGGAGTCAAAACATGAAGAGCGTGTCGAAGTTACTAAGTACTTTAATCTTTTTGGTCTTTCTTGATAAAATATGTTGTCAGGATGAGGTCAGTCCAGATTCTAGAGGGTATTATTAAAATTATGCATAGTAAAATTAAGCGTTTCATATTTCGGCCAGAAACAGAGATCTCTCACTCTTAATTATTTTTCCACTTTAGATAAAATACTATCAAACGCTGACCGCAATTCCTGTTCACCGATATCACCACCTATCATATCCCCTCTTGTTCCATCTGGGTCAAACAAGACAAGGACAATAGCTCCTACTCTCTGTTGCTGCATAAAAGTTTGTCCTTTCAGGGTGTTAACATCAACGACCAAAAATTCGACCTCCCCCTTATAATCTGAACGGACTTTATTGAGGAGATCCATCATTTCTATACCATTCATAGAATTCTTGTCATGCGTTAACACCACAGCGACCGAACCTTTACCTATTATTGTCAAGTCATCACTAAAACCCTTCGGTAATAGCATTGCCGCAACAAACAATATGACGCATATAGCTAAAATAATGGCAAAATTAGTAAGTTTGGCAGAACCGGTTTGGCCATAAGTCATGTTGGCATTAGCTTTATTTAGTTTAGATTGCATTGTCGAATATCAAAAAAATTAATTACCTTTTTCTATTGCTTCTTTTTTATTATGGACAGGGGAAAGCTTTAAATAAAGCATTTTGAACCAGAGCGTAAGCAACATAATGACGCTCTTCTGGATATTCATTAAGATGCTTGGTGACAATTATTTGTAATTGTCCACTCTTTACCTCAGGTGGCTCGCAGTATGTCCTACCATCCCAGGTTTTGCCTTCTGACGTATCTGATACGCCCATAATGTAACCGAGACAAGTCGCCAAGTCATAATAACCACTACTTTCACAATTGGCTAAAAGCTGGTTGCCATTCTTGTAAGCAGCAGCAGTAGCAGGCAGCGACATAGTCATCAGCATTAATAGTACGAGTAACTTTTTCATCTTTAATATCCTTTTCTTAAAAATACTTTGTCTGATATGAACTGATTAGCGAGGAATATCAGGAGTATATGTATCATGTTACTACTCTACTGAACACAAAACTTTATTTATTTTTCTTACATCTTTAAGAATAACCACTCATAAATTAAGTGACGGGGAGAGGTGTGCTCGTATGAGTAATGTAACGTACTAATAACTCAACCCTACATGAAGGCAAAATTATTGAAAGTTATTAGGAGTATGCATAGTAAAATCAAGCGTTTCATATTAGCCATCATTATCTATTTACATTTTCTTTTGGCATATGCAACAGCGACGTATTTGTAAATAAGGCTAATCGCAGATATTGCGGCTATAAATAGCCCTAAAAAGCCAAAAGCCTGAGAAATCATTACCTTTAGATCATATGTTTTTTTTGTAGTTGAGTATCTCTCCCACGCCAGCACGCTCTCCTTTTCAGCATCGGTCATGTTGAGAATAAAATCTTCCGGAATAGCAGGAAGTGACAAGTGAGGGGGCATTCTCACAAACCCAGGACGTTCTAACGTCTGCCAAAAAAGCCAACTACAAAAAATGATAAACACACCAAATATGGTTCTTGCTATTGAAACTTTCATAGTGATCTCGTTTTAATTATTTATATTTAAGCTGACTCGATGAGCGTGCTACATATTTTTTTTATACTTCTCGATCCACTCTTTAGTTAACTGCTGTGCTTGTTCAATTTGGTTTGGCGTCATCATATCTTCTACTCTATCTCTATTAGTTTTTGCGTCTTCATGTCCATTCGCTGCTGCAATATTCCAATGCATATGTGCCATGACATAATCTTGAGGAGTGCCGAATCCGTTGTCATACATCACACCTAAGTTGAACTGCGCATGTGCATTACCTTGCTCTGCTGATTTGGTATACCACTTAATGGCTGCTTTATAATCTTGAGGAGTGCCTTCTCCTTCGTAATACATCGCACCTAGATTGTTCTGCGCCTTTGCATGACCTTGCTCTGCTGATTTCGTATACCACTTAATAGCTGCTTTATAATCTTGAGGAGTGCCTTCTCCTTTGCGATACATATTACCCAGATTGGACTGCGCCTTTGCATGACCTTGCTCTGCTGCTTTGACGTACCATTTAATGGCTGCTTTATAATCTTGAGGAGTACCGTCCCCTTTGTCATACATCAAACCTAGATTGTACTGCGCCTTTGCATCACCTTGCTCTGCAAGTTTTTCAATTAGGGTGAAGGCAGGAGAATAATCACCGCGCTCATACGCATCTGCATCAGGCTGGATAGCTGCAAAACTATTGAAAGATATTAGGAGTGTGCACAGTAAAATTAAGTGTTTCATATTAGTCATTATGATTTATATTATAGATTACTCTTAATACTACTCTTTATTTGATGCGATTAATGCAGGAAGCTTCGGTTTATCAGCTTGGTATCTTGCGAGGATTAACTATTGATCAGGTTTGTTCCAACTGAAGACTTTCCCAACTTGAAATACAACTCTTCCTCCTCTTTTGTAATGCCATATTACCAATATGCCTCCATCTATTTTCTGAGGTTCACCAAGTATCTTTCGCACAGCACTTGGTTTTATGCCAATGGCTAACTGCTCCCAATTAGCTATAGATTTCCAACCACCATCAGTGACTACAGGTTTTTTTTATTTACATCCACTAGTTCATCTGCGAAACTATTGAAGGATATTAGGAGTGCGCACAGTAAAATTAAGTGTTTCATATTAGTTACCATTTATAAATTTGGTTCGATCTTAACATCTATTTAAGGAGGTGCGCCGAACCTATTTTCACCATTATCACTTCTTTTGCACATCCAATATAACAAAGGTATTAATCCTACTATTGTGAGTGAAATAAGTAACCACCATCCAGACCTACTTACATCATGTAGTCTTCTACAAGCAACGGATAATGAAGGAATGACTGTTCCCAAACCAAAGATTACTGATAATATTCCTTGTCCTGTAGTATAAAAAAATGCTTCTAATAAACTTAGAAGAAGATCTACAGTAAATAAGAATAAACAAAAATACCAATATTCCGATCTAACAGACCTACCTGAAAATTGAAAATATTTATAAAAACCATTATGTACTGATTCGAAAAATGTCATTGTGTTATATCTTATTGAATCTTATTGGTATCAGTCAAAATTTCAGAGATACCATCTTTGTAAGAGTTTCCAAAATCTGGATGATCAATTTAATACTTCTCCATCTACTCTTTAGCTAACTGTTGTGCTTGTTCATTCTGATTTGGAGTCATCGACAACTGATACAATTATTCCTATCTTTACTAATATAGTCATTACTAGACTTCTCCCCAGTTCATTACTATCTAGCTCAAGAATAACCTAGTTTAGATGGCACGGAAAAGGACTACCGAAATTGAATGTGCGGATTTATAATATATAAGTTTTTATGACATCCACGATTAATTATGCCTCCTCATCCACGCTTTAGCTAACTGTTGTGCTTCTAGGATTTTTTCTGAAGTCATCATGTCTGCCACTATATCCCTACCTTTTTTTGCTTTTTCATCTCCACCTCTTGCTGCAATATTAAAAAACATATGTGCCATGACATTATCTCGAGGAATGCCTAGTCCCGTGCGATACATCACACCTAGATTGAACTGCGCACTTGCATTACCTTGCACTGCTGATTTGGCATACCACTTAAAGGCTTCTTTATAATCTTGAGGAGTGCCTTGTCCCTTTTTATACATCCCACCTAGGTTGAACTGCGCAGCTGCATTACCTTGCACTGCTGATTTGGCGTACCACTTAAAGGCTACTTTATAATCTTGAGGAGTATCTTTCCCATTTTCATACAGCGCACCTAAAAAAAGTTGCGCATCTGCATCACCTTGTTCTGCAGCTTTGATCCACCACTTAAAAGCTGCTTTATAATTTTGAGGAGTGCCTTTTCCTTGATAATACATCTTACCTAGATGGAACTGTGCATCTGACTCACCTTGCTCTGCTGCTTTAGTATACCACTTAAAAGCTGCTTTAAAATCTCGAGCAGTACCTTTTCCATTTTTATACATCGAACCTAATAGAAACTGCGCACTTGCATAACCTTGCTCTGCTAGTTCCTTACTTAGAGTCAACGCAGTTTTATAATCACCACGCTCATATGCAGCTGCCGCATCTAAAAAGTCATTCGCAAAACTATTGAAAGATATTAAGAGTGTGTAGAGTAAAAGTAAGCGTTTCATATTAGTCATCATTATTTATATTTTGGACTACTCTTTATTTGATGCGTTTGATGCAGGAAACTTCGGTTCCCAACTTAGTCTTTGGGGAAATAATCTACAATGACTTTCAAAAAAAATCATACAACCAACATTTGTCTTTGGTGGGTGATTAAACATCAAAACTACAGTCTTCTTCTGGGAATGTAACACAACTCAGTACATATCCTTGGGCTTTCTCCTCTTCTGTCAGACCTTCGTTAGTTTCAGATCGACACTTTCCTGTTAGTACTTTGACTTTACATTCACCGCAGCTGCCTGATCGACAAGAATAGTCCACATCGACTTCATGCGCCTCGGCAAAATCTAGCAACGTCATCTTTCCATCAGTACTAACGATCTTTCCGGTACTGGCAAAGTCTACTTTGATATCGCCCGCGACAGCCTCAGTTTCATCAGAGCCAGCGTTGCTTCGTGCGCCACCAAAACTTTCGAGATGAAGGTTGGTCTGGTCAAACCCTAGCTCAAGAATCATTTCTTTTGCGGCGTCCATGAAGCCTGCTGGACCACATATATAAATCGTCCTATCATGAATATCTGGGGCCAGTTCCATTAACATCTCTTTATTTACACGGCCCTTGTAACCATCCCAATGTTCGGTTTCTCGGGAGCTTGTAATCATGACGGGTGAAAACGTCCGGTAGCGGCTTGTTAACAACTGTATCTCTTTGTCGAAGATGATATCGTTTGGTCCACGAACCGAGTTGAAGAAGCGCATATCAACATCGGCAGCAACGTCTGACAGCCAGCGGCTCATGGACATCATTGGCGTGACACCGCTACCTGCGCCGAGGAATAACAATTTTTTAGCGATGGCACCTGGCTGTAAACAGAACTTACCTTTGGGGCCGGCGATGTTGACACGGTCGCCAACGTTGAGATTGTCAGGTAGCCAATTCGATACCAATCCACCAGGTACGCGCTTTACGGTAACTTCTAGAATGAACGGGCGTGTCGGTGTTGATGAGATTGTGTAAGAGCGCAATACCTTTTTGCCGTTAATATTAAGAATGAAGGTGCAGTACTGTCCGGGCTGGTACTCAAACCGGCATAACGGGTCGCCTTGGAAACGGAACGTAAACACGTCGTGGGTTTCCGCAATGATGTCTGCAACATAAAGTGCTGTGCTTTCTCCATTCCAGACCGGAAGGTCCGCTGTTGTGTCAAGCGCGCGAGTATCGGGTGCTTGACTTTGGATTTTTTGTAGCAGTACTTCGCTAGACTTAACCGAAGTCTGTGCCGAGTACTGACAGCGACCTAATCGAGAGGTAATGTCGTTGATATAGTGACCACGCTGCATCTGGCCACGCGATTTGTGAAAACTCACATATAAATTGTCGCCTTTGACTCTGTCGTTGACCTCAACCGGTAGTGTTAAAATATCTTCATGATGAATATTGCTAAGCTGTGCTAGATCTCCGGTTTTAAGACCATACTTCTGTGCGAGTAGGGGTGACATGTGGATTGGGTTTTCATCTGGCATATCAACAATCGGCGTTGCCTTGCCAGAATTAAATGTCGATGTTGCGTAGCGGATCTGTTTTTTGTCTTGAGACAATGGCGATCGACCTGAGTTCAGAACGATGCCGTGAGGGTAGGTTAGGTCGGTCTCATCGGGGGTAAAGAACCTAAACGGACGCTCTTTGCCAAATATGTCCGCGAAGGGCGACTTGTCTGGCTTGTTATAGTCAAGCACAAATCGCGTTGTGCCAACGCCACCATAGGTGATCGCACCTTGCTCGATCATTTCTTGCCACTCAATAGGTTTGCCGTCAGCATCATCGAAGCTGCAGTAAAGAGGACCTGAACCCCCATGCAAATAGTCTTGTACACGCTGCCACAATTGTTCACGATTGACTTAACCATCGATTCGATCGAGCCCGCCGCCAAACCGCGACTCAATATATCCATTAGCAACGAATTCGTTTAGGTCGGAGTGCTGTTGTGCCTGTGTTGAATTACTGGCAAGTTTCTCTGCAATACGCCACATGACGTCATAGACGATTGTTGCATCCGATCGACAATGCTTAGGCGCTTTTTTGTGTGGCGCGGATAAAGATAGTTTCCATTCGCCATTTTGATAAAGTTTAGTGGTTGCAGGGTGCGGTGGTGAAGGAATGATTAACTCAGCGTGCTCAATACTATAGGGGTCTGGAACCGGGTCGATGACAACACTTACAACAGTGTCCTGCTCGAGCTTAGTTAACCAACGCTTACGCTCCATCATATTGGCTTCGAACTGTGTCCCAAGGAAGACAAAAAGCTCTTTTTTGTCATCTAAGTCAGAGTAATCAAGTGCAGTGCGTGGAATATCAGTGACAGACATATCGTAAGCATGTGCGGGTAAATCCATACGTGCTGCAGCTTCCGCTGCCATATCTATTGGAATCCTACCTAGAAAATACTTACGAGAGAGACCCTGTACTTCAGACTCTGCATTAATTTGGCCTGGAATACGCAAGGTACCGCCAGCCACGCTGCCGTCAGCATTGAGGCCGTATTTGCCGAGCATTGCAAACAGGTCGCCCCACAAACAATGAGCAACCACACCACTCGTTTGTGACAAACCGACTGATGGAATGTTGATGGGCACCGTTTCCGGCTTGGCTAGCTTGCGGGCAATAGACTTGATCGCTGTGAATAAACGTTCAACATACTTTTCTTCGGCGGCGATACGTTTTGCGACGCGCATTGGATCGAATCTAGGGTCGGCTGTTAATGACCGATAGCTATCGAAACTCTCAGTGTCAGAAAACGCACTAAGAAACGGTTGACTAATTGCTTCAGGGTAAACGTTGATGATTTCGTTCGCAACGGCAAGGGCAAGGTGAGGATCAGATGCAGATTTGATTAGTAATACTCTGTCTGCATCAACCCGCTTTGCTAGTTCAATGGCTGATTCACTCACCATCACTTCAATGATATAGGCGTCTAGTTCCTCTCGCTTCAAAATCGAGCGAAACACGGGGGGGTGGGTGATCTGTCCATTCCAACCGTTCATTAGGAACAATCTGTTGTCACCATGAACGCTTTGATCAACTGTAAGAAATGGTCCTTCTTGGCCTGTTAACATTTCGTTGTGAACAGCGCCTGCGTTTAGACAATGCTCGGCATTGCCTGTTAGGTTTCGTATACCTAAAAGACGAAAGACTTCCTGAATCGCAAAGATACTAAAATAATCCAATTGACCGCAAGCATACATGAGCGTACGCCCAAGTTCTCCACGATGCGCGAGTAGCAGGTCAGCAAAACGATCAATTGCTTCTTCGTAACTGATACCAACGCGTTTACCCGTTTCTTTATTGAGATAACTTGGCTGAATATGAATCGGATATGCGGATTTCTGACGCATCATAGACAATGTTAATTTTATGCAGCCTCTGGTTGGTGTGCTATGAATAATTCTAGTTTCACTGTTACTACCACCACTGCTGTGTAGGCTTAAATGCTGAATGCCCGAGTCGTCAGCTTGATCAAAGTCAGAAACGCGTGCGCGAATGACTTGCGATTGACCCCCTATACACAGTTCACCTTTCACAAGCTGACCCTCTGACGCAATGGGGGATCTACTTTTCACCTGTAGATTACCCCCGTCAAGGAGAACGGGATAAGTGACCTCTATCCCCCCTTGTAAAACAGTTAGAGAACCTTTTTTTTCAGACGGCAGGGATATTTCATCTGTTGGTAGTTCTGTCTCGACAATTTTTATGAAACCGCTATCACCCACGCCGCAGAAGCAACAAGAATAACAACGCTCGACCTTCGAATTATTTATGCTGCCTAAGACATAAGCTGGAATATGCTCCAGGTCATCTAAGTATCCGGCGTGCTCGATTGTCAGTTCTTCATTCATAGACATCTTTCAATAAAGTGGATTCATCTTTAGTGGGTCCAGGCGCTCATAATAGCCTAGAGGCTTATTCCGTCACCTTGTGTCAAATGCGTCTGTTCACTTTTTTCTTTTACGATACGTGGCAGGTAAATCAAAAACTCGCAGCCTTCACCCTCTGTAGACGCCAAATCGATTTGGCCGTCGAGTTGAAACGTTATGAGATTGTAGGCAATGGATAAACCGATCCCACTGCCACCTTTGCCACGGCCAGTGGTATAAAAAGCATCGAAAACTTTTTTTTGTTCAGTCGCTTGTATGCCAACGCCAAAGTCCTTGACAATAATAGCATAGTCGAACTGTCGTAGATTACTTGGTTGTAAACTGACCTGAACACTGCCGCCTCCCGCATCAGGGTAAGCATAACGATTAGCATTCTCGATGATGTTTAATAGCACTTGACCTAATGGGCCTGGGTAACCCTCCCACAAATCATTCATTGGCAAATTGTTTGTAAAGGTCAATGTCATATTTGAAGAATCAGCCTTAACGCGATACAAGCGGAGTACATCTTCAATAACTTCGCTGAGTCTCACTTCTTCTCTTTCTTCGGTGATCTGGCGAACCGATAGATTTTTGAAAGACGTAATCAACTTTTCGGCGCGTCGAATGTTGTTTTGGATCAGATTGCCCGCTTCCATGAGCCCTTTAAGCACTTCTTGGGCGTCGTCATTTTTAGAGATGTCATTGATCGTATTCTCATTGAGATCTTCTGTGATAATACTTGCAGCGTGATTGACGATACCTAATGGGGTATTAATTTCATGAGCCACACCCGCGACCATTTGCGCTATTGATTGATGTCTGGCAAGTTTGGCCTGATTCTGTATGCGTTCCTTTTTTTCATTTATATCGACATAACGTTGATTGGTACTTCTGATGTGTTCAGATAAATTGATAAGTACATCCGCTAAAATTCTTGGTGAATCGGACATTAAACCAAGGAATTGTTGACGGCCGATAAGGAAGAACTCGCATT
>ENA-OWPI01004512-OWPI01004512.1-marine-metagenome-genome-assembly--contig:-NODE-4512-length-11079-cov-2.309035_pt1 | contig 11079 bp, 9 predicted proteins | sample MGYA00238138_ERZ651775 | MGnify/ENA primary metagenome ERZ651775 (study PRJEB26906, sample SAMN06265043) | marine metagenome | isolation source: Helgoland LTER site | place: Germany:Helgoland, sampling...
GTATTATTATCAGCTAGCACGTATTTTGAATTAAAAATATTTAAACCTTTATTCTCCATCGCTCCCATATTAAAATGACTTACTGCAACTATCATAAAAATGTCTAAGTCATATTCTAAACCATAGTTAGTCTCATCCCAATACATTGCCTTTTTTAAACTTTCCATAGCATGGGTAGTTAGATGTTTATTGCCAACTTCTGTATAAATTCTAAGTATAATATTTTTTTTAGATAACGTTATATAGTTACTTTCTACAAATTCTAGGTTGCCAACAACTAAAGCAAACAAATATGACGGTTTAGGAAATGGATCAAGCCATGTTTTAAAATGTCTTTTTTCTTCAGAGCCCTGAACAACACCCTCTTCAATTAAATTACCATTCGAAAGAATTGTATTAAATTTAGTTGATGTCTCAATTTTAACTTTAAATAAACTTAAACAATCAGGTCTATCAGGATACCAAGTTATTTTTCTAAATCCTTCGGGCTCACATTGAGTGCACAACATATTGTTACTCTCGTATAAGCCTTCTAAAGATTTATTGTCCTTAGGAAATATTTTTACTTCTGTAAAAATATCTAATGATAAAGTTTCCTTAGGTAATGGTATTATTAATGTTTCACTATTTTTTTTAAATTCGTTTACTTCAATATTTTTAATTATAGATTCATTAATTTTTAACTTAAATGTTTTAGTTATTAAATTTACACCATTTAACTCAATTACATTATCTAATTTGTATTTCTTTATGATAGAAACATCGTTTTTCTTAAAAGAAATTTTTGATTTTACGATTGTAAAGTTTTCATAAATAAAAAACTGTAGAAACGTATCATGTGGCAACCAAAATAATGGTTTATAATCTAATCGATTTTTAATTATCTTTTGCATATGACATTCTTCTAACTTTCTCTAGTATTTGTATAAGCTAGGTTTGAATGTTCTTCACAGTAAGGCCTACCTGGAACTATAACAGTGCCACAAAAAGAAAAACCAGGTAATTTGGGATCTCCTTTTGGCCAACAGCATCTATTTCTAGACCACTCTACCGTTCTCAATAAGATTTTAAGAGGTAATTCTTTTTTTGTTTCGTTATTAGAAACAACTTGTTTTTTTCTAGGTTCCCCTGATTTAGAAATGGGTGAGTTTCTTTTTGGCAAACCTAGTCTATGTGCTTTTCCTGCAATTGCATTTCTTGACACTCCTAACTCTATACCTATTTTAGTTATAGGTAAGCCTTCATCCCATAAATTTTTTAATTTTTGTAACTTTTCTTCATCCCAAACAGAATTTTTTTCCATAATTTATCCTAATTTTTTACCAAATTTCTAGAAACTGACCAACTAAATCAATCTGACTTTCTATCATATATTTCCCATAATGAATAGAGCGACCTAAAATTTTTGCTCTTTTTAATAGTTTAGTCTCTTTAGGTTGCATTATTATATCAGCGATAATTGAATTTTTTGAGGTTTTATCTAAATCAAAAGGAACTTTATCATTTTTTTTCAGCCCAAGACTTGTAGCGTTTATAATAACATCACAGTCATTTAAAACATAATCATGTATATCAGAGACATCCACTCTTATAGATTTCTGTTTAGTATTTAGTTTTTCTTTAAGACTAAAAGCTTTATTTACATCTCTATTTACAATCTTAAGAGATTTTATATTTATATCGACTAAAGCACTAGTTATAGCTACTGCTGCTCCGCCTGCGCCAAAAATACATACTCTTTTTCCTTCAAGCGTATTATTTTGTCCAAGGAAACCATTAACAAAACCTTGTCCATCAAAATTGTTTCCAATCAAACCTCTATCTTTATCAAATTTAATCCAGTTAACAGCACCGGTAAACAAAGCATCATCATCTAACTTTTCACAAAATTTTGAAATCATTTGTTTATGGGGAATAGTGATAGTCATTCCATGAAAGTTTTTCACTAATTTGAGTGAATTTACAACATTTTCCAGGTTTTCAGGATGGACATGAATTGGAATCATAACAGCATCAATTTTTTTTTTATTAAAAAGGGAAGTGAATAACGTTGGTGCTTTCACATGTTCAATAGGATGTGCAAGGCAACCATAAATTTTTGTTGTGCCTAACATTAATTATATATTTTCTTTTTTTACAAAATTTAAAGAAGCAGAATTAATACAATATCTTAAGCCTGTAGGCTCAGGTCCATCTGGAAAAACATGCCCTAAGTGTGCTTCACACTTAGAACAGTGAACTTCTGTTCTTTTCATAAAAAAAGAATTATCTAAAGACTCTCCAATCACATCTTTTGATGCTGGCTTAAAAAAAGATGGCCAGCCTGAATTAGAATCAAATTTAGTTTCACTTGAAAATAAAGTAACTCCACAACAAATACAATTATAGTGCCCATCATCTTTTTTGTTCCAATAAGCTCCTGAAAAAGCAGGTTCTGTGCCATGTTTTTGGGTTACTCGGTATTGCTCTTCTGTTAAATTTTTATAGTTTTTAATCATCATTTAAACTCATATTTAAAAAAATATTATATTTTAATATTGGTTAGAATGTATTAAATTTTTTATGAAGTATCTAGCAACTTTTTTATAAAAAAAATCCTCATAATAAAAGTAATCCAACATAAAAATCCAAATATGTAAGATATATAAGAAATAAACTCATAAAATATTAACATCATTGCGAAACAAACAATGGTTTCGAAACCCTCAGTGATACCACCAGTATAAAAAAACGATTTTTTTTGATTAGTTGAAATAGAAATTTTATTTTTTTCTATTATCCAAGCAGAAGCCAAAAAAGTGGATTGTGTAGCTACAAAACTTAATAACAAAAAGGTTATATGGTATGAGTTACTAATATCTAAAAAAATAAATGATGCCGGAAATATAGAATAAAATATGAAATCACAAATAATATCATAAAATGCTCCAATATCTGTTTCACCATTTATTCTTGCCATCACTCCATCAAGGCCATCACATAACCTATTCAAAAAAAGAAATAGCATGGCAGTTAAAAACATAGATTTTATTATAAAAAAGGCACAACAAAGTCCAAATAAAAAACCAATTAACGTTATAGTATTAGCTTTGATTTTAAATTTTATTAAGGTTTGAGCAAAAGGAATTAAAATAGGATGTATCAATTTGTTTAATTGAGCGTCAACCATTTCAAAATATTTAATTTTCTAATTTATTAGGAATAACAAAAAGTTGTTTTGGATAAATTAAGTCAGGATTACTAATTTTATCTTTATTTAACTCTACTATGTCTAAATAACGAGTGCCTAGACCTAATCTCTGATAAGCAATATTCCAAAGAGCATCCCCCTTTTGAATTATTACTAAAGTTTTTCCGTTAGCTCTTTCAATAGTTTTACCACTAATCATGAGAGAACTTTTACTTTTAACTTTACCTTCTTTTCCTAATAAGAAAGCAAAAAGCTTTTGTTCCCCCGCAATTACTTTACCAGGTATAACGACTGACCATTCATCTTTTAGTATTTTTGAAGATGAAGTGTCTTGTCCACTAAATCCAGCATCAACCTGGACACCACCATGAGCCGACCCTGACATAACTAATTGGCCAATTTCACTATCATAAGTTAGTGCTAATATTGTTATATGAGGATTTTTTTTGGGTTTAATCGGAGCAGGTTCCTCCTTAGAATTAGAATCTGCTTTACTTTCATCATTTTTATTATTTAATCCAGGCGCTTGAACTAATGTTGCACCAAGTTGACCTTTATCATCAATGATAGCAACAATAGGAGTATCTTTTTTATTTCCAGTTACATTTATAGCAACTGATTTATCTGCTATTATTACTTTTCCATCTTGAGTAGTTTGCCTAAAAGACAGAATGTACTCTCCACCCTTTAGCTGTTCTTCAGGCACAGCAACAAATTCTCCAATCTTATCACTCGAAGTCTTAGCGATAATTTTAGAACCAGACAATATATCTATCTTAGAATTAGGTAATGCCTTTCCAGCAATAACTAGACTACCATCAGGCCTTACCCTTACAACTTCCAGTTTAATTGTTTCAGCATTTTTGACCGCATTTTCTTTCATTTTAATTGGTTTTGCATCGACTTTATCTTTTACAAGAGGAACAATCACCTCTTTTTCTTTCATTTCAACTGGCTTAGTAAAATCAATCAAAAACGCAAACAAGGCAAGAACCGCGCCTATTAATAATAAATATATTACTTTTGAAAATTTCATAAAAAACCCTAGGTAACTTATTACAAATACACTAATTTAAATAAAATAAATAAGAAATGATTTTTTAAATTATTATATAAATTGGAGTGATTTTGAAAAAAAATATATGTGTTTTTGGAGGATCCAGATCTGGCAAGAATAAAAAAATTAAAAATTCATCTAAAAAAATAGGTCAAATAATTGCTGAGATGGGTTTTAATTTGATTTTTGGAGGTGGAGAAACTGGCATTATGGGGGCTGTTTCCTCATCAGTAATAAAAAATGGCGCAAAAACAACAGGTATTATACCTGGTTTTTTACTTAAGAATGATCTTTTAGATTCAACACACTCTAATGAATTCAATTCAAAACTTATTACTACTGAAGATATGCACCAAAGAAAAAAAACAATGTATAAAAAATCAAACGCATTTTTAGTATTACCTGGTGGCGTAGGGACACTAGACGAATGTTTTGAGGTTTTAACTTGGTGTCAATTGAATCAAATCACAAATAAACAAGTGGGAATTATAAACTTTGAGGGATATTGGGATCCTTTATTGAAATTGATCAATCATTTAATCGAAGAAGAATTTATGGGCAATCATAATTTAAATTTTTTTCAAGAAATCAAAAGTACAAATAATCTAAAAAAATTTTTAAAAAACATTTAAATTATATTAAAAATTAGGTAAGAGTATCCATAATATTATCTTTAATATATTTTTATATTTTAAAATTATTCTCAAAAAATTAAGGGATTACAAATGTTAGATTTATTAAAAATTGCTAAGACTGAAGCTAATGGTGGTGACTTAAAAAAGTGTTTAAGTGATCTCTACACTGAAACAGATGTAAGACCTAAAGGTTATGAAAATGCCTTAGTTTGGAAAGGTGGCAAACATGATGGTAAAGTTAAACCCGTATGCCACTCTCTTACTGATGCTTATGCCCTTCTAGGTACTATAGCAGCAGCAGATATTTTAAATCTTCCATTTTATGCTGTTCCAATGTGGTCTCAAATAAGGCATGACACTCAACTTGAAGCCCTTAGTTGGTTTGGTAATATGCAACAAACATCTATAAAATGGTCTACAGCTGGAGATGCATATGTTAACGACAAGTCAGGGAAGAGAGTTGTTGTTATGGGCAAGTCTGGCAATGCTCCCTTGAGAACACAAGCTGGTGTTTATTGTAATGTTAGACCTTACGGACCAATAACTGTCGTTAGATGTATGCCTTGCTTACCATATTCTCAAGACAAGTCTAAATTTTCAGTCAACGAAAATACTGGAATAGTTCATACAGAAATGAACACGCCTGGTATCCAAATGGCGTATGCTTGTCGTCTATTTCTAAAAATGATAAATGATACAGGCAAACTAGGAAGAGTTGCATTTAAACCTACTCAAGCTATGGAAGATGGCATTAACGCTGGATTACTAATTTGGCTTTTGGAGGGTACTAAATTTGAAATTGGTAGAAAGTGGGCTGTTAATGCTTATGAAGAGCACAAAGATAATATAGATAAAATAATATCACTACTTCCACATGATTTCAAAGACGGAATGGATAACTGGTCTGGAAAAATTGAACAACATATTGCAGACACTAACTATGGTTTATTAGTTTGGGATATAATCAATAACCAAGAATGTGTAGTATTAGCGACTGATCTCGATGGTGATCGACTGACTGATCTTCTTGCAGATATATCAGATCCATTGAGAGATTTTGGTCAAAAAGTACTTAAACATGTGAATAGTGATATAAAAATTGATGATGCTTGGAAATCAATGGGATACACAACCGGAAATGGAAGAGATATGACTTCAGTCATGTATAGAATGGAAGGTCCTCCAATTCACGAACAAACATTAGGTTCAGCTGATGCTATGTTACTAAGGCTTTTAGATGGTGATGAGACCATGAATGGAACAAAAAAACCATACGACCCTAGAATTCATTTTGTACTCATTAGAGATGCATACTTAGATGCAAACCCGCAAAATTCTGAACTTAAAGATTGGATCAATAACGCCTTAAACATATTTGATCAAGTTTATGGTAATAATAGACCAGGTTTTATTGAGGGTTACAAAAAATTGAAAAGTTTAATTAAACCTTGGTAAATACATATTTACGATTTGTTTAATACTGGTTCTAATCTATCCATTATATTATTTATAAAACTCTTTTTTGCAGCAAAACAAATTCTAATGTGACCTTCTCCAGATTGACCAAAAGCGATTCCTGGAGCTACACCAACATTAGTTTCTAATATTAATTTTTTAGAAAACTCGAGTGAATCGTTTATACCTTTAACCTTTAAAAAAGCATAAAAAGCAGCATTCGGGATACTACATTCAACTTGCTTCCAATTAACTAGCCTGTCAAACATCAAGTCTCTTGATACTTTTAAACTTTTTCTTAATTGTTTAGTTATATCTTTGTAGTTTTGTAAAGCTGATATTAATCCGTCTTGAAGAAATTCAGGCACACCAGTTGTAGTTATTTGAACTAATTTAGCAATATGACTACCTAATTCCTCTGGATGGGTTATCCAACCTATTCTCCAACCTGTCATATTAAAACTTTTTGAAGATGAATTTATGACTATTAACCTATCATTTGGATTTGAACATTCTAAAAAACTTGAAGATGGTAAATCATTATAAGTGATTTGGTGATATACCTCATCAGAAACAAGCCAACAACCTAAATCCCTAGTATGCTTTAAAAGACGATCTTTTTGTTTTTTTGACATTTCCCATCCTGTTGGATTACCAGGACTGTTAACAAAAACCATTTTTGTTTTAGAGGTAATAGAACTGATTAACTTATCATAATCAAGCGTCCATTCGCTATCTTTTAGTTGAAGAGATATTTCTTTAATACTTCCTCTCTTTAATAAAACAGACGATCTTATATTTGGCCATACTGGGCCAACCATTACAACTTCATCTCCAGTATCTACAATCAAGTCACATATTAATCTTAAACCCATCATACCGCCTGTAACTACACTGTGGTTTTCTGGTTTAGTGTTAATTTTAAATACCTCATTCATATATTTTGCTATTTCAGAACGAAGGTCCTGTATACCATTTTGATAAGTGTAAAAAGTTTTTCCCTTTTTAAGAGATTCTATAGTTTTATCGAAGATAACATTACTTGTTTGAGTATCACCTTCACCAAACCAAGCAGGAAAAACATGTTTTCCAGTTTCTTTTTGATAATTTCTTCCAAAATTAGCTATTTCCATTATAGCTGTTTCCTTAAAGGATATTATTTCAGGGTTCAAACTTTCTAACAATTTTTTAGCCTTATAAATTTAAGATATGCTCTTTTAAAAGCTTGATAGCATCTAAACTTTTTTCAGGGTTGGAACCACCAGATTGAGCCATGTCAGGCCTACCACCCCCTCCTTTTCCACCAAGCGTTTTAGAAACTATATTTACCAAGTCAATTGCGCTAATATTATCAGTTAATGAATTTTTAACACTAATAACTATTGATGCCTTATTGTTAATTTTACTAATTAAACAGACTATATCTATATCCCCACTTTTTAAAATACTTTCAGCAGTAGGTTTTAAATCTTTTACTATTAAATCATCATAAATTTGATAAACAAAAATGATATCTTTTAAAGTTTCTTTATTAAAACTTTGATTTTTAGTAAAACCAGAATTCTTTTTTAATGACTTTAGTTCTTTATTAATTTTTTCATTTTCTTGAACCAAATGTTCTATTTTTTGAGTGATCTGAGAAGTATTACTTTTCATAAAATTTGCAATATATTTAATTTTATTTATTTCATTTTGGTAATATTTAATAGCCGCTTTATTAGTTACTGCTTCTATTCTTCTTACACCTGATGAAATTCCAGTCTCAGAAATAATTTTAAATGACGAAATTTCTGAAGTATTTTTAACATGTGTACCCCCACAAAACTCAACTGACCATGCATTTCTATTACCATCATCACTTTTTCCAATTGATACAACTCTAACTTCTTCACCATACTTTTCTCCAAACAGAGCAATTGCACCTGTTTTTGCAGCATCTGTGGGTGACATTACTTCAGTAACTACATTATCATTACAAAAAATTCTATAGTTCACTTCATCTTCAATTTCTTTTATTTCTTTTACAGTTAGAGATTTATTATGACTAAAATCGAACCTTAATTTATCGCTAGTAACTAACGATCCTTTCTGAGCAACGTGCAAACCTAATTTTTGTCGTAATGATTCATGAAGCAAGTGTGTAGCTGAATGATGTGCACAAATTTGCTTTCGAAGCTCAACATCAATTTTTTGAGTAACTTTTTGACCTGATAAAAGCGAACCATCAGTAATTTCTACTAAAGTCAAAAAAATTACTTTTCCACTACTTAATTTCAATTTTTTTGAATGCAGAACTTTTGCTTTACAATTATCACCAATTATATTTCCATTATCAGATATTTGACCACCTGATTCAGCATAAAATATAGTTTCATTGGAAATAATTTCAGCTTGCTCACCTTTTGATACTTCTTTAACAATTTTGTTATTTTGAATTATTAAATCAACCTTACTATCAAGATTACTTTTTGTGTATCCATGAAAATTAGTTTCGGGTAAATCAAGTAAAGTTTTTAAAATTTTTTGATTATATTGAGTATCTCCTGATCCTGACCAAGATTTTCTAGCCTTATTTTTTTGATCATTCATAGATCTATTAAAACCATCATGATCTACAGTCCAACCGTAGGTACTTAAAACATCTTCAGTTAAATCTATCGGAAAACCATAAGTATCATATAACTCAAAAGCTTTTTCACCTGGCAACACACCTCCTGATACTTTTTTATCAACCACTTTCATTAATAAGCTCATTCCTCGGTCAAGAGTATCTTTGAACTTTATTTCTTCATCATTTATTGTTTTTTCAATTACATCTTTATTTGTTTTTAATTCTGGGAAAGCATTACCCATCTCTTTAATTAAATAATTTACTAGTTTATAAATAATGGGGTCTGTAGCTCCTAAAATATGAGTATGCCTCATCGCTCTTCTCATTATCCTTCTTAGGACATATCCTCTACCTTCATTAGAAGGCAACAATCCTTCAGCTATTAAAAAAGAAATTGATCTTAAATGGTCTGCAACAACTCTATGAGATATTATATTATCAAAATTTGTATCAACACCAGTTACTAATGAGGAAGCCTCAACGAGGTTCTTCATCATATCTGTTTCATAATTATTATGAGTATTCTGTAAAACAGCTGATATACGTTCTAAGCCCATTCCAGTATCAATGCTAGGTTTAGGTAGATTTACTCTTTCTTGTTCTGAAACTTGTTCGTATTGCATAAATACCAAATTCCAAATTTCAATAAATCTATCCCCATCCTCATCCTTTGATCCGGGTGGGCCACCACTAACTGATGGTCCATGATCATAAAATATCTCTGAACAAGGACCACAAGGACCAGTGTCCCCCATACTCCAAAAATTATCACTGGTTTTAATTTTAATTATTTTTTCGTCATTTAAACCAGCTATTTTTTTCCATAAATTTTCAGCTTCTAGATCATTGTGAAAGATTGTAACTAATAATTTTTCTTTAGGTAAACCATATTCTTTTGTTAAAAGTTCCCAAGCTTGATAAATAGCTTTTTCTTTAAAATAATCCCCAAAGGAAAAATTACCGAGCATTTCAAAAAACGTATGATGCCTAGCTGTCTTTCCTACATTTTCTAGATCGTTATGCTTTCCTCCAGCTCTAAGGCATTTTTGAGAGGTTACTGCTCTTTTATAATCTCTACTTTCTAAACCGGTAAAAGTGTTTTTAAACTGTACCATTCCTGCATTTGTAAACAACAATGTAGGATCATTCTCTGGTATTAAGTTACTAGAAGATATTTCCAAATGATCATTTTTTTTAAAATAATCAATAAATTTAGATCTTATTTCATTTACAGAATTATTATTGGACATTTGTTAAATTATAAAATTAATTTTTTTAATTGATAACATCAATTTAATAAAAAACAAATCTACAATAAATTTATTTTTCTTCTTCAGAAATCTGCTGTTCTGGGTTCATTAGAATTTCTTCTACAAGATCAGAATTACCTTTTATTTTATCTTCAATTTCAATTGCCACTTCTGGATTTTCATGAAGAAAGTTTTTAGCATTTTCTCTTCCTTGTCCTATTCTTTGTTCATTGTAAGAAAACCATGAACCAGATTTTTCTATTATTTCAGCAGAGACACCTAAATCTATAATTTCTCCATTCTTAGAAATACCCTCACCATACATAATATCAAACTCAACTGTTCTAAACGGAGGAGCAACCTTGTTTTTAACAACTTTTACCCGTGTTTGATTTCCAATTATATCATCTTTATCCTTAATTGCACCAATCCTTCTAATATCCAGTCTAACTGACGCATAAAACTTCAATGCATTTCCACCAGATGTGGTTTCAGGATTTCCAAACATTATTCCAATTTTTTGTCTAATTTGATTTATAAAAATTACTAAGCAATTTGATTTCGAAATTGAAGAAGTTAATTTTCTTAAAGCTTGACTCATCAGTCTTGCTTGAAGGCCCATATGACTATCACCCATATCTCCTTCTAATTCTGCTCTTGGAACTAAGGCAGCTACTGAGTCCACAACTAAAACTGATATTGCACCAGATCTTACCAAAGTATCTGCAATTTCCAAGGCCTGCTCACCAGCATCAGGTTGAGAAATTAATAACTCGTCAATATTCACTCCTAATTTTTTTGCATAGACTGGATCAAGAGCATGCTCTGCATCTACAAATGCACACGTGCCACCAGATTTTTGTGATTCTGCTACTACATGT
>ENA-OWPI01004513-OWPI01004513.1-marine-metagenome-genome-assembly--contig:-NODE-4513-length-11074-cov-2.327180_pt1 | contig 11074 bp, 7 predicted proteins | sample MGYA00238138_ERZ651775 | MGnify/ENA primary metagenome ERZ651775 (study PRJEB26906, sample SAMN06265043) | marine metagenome | isolation source: Helgoland LTER site | place: Germany:Helgoland, sampling...
CATATTTTTAGCCATAGAAATCACAAAAGCTGTTTTTCCCATACCAGGACGTGCAGCAATGATAATTAAATCGGATGGTTGCCAACCGGAAGTCAATGCATCTAGTTTTGTAAAACCTGTTTCTAATCCACTCATTCCGTCTTGATTAGAAATATCTTGTATTTTCTTTAAGGCTTGTTTTACTAAATCTCCAGCGTCTTCAGAACCTTTCTTTAAGTTTCCTTGAGTAACTTCAAACAACTTCCCTTCCGCTAAATCTAGCAAGTCAAAAACATCAACAGTTTCATCATAAGCAGTTTCAATAATATCACTCGAAATAGAGATTAATTTACGCTGAATGTATTTTTGTAAGATGATACGAGCATGGTACTCTATATGTGCAGAGGATGCAACTTTTTGGGTTAAATTGATTAGGTAAAAATCTCCTCCAACCAATTCTAACTTTCCGTCTTTTCTTAATTGCTGAGAGACCGTTAGTAAATCTGTAGGTTCAGAATTCTGAAACAAGGTATAGATAGCAGCATAAATTTCTTGGTGTTTTTTATCATAAAAAGCATCGGGATGTAAAATATCAATGACATCGTCAATTCCTTTTTTATCAATCATCATTGCACCCAACACAGCAATTTCTAAATCCAATGCCTGTGGTGGTATTTTCCCTTTTTCTAAGCTAATAATTCTAGCTTTATCTACCTTTTGCCCTTGTAAAGATCTTATTTCCTCCATAACAACAAATGTAGTTTTTTAGGTTGATACTTTTAAAATGAAATTTTAATTTCTTTATGCACAAAATTTGTTGACTAAAATGTTATTAACCTGTTAACAACACCTCAAGATTCGATTATTTGCCTATTTTTGAAACAATGAAAAATAAAAAACTATACCTGTTTCTTGCTTATCTATTCATTTTTCAAATTGTACTTGTACAAATTGTAAGTAAGTTTCCGGCATTTATTGAGCAATACTATTCAAACGGACTCTACCTTGTAACAAGTAAATTATTGCGGGTACTTTTTGGTTGGATTCCTTTTTCGTTTGGAGATCTTCTTTTAGCAGCTCTCCTTGTTGTTTCTTTTCGATTTATCTATCGCTTATTTAAAGATAGATTTAAAAAATTTAAACAAAAATTAATCTACGCCATTGCTTTTATATCAGTTATTTACAGTTGTTTTTATTGGTTTTGGGGATTCAATTATTTTAGAGAACCTTTAGCTAAAAATTTAGGCTTTTCACAATCAAAATACACTACAGAAGAATTGACAGACGTTTCAAAAAATATCATGCAGCGTTTAAATGAAACACAACTATTCATCACAAAAAATGATTCTGTAAAAGTGAATAACCAGTATTCTCCAAAAGAAATGTATCAAAAAGCACTTTCAGGATATCAGAATTTAGCCGTCACTTTTCCACAATTTGAATATCAATATACTACTGTAAAAAGTTCCTTAATGAGTTTGGTACAAACGTATAACGGAACCTCTGGGTATTTCAATCCATTTACTGGAGAAGCTCAGGTTAATGATAGAATTCCTATCAATGGATATCCTACAACAGTTTGCCATGAAATGGCACATCAAATTGGAATTGCAGCTGAAAATGAAGCAAATTTTGTGGGGTATTTAGCAGCTTTATCAAATGAGGACATCTATTTTAAATATGCCGCTTATAGAATGGCATTTAGTTATTTGATTTCTGAAATCAGAAAACGTGATAAAGCCATGTTCAATACCTTAATAAACTCTGTAAACAAAGGTATTCTATTAGATTTTAAAGAAAGTTCAGAGTTTTGGGATCAATATCAAAATCCTATTGAACCTTTGATTAAAAGAGGATACAATTCGTATTTAAAGGCCAATAATCAGGCAAACGGAATAGAATCTTACAATTATGTGGTTGATTTAATTATCAGTTATGAGAATCAACAATAATCTAAAATTGTTAGTAAAACTTCATATCTTTTCTGCCACATATTAAAAACAGAATACTAAATTTACTCCTTAAACAAACTTAACTAATGAAAAAAACACTACTTCTATTTTTGTTTTTGTCAACTTTGGTTGGACAAGCTCAAGAATATTTCCCAACAAATTCTGGTGTTAAGACTTCAGAAAATACTACTGTAGCTTTTATCAATGCAAAAATTTATGTGACACCTACACAGATTATCAACAAAGGAACTTTACTTGTAAAAGATGGTAAAGTTGTTTCTGTTGGTAAAAATGTGAGAATTCCGAATGGAGCTAAAACTTTAGATCTATCTGGAAAATCAATTTACCCTTCTTTTATAGAAGTATATTCTGATTTTGGAATTCAAACTCCAATACAACAACCAAATCCTAATCGAATTAGACAATATGAAGCGAACAGAAAAGGTTATTATTGGAATGACCATATCAGACCAGAAACAAATGGTTTTGACAGTTTTAAATACGATTCTAAAAAAGCAACAGACTTGTTAAAAGCAGGATTTGGAGTTGTAAATACACACATGAATGATGGAATTGCAAGTGGAAGCGGCGTTTTGGTTGCTTTAAATTCTAGTTCAACAGATGCCTATAGAATTTTAGACACCAAGTCGGCTCAATACTTTTCTGTTAATAAAAGTAGACTATCTAGACAAGCGTATCCAGGTTCATTTATAGGAAAGACGGCATTATTAAGACAAGTATTTATGGATGCTAAATGGTATGAAAGTGGAAATGCCAAAAACAAAGACTTGTCTTTAGAAGCATTAATTGCTAACAAAAACTTGACACAAATTTTTAATGCAGGTCAAACAAACTTAAATGCCATTCGATTAGATAAGGTTGGTGATGAAAGCGGTGTGCAATTCAGCTTTGTGGGTTCTGGACATGAATATGAGGATATTCAAGAAATAAAAAATATGAATGCAACTATGATTGTTCCTGTAAATTTTCGTGCTGCTTACGATGTTTCAAATCCGTATTTGGCAAATCAAATGGAATTAAGTGATATGAGAAGATGGAATCAAGAACCATCTAATTTAGCAGTTTTAGCAAAAAACAATGTAAACTTTACCATTACAACACACACACTAAAATCTGTTGCAGTTTTCCAAAAAAACATTCAAAAAGCCATACAGTACGGACTAGATGAAACTAAGGTATTAGAAGCTTTAACAACAGTTCCTGCAAAACTACTAGGTAAATCTTCTGAAATAGGAAGTTTACAAAATGGTAGTTACGCAAACTTTTTAATTACATCAGGGCCAATTTTTGATGCGTCAACAACCGTTTATGAAAATTGGGTTCAAGGAAACAAACATGTGCTTTCTGACATGGAAGCGATTGATGTAAGTGGAGAATATACGTTGTCTTATAATAACAAAAACTTAAATCTAAGTATTGACGGAACTAAAGGAACTTTAAAAAATGGTACTACTGCTTTGAAATCTAAATTTTCTTATAAAGACAATTGGGTTACAATCACCATGAACAATCAAAATGATACTTCTAAATACACCCGTTTTGTTGGAGCTTTAGATGATAATCAAACGAGTTTTTCTGGAACTGTAGTTGATGAATCTGGGAATGAATCTTCTTTTACAGCAATTAAAAAGAGTGATAAAAAGAAAGTGTCAAAAAAGAAAAACTCCAAGTCTACTACTCCAATGGTTGTTCCAGTAACCTATCCAAATGTTGGATATGGATTTGCTTCTAAACCAAAACAAGAAACCATTTTATTTAAAAATGCTACGGTTTGGACTGGTGAAAAAGAAGGTATATTAAAAAATACGGATGTCTTATTAAAAGATGGAAAAATAGCACAAATTGGCACGAAGCTTAGAGCTCGTGGTGCTAGAGTTGTAGATGCAACAGGAAAACATTTAAGTGCTGGTATTATTGATGAACACACACATATTGCAATATTTAATGGTTCTGTTAATGAAGGTGGACAAAACTCTTCTGCTGAGGTTACTATTGAAGATGGAATCAACCCTTCTGACATGAACATTTATAGAAATTTAGCAGGTGGAGTTACTTCTGCGCAATTGTTGCATGGTTCTGCAAATCCAATTGGAGGTAGATCTGCAATCATCAAACTAAAATGGGGAGAAACTGCAGACAACTTGGTTTATAAAAATGCTCCTAAGTTTATCAAATTCGCTTTAGGTGAAAATGTTAAACAATCTAGTGCAAGAGTTAATTATAGATTTCCTCAAACAAGAATGGGTGTAGAACAAGTGTTTACAGATTATTTTCAAAGGGCTAAAGAATATGATGCTGCAAAGAAAAGTGGTAAACCTTATCGTAAAGATTTAGAAATGGAGGTTTTGGCTGAGATTTTAAACAAAGAACGTTTTGTTACCTCTCACTCTTATGTACAAAGTGAAATTAATATGTTGATGAAAGTTGCTGACAAGTTTAATTTTAATATCAACACCTTTACACATATTTTAGAAGGATATAAAGTTGCTGATAAAATGAAAGCTCATGGAGTTGGCGCTTCTACTTTCTCTGATTGGTGGGCATACAAATTTGAAGTAAATGATGCGATTCCATACAACGCTGCTATTATGCACAATGTAGGAGTTACCGTTGCTATCAACTCTGATGATAGAGAAATGTCAAGACGTTTAAATCAAGAAGCAGCAAAGACAATTAAATATGGTGCCATGACTGAATTGGAAGCTTGGAAAATGGTAACCATCAATCCTGCTAAATTATTACACTTAGATGATAGAGTTGGAAGTATAAAGGTTGGTAAAGATGCTGATGTAGTTTTATGGACCGATCATCCAATGTCTATTTATACAAAAGCACAAACAACAATTATAGACGGAACTGTGTATTTTGATCTAGAACAAGATTTAGCAAAAAGAAAAGCCATTCAAAAAGAACGCAGTATGCTTATGAATATGATGCTAAATGAAAAAAATAATGGCGGAAAAGTTCAAGCTCCTAAAAAGAATTTGAATAGAGCAAATACTTGTGAAACTGAAGCAACTGAATTAAACTAAAAAATCATGAAAAAACAACTAATATATAGCATGCTATTTTTCTTATGTATAGGAAATAGTTTTGCACAGCAAACACCGGCTTCAAAACAAACGAAAGCATTTTCAATAGAAGGGGCGACAGCGCATTTGGGAGACGGAACGGAAATAGATGATTCTCTGATTATGTTTGCAGACGGAAAAATAACTTTTGTGGGTTCTGCAAAAATGAAAATTGCACGACAAGGAACTGTTATCAATGCAAGAGGAAAACATGTGTATCCTGGATTTATCGCTGTAAATTCAACATTGGGATTGGTAGAAATTAATTCTGTAAAAGCATCTAGTGACGAGGAAGAATTAGGGACCATGAATCCACATATACGTAGTTTAATTGCGTACAATGCAGAATCAAAAGTGGTAGAAACAATGCGTCCAAATGGCATTTTAATGGGGCAAATTACACCTCGTGGTGGTAGAATTTCTGGAACATCATCTGTTGTACAGTTTGATGCTTGGAATTGGGAAGATGCTGCACTAAAAGTTGATGATGGAATTCATATGAACTGGCCTACAAGTACAACGTTTAGATGGGGTGCTGGCGAAGGAGTTAAAATCAATGAGAACTATAGCAAAAACATCAACGAACTTAGTGATTACTTAGATGCTGGAAAAGATTACTTAAAAGGATCTAAGTCTCCTAAAAATCTTGAGTTAGAGGCTTTAAAAGGTTTGTTTGACAAAACTCAAAAATTATACATGCATGTAAATGGAGAAAGAGAAATTACAGATGCTGTTCATTTTGCAAAAAAACACGGCGTAGATTTAGTAATTGTTGGTGCAGACGAGGCACATAAAGTTACCGATATTTTAGTAAAAAATAAGATTCCTGTAGTTATTAAAAGAGCCCATTTAATCCCTGGGAATAATGATGACAATTACGATAAATCGTATAAAACAGCTTTGCATTTAGTAGAAAAAGGAATCACTGTTACCATCGGTTTAGAAGAAGGTCATGTTAGAATGAACGATCGTAATTTACCTTTTAATGCGGGTACTTTTGCTGCTCATGGATTAGACAAAGAAGAAGCTGTAAAACTAATCACTTTAAATGCGGCTAAGATATTAGGAATTGACAATATTGTTGGTTCGTTAACTGTTGGCAAAGATGCAACTTTGTTTATTTCTGAAGGTGATGCTTTAGATATGAGAGGTAATATTCTTACAGAAGCTTTTATACAAGGTAGAAAATTGAGTTTAGAATCTCATCAAACAAAACTTTGGAAACGCTACTCCAATAAATACAAAAATCAATAACAAAAAAGGCTCTGAAAATTCAGAGCCTTTTTTATTGTTTTTAATTAAAATGAAATAGATACATTTGTTGGCTATGAAGCACATTGAAAGTTTTCAAAATCCAACAATCAAAAACATTTTAAAACTCCAAGAGAAATCCCGTGAGCGAAAAAAAAATGGCTTGTTTGTTATTGAAGGAAAGCGCGAAATTTCTTTAGCTATAAAAGGAAATTACAGCATTACTACTCTTCTATTTTGTGATGATTTTATAACTGAAAATGTATTGAGTAGTTATTCAACTTCAGCAACAGAAATCATTTCTGTTACCAAAGAAGTATATCAGAAAATAGCTTACAGAAATTCTACAGAAGGAATTATTGCTCTGGCAAAAACTAAGACTTTTTCATTAGATACTATTCAATTTTCTACTACTACTCCACTACTATTAATTGCAGAAGCACCAGAAAAACCTGGTAATATTGGCGCACTTTTAAGAACTGCAGATGCTGCAAGTTTAGATGCCGTTTTGATTGCAAATCCAAAGACCGATATGTTCAATCCAAACATCATTCGTTCTAGTGTTGGATGTTTATTTACCAATCAAGTTGCTAAAGGAACAACAGAAGAAATTATTACTTTTTTAAAAGAAAAAAAAATCAATTCGTTTGCAACTACTTTACAAAACTCAAACGAATATCATCAAGAAGATTACACCAAAGCAACTGCCATTATCGTTGGAACAGAAGACACTGGGCTGTCAGAAGAATTGAGAATTGCAGCAACACAGAATATTTACATACCAATGCAAGGTGAAATTGATTCCATGAATGTTTCTGTTGCTGCGGCGATTGTAATTTTTGAAGCCAAACGTCAGCGAGGATTTAATTAATGAGAAAATTATGAAAAGTAATATTCGATATTGGGTTATTGCAGTGTTTTCAATTTGTATAGGAATCTATCCATTGATATATATGATTGTTGATAAGGAAGCTGAAGGTTTTCTTCGCTCAAAATCGGCAAGTCTTTTAACTAATACATTGTGGAGAATTGCGTTTTTTACCCACATTTATTTTGGTGGAATTTCATTATTGGTTGGTTGGTCTCAGTTTTCTAAACGGATTCGTGCTAAACGATTAAAATTGCATCGTCTTTTAGGAAAAATCTATGTGATTGCTGTTTTATTGAGTTCAATCACTGGCTTGTATATCGCCTTTTATGCCAATGGCGGAATCGTTTCACAACTTGGTTTTTCTTTCTTAGCTATTGGATGGTTTTATACTACATTCAATGCCTATACATCTATCAAAAAGAAAAAAGTTGAAGCCCATAGAAAATGGATGATTCGCAGTTATGCTTTTACCTTTGCTGCTGTAACACTTAGGTTATGGCTACCTACCTTAACGAGTCTTTTAAATATCCCTTTTAACGAAGCTTATATCATCATTTCATGGTTGTGTTGGGTGCCAAATATTATTATTGCTGAGATTTATATTCGAAAAGCAATTTTGTAATACATTTGCACAATAGAATTATTTATGACATCAACTACTTTATTTTACATTTTAATTGCCATTCTTATTATCAATTTTATCGTTGATAAAATACTAGATTTTTTAAACGCTAAACACTTTGATGATGCCATTCCGACTGAATTAGAAGACGTATATGAAAAAGAGGAGTACGAAAAATCGCAGGCCTATAAAAAGACAAACGCCAAGTTTTCAAACATAACAGGGCTTTTCTCTTTACTACTAACACTATCTTTTTTCTTTTTTGATGGATTTAAATTTGTAGATGATCTAGCTAGAAGTTATAGTTCAAATTCTATTGTGATTGCACTATTATTCTTCGGAATTATCATCATTGGCTCAGACATCATCAACACTCCTTTTTCATATTACAAAACCTTTGTGATTGAGGAGAAATTTGGATTTAATAAAACCACTCTAAAAATCTTTATCATTGATAAAATCAAAGGATTATTGATGACTGCGCTACTTGGTGGCGGAATTTTAGCCTTGATTATTTGGTTTTACCAATTTGCTGGAGTTCATTTTTGGATCTATGCCTGGGCACTAGTTGCTGTGTTTTCTTTGTTTATGAACATGTTTTATGCTAAACTCATTGTGCCACTATTTAACAAACAAACTCCTTTAGAGGATGGAGAATTAAAAACAGCCATTGAAAAGTATGCTACAAAAGTGGGGTTTACATTGAAAAATATTTTTGTAATTGATGGTTCAAAACGTTCTACAAAAGCAAATGCTTATTTTTCTGGGTTTGGTTCTCAAAAAAGAATTACGCTGTATGACACCTTGATAAATGATTTAGAAACAGATGAAATTGTTGCTGTCTTGGCACATGAAGTGGGTCATTATAAACGCAAACATATTATTGTTAACTTGTTCTCCTCTATCCTATTAACAGGATTCACCTTTTGGCTTTTATCAATCTTTGTGAGTTTACCCATATTTTCTGAAGCTCTAAACATTACCACTCCTAGTTTTCATGTTGGATTGATTGTATTCGGAATTTTATATTCACCAATATCAGAGATTACAGGATTGTTTATGAACATCCTTTCTAGAAAGTTTGAATACCAAGCAGATAATTACGCTAAGGAAACTTTTGCTGCACAGCCCTTAGTTTCTTCATTAAAAAAACTATCAAAAAATAGTTTGAGTAATTTAACGCCACATCCAGCCTATGTTTTTATGAATTATTCACATCCTACCTTATTGCAACGTGTGCAAAATTTAAATAAATAATTGTTTGCATTAAAAAGGAAAAAAAACTTTGCGCAGTTCATTATTTATTTTACTTTTAAGTAATGATGTATTCGGAAACTATAGAAGAAGAAAACAAGGAAATATCTAAACGATATAAAGACTTGTTAAAAGGGACATATCAAGCTTTATCTACTCAAGATAAAAAGCTAATTCGCGCTGCTTTTGAGTTGTCTGTTAAAGCACATTCAGATCAGCGAAGAAAGTCTGGAGAACCTTATATCTACCACCCTATTGCAGTTGCAAAAATTGTGGCTTACGAAATTGGTTTGGGTGCTGCCTCTATTGCTGCAGCATTATTACACGATGTTGTAGAAGACACCTATTATACCATTGAAGACATGGAGCGTTTGTTTGGACAAAACATTGCTCGAATTGTGAGTGGGCTGACAAAAATTTCTCGACTAAATAAAGGGCAAGATTCATCTATACAGGCAGAGAATTTCAGAAAAATGCTACTGACTTTAAATGATGATGTACGTGTTATTCTGATAAAAATTGCAGACCGTTTGCATAATATGCAAACTATGGATTCGATGCCAGAAAACAAACAAGTTAAAATTGCATCAGAAACCTTATATATTTATGCACCTTTAGCACATCGATTAGGCTTGTATAATATTAAAACCGAACTTGAAGACTTAGGTTTAAAATACACAGAACCAGAAGTATATGCTGACATTTTAAGTAAAATAAAAGAGAGTAAAGAAGAGCAGCAAAAATATATAGATACTTTTGAGGATATATTGCACGAAGGTTTACAAAAAGAAGATTTTGAGTATCAAATTAAAGGACGAAGTAAATCCATTTTTTCTATCCGTAGAAAAATGTTGAAGCAAAATGTTTCCTTTGAAGAAGTGTATGACAAATTTGCCATTCGTATTATTTTTAAACCCAAATCTGTGGATGAAAAATTTGATGCTTGGAAAATATATTCTATTGTAACAGATTTCTTTAAACCCAACCCTTCTCGTTTAAGAGATTGGATTTCTCAACCCAAATCTACAGGTTATGAAGCGTTGCATATTACTGTTATTGGACCTGATAGTAAATGGGTAGAAGTGCAAATTCGTTCAGAAAGAATGGATGAAATTGCTGAAAAAGGATATGCAGCACACTTTAAATACAAACAAGGAGAAGAAAAAGAAAATGGATTAGATACTTGGCTAAATAAATTAAAAGAAACTCTAGAAAATCAAAGTACAGATGCTGTAGATTTTGTAGAAGATTTTAAACTAAACTTATACTCTAAAGAAATTTTTGTCTTCACCCCTCTTGGAGATTTAAAATCTTTGCCAAAAGGAGCGTCGGCACTAGATTTTGCTTTCTCTGTTCATACAGATGTAGGTTTAAAATGTAGAGGTGCAAAAGTCAACAGAAAATTAGTTCCGCTAAGTCACGAGTTAAAAAGTGGTGATCATGTAGAAGTACAAACATCTTCTGTAAACAAACCCAATATTAGATGGTTAGATTTTGTGATGACTGCTCGTGCAAGAACCAAAATTAAAGCAGCATTAAAAGAAGAAGAAAAAAATATTGCCGAAGAAGGAAAGGCTATTTTAATTCGGAAGTTACGTCATTTAAAAATTACATTAAATGATCGAGTTGTGAATGAAATGGCATCGTATTTTTCGTTAAAAACAAGTTTTGATTTGTTTTATCGAATAGGAAATGGTGCAATAGATAACAAACAATTAAAAGCTTTTGTCGGTCAAAAAAACAATGCTTTTATAAGCTTTTTTAAGAATCGACTAAAACGCTCTCCTAACAAAGAAAACTTTGACAAAGAAGAAGTTACAAACAAATTTGATGCACTGGTTTTTGGAAATGAAGATGAAAAATTAGAATATAAAATAAACTTATGTACTTCAATATTTTATATAATTTGTATTTCCCATATGGGGAGAATAAAAAATAACTATCCAAATTGTAATTCCAATTCTCCCCAACTATGGGGAGAGTGATTATTTGATTACAAAAATGTGACCACAAAGATACAAAATTAAAGATGACACGACAATTTGTCAGTATT
>ENA-OWPI01004519-OWPI01004519.1-marine-metagenome-genome-assembly--contig:-NODE-4519-length-11064-cov-14.372804_pt1 | contig 11064 bp, 9 predicted proteins | sample MGYA00238138_ERZ651775 | MGnify/ENA primary metagenome ERZ651775 (study PRJEB26906, sample SAMN06265043) | marine metagenome | isolation source: Helgoland LTER site | place: Germany:Helgoland, sampling...
CGGAACTTTTAGTTCGTCAGGAGGTGGGCTTGGTTTATGGGCAAACTCAGCAGGGACCAACAAAGAATGTTGGATTTCCTACCAGCTCTGTACCGATGAATCCAATTATAGTAGTTGTACTTCTAGTGCGCGTTTGATGCAGGTTGGTGATGCCATTAGTTTTGAAATGAAAGGCTATCAAGTTTATGGGGAAGTAGGTGTCGTTTTAAATAGTTCTCCAAGTTTCAGCGGCAATTATTCTTCAAAAAACAGTAACCAAGCCCTAGAGATAAGGTCGGAAGGGCATGGTGATTATTGGCACATCATTCATTCCGGTTCTAATATTGAAACATCATTTCAATCCAGTGCTTCGTCACAGGCTTGGAATGTGAGTATTGAACTAACTTCCAAGAATACAGCCACGGTCACTATGGATAATGGTGGGACTCCCGTAAGCTATCATGCGACCCTGGCAAACTCTCAAATCACGCATATTACCTTCTATCTGAAAGACGCATGGAACGGCATCAGTTATCGAGATTTCTTCTTTGGCGACGATGGAAACCATATGCTTATAAGTAATGACGGCAATCTAACAATTACCGATCCAAATGATAATCTGACTTTCGGAGATATATCCAATCCTTTACAACCCGGTTCTACCTCAAACACTCATAACCTGAACCTTACTGTAGACGATGATATTACCCTTGAGGGAGAAATCGCAATCGGGGGTAATCTCGTGGTGAATTCTTCTAAATCCTTGACGTTAGGCGTTAATTCTTCAAATGAGTATTCACAAATGAAAATAGGGGGAACCGTAACAAATAATGGAAGTATCGTACACGAGCAATACATAGGCTCTACTGGTCATCATGGCATTTCCTCGCCAATGACAGCCGGATTTGGTACGACATCCGGCACAGCCTCGGCATTATATGAATATGATGCTGCGAGCAGTGGAGTATACGTGGGCTCATATGTTAGCAATGGAACTGCTACTACATCAACAGTTGGCCGAGGATTTTTTGCCCCCGTTGGAAGTGTTGGAGATTTTCTGTCCTCCACAGGTAGTTTTACGGTTACTGGAACGCCTAACACCACTCATGACTGGACCCTATCCTATGTTACAAATAGTCAAAGTGGTGCAAGTGATAATGGATGGAACCTCATAGGCAATCCTTACAGTGCCACTTTAGATTGGAGCTCGGTTAGTGTGGGGAGTAGTGTAAACGGTGCTGTTTATGTTTGGGACCCTTCAAATTCTCAGTATATGTCGTGGACTTCAGCAGGCGGTGGCGTTAACGGAGGATCACAATACATTCCGCCAATGCAGGCTTTCTGGGTTCAGACCACTAGTGGAGGAACTGGGACTGCTTACGATATCAGCACCACGATGTCATCAAATACTACTACTTCACAATCCCCTGCATTCCAGAAAATACAGAATGATCGCATCAAATTATCCGTGATTAATCTATCTGATAACACTAAAAACGATGAAACCGTAATTGCTCACAGCACAGGCTCAGTTGATGGGTTTGATGAAAAGCTAGATGCATGGAAACTGAATAATTACGGCGGAAATCCTAATATCTACTCGTCCTATGCGGGAGACAAACTAGCCGTTAATGTTGTAGATCTTAGTGTCCCAAAAGTTATTCCTCTGAGTGTTGATGCTCCTCAATCCAAAGCCGTTTACCAACTTTACCTTACTCAAGAAGTAAATGGTAACGAATACCAAGTAATCTTAGAGGATAAACATTTAAATACCTTCACCGATATCTCAAATGCCGCCTATTCTTTCCAATATGACGGTGGTAATAACAGTGGCCCGCGTTTTAACCTGCATATTGGTGGGGCCAACAACATCGGAATTGATGAAGACGAGGCAATAGATAACTTCGTTTATCAACTCGATAATGAGGTCTTTATTCATACCGATGAAGCGGTATACTCCACCTATCAGCTTTGGACTATTGATGGAAGATTAATGCAAGAAGGATTAATCAATTCTTCCATCACTCGTTTTTCGAAACCTCAAGCCGGTATTTACTTGATCCAGCTGAAAGGAAACAGCTCAAACAAAACCATTAAAACATTCTTGAAATAACTAAGTATTATGAGAACACTCGTTATCACTACATTCTTACTACTTTCTTTCAACGCTTCTGCTCAATGGGGGCATAAGCCGCCACCGCCAAACCCACCGCCGCCAGTGCCTCTTGATGGGGGACTCGTCGCTTTAATTGGAGCTGGCGCAGCACTTGGATACAAAAAATATAAAGAGAAGAACCAAGAGTAATTGTGCCCAGAGATCCACGTTGGCAGAGAATAACTAATCACAAGTTGTTCCACGCTTTTAAAGATTCAGACTTTAGACAATTTGTTTTTCGATTTATCTCGTGCCTAATTGTACTCACTATTCTCTATGAATGGTATCTGTGGAGTACTGAGCAACAAAGAGAGCTCGATTGGGTAACCTATAAAGTCAGCGAACTCTCGCATGCCTTAGCGGTAGCCTTAGGTGTTGCTAATTGTGAATTCTCATGCTTCATGGATGGCTGCTACATAGGAGTAGAAGGAAAGATGATCAATGTACTAGAAGGCTGTAACGGATTGATGCTGGCACTCGTGTATTCAAGTTACATCATTGGAGTTTCTGGTTGGAAATGGCAGAGTTTAGTCCAGGTGATTGTTGGCATAGTTGTTATTCAGTTCTTCAATGTCTTTCGCATAGGAATCCTTGTTGTGCTAAGAGACATAGGAGGAGATGTTTACTTCTTCTTTATTAAATATGTTTTTAATGTCTTGATATATCTGGCGATACTTCTTTTATGGTTGTTGAAACCATATCTGGACAAGGTTATGCATAACAATGTCTTTTAGAAATCTCATCGCTTGTTGTGTTTACCTGGTAATCCATTTAACAATATCGGGTAAACTGAATATGTTGCTCTACGAAAATGACACCCGGGATTTTCTGGAGTTACCTTTAGAGTTGTTCATAGCAACTGCACTTAGGGTAATTCTAGGAATGGTCTTTCTGCACTTCTCTAAGATATCAATGTCCTATGTTTTCGCCTCCACAATCCTTGGTTTAATCACTAGGATTATATTCCACGGGCCATACCCAATGGCCATTCTAGCCTGTTGGTTTTTTATTCTCAAAAGAGAACACCGACTGTAGCGAAACACTGTGATTTCGCTAGAGGCTCTTGATCTTCAAGTTGCGGTACCACACGTTATCGCCGTGGTCCTGCAGCGCAATCCCACCCTTGCGGTAGGTGCCGTATCCAGGGAATTCATGGAATTTCGAAGCCGCAACATCCGCACGCCACGCATCGTCGAAGAGGTCGCGATCCACGGTGACCACGCCGTTGAGCTTCTGGGTGAGGTGACCGTTTTGAACAATAATTTCGAACTGGTTCCATTCCCCTGCGAGCTTGGCGGCGCCTTCCGGAGCTGCATTGATATCGTACAGATCGCCTGCACGGTGTTTGTGGATCGCGGCATCGGGATGGCCTTCAGTGGAATCGGTCCCGTTGTCTAACACTTGCATTTCTAATCCCGTCATCCAGCAGAATGGATACTGCTCGGTATCCTCGTTGATGAGGTAGATGATGCCGGAATTTCCGCGTTCGCCAATTTTCCATTCCCCCTTGAAGTGGAAGTTTTCAAATTCCCGGATCGAACCGTCAATATCCTGGTACACGATATCGCCACCACCGTTGACTTGCCAGTCCTCTTTGTTGCTCGCGTCCAAATGCAAGGCCTCGTCTTCGATGACCCACGCTTTGCCAATCACCGTATCGCCGTACTTGCGGAAATTGCCGGTGCATTGGCCGTCGAACAGGAGCTCCCAGCCGTCGATGATTTCGGCTTCTGTGATGTTATTGTGCAATTTTTCAGGAGCGGCGGCCGTTTCTTCGGCCGGCGCATCAACGGGTGCTTCAGCAGGTGCGGTGCAGGCGACGGCAAAAAGAGCCGCGGCAGATAGAAGGAGATGTTTCATTCGTGCTAAAAATTGAGTTTTGAGTTGAGTTTATGGTTTAATCTTTACGGTCAATTCGTCCAGACGCTCTTTGTAGCGGGGCAAAGGATCCAGTAAAATCGCTTTTTTCATGCATTCTGCCGCCGCGGGATAGGCTTGAGTGGCTTCATAAAAATCGGCCATAGAATCATAGGCATTCGCACTGTTAGGAAAATGTTCCAGCGCTGCTGTAAAATACATTTCTGATTTCTCCAGATCGCCCATATCCATTTGCATGTAGCCCGACATGTTGAGCAATTCCTCTGGATACGGAGGCACCGCATAGCCGAAGTTGCGTTCCAATTTTGCTGCCCTGTGATTGATAATCTTCGACAGCGTTGCAACCGACGTCGCTGGATCGTTGATTTTGTGCGTACCCTCCATTTGATACCAATCGAACAGGGCAATCAACCCCTCCATTAAAGAGGGCAAGGGTACGGTACCGTGCAAATCTCTTTCAAAGAATTGGAATCCCACACGAAGTCCAGTAGGCGCTAATGCTTCCAGTTGGTCGACGGTCTGGAGGATGGCACGAGGAAATTCGGTTGGCCAAGAATCGTCTTCACGTACATTGGCGAGGGTGATGGTGGTGTCTTGAAAGTGCAATTGGCCACTCATGGTGATGAACACCGAACGGCCCTCGAGGGCGGTCGCACTCAACTTTTCCGGGAGTACCTCATGGTAATGTCCGCCGCTCCAATCCATGCTTGGATCGATCGCGAGGTAGTAGTTGAACAGTGCGGGGCGCTCGGCTAGGGCAAATAAGGTGAAGAGTCCGCCGTACGAATGTCCGATCAGGGTTCTGAATTGGGTCACCGGATAATTGGCCTCCACATGAGGGACCAATTCTTTCTCAATAAATTCCAGGAAAGCAGCCGCTCCACCATCAGCAACGGCATTGGGCGTCATCGCCACCTCCATCTTATCTGCAGACCCAGTGGCCTGCGCTTTCACAACCTTCGGCGGCGTCAAATCCCGAGTTCGATCTACTGCATTTGAAATGCCAATGATGATCATATCCGGCGTGTATCCGCCACTGTAATAATCCTGCACCGTACCTGCCGCCGGCAACAGCACATCGCCGTCCAGTAAAAATGCCACCGGGTACTTCTGCGCACTGCCCGGCGTATAGGTCAAAGGAAAATCCACATAAATGAGCCGGTCCTCATTCAACACTTCAGAATGTACGGTGTCTGGAACGCCGCGCTGCTGTAAAAATTCTGGGCCCGATTGCGCAACGGCGCCCCGGAGTCCCAACAGCATACTGCACATCAATAGAAAGGCGAAGCGACACTGCGACATTGAGAATTTGTAACTCATTTATTTTGGGGGTTTTTATTTATCCAATCCTAAAGCCTTGCGGTTCGCGGCTCTGTCTACGCCCGTTGCGGCGAAGTCGTCGAAGGCGCGCGAGGCCACAGGGATGATCCAATCGGCGATGCGTTCTGCGCCCTCGCGCGCACCGGCAGCCGAATCTTTCAAACAGCACTCCCATTCTAGCACGGCCCAACCGTCGTAATTGTACTGGGCGAGCTTGGCAAAAATGGCAGGAAAATCAATCTCTCCATCGCCCACGGAGCGGAATCGGCCGGCGCGTTCTACCCAAGGAAGGTAGCCGCCATATGCCCCCGTGCGAGCGTCCGGGTTAAATTCTGCGTCCTTCACATGGAAGGCTTTAATGCGTTCGTGGTACAGATCGATGTAGCCTAAATAATCCATACCCTGCAAAACCAGGTGGGAAGGATCGTACAGCATATTTGCACGCTGGTGGCCATCTACAACATCGAGGAAGCGTTCAAAGGTGGCTCCGTCATGCAGGTCTTCACCCGGATGAATTTCATAGGCCAGATCTACGCCACAACTGTCGAAATGATTAAGAATTGGCAACCATCTACGGCCCAATTCTTCAAACGCCTCTTCCACCAACCCCGCCGGTCGTTGCGGCCAAGGATAGAAATACGGCCAGGCCAATGCGCCTGAAAACGTGGGATGGGCTGTAAGACCCAAACGCTTTGAAGCCGTTGCTGCAAGATGTAATTGATCCACCGCCCACGCCGTGCGCGCTTGGGGATTGCCGTGAACCTCAGCCGGCGCAAATGCATCAAATTGCGCGTCGAAGGCCGGGTGAACAGCCACGAGCTGGCCTTGTAAATGTGTACTTAATTCGGTGATTTGTATACCGTGTTCCGCAGCAATACCTGTTAGTTCATCTGCCGCATCCTGGCTGTTCGCAACCTTTTTAAGGTCCATGAATCGGGCATCCCAAGTAGGGATTTGTATCCCCTTGTACCCAAGGTCGGCAGCCCATTTACAGATGCTCGACCATGAATTGAACGGGGCGAGATCGTCAGCGAATTGGGCGATAAAAATGCCCGGTCCTTTCAGCGTTTTCATAGTGCTGTATATTTTTCGTTTCCGGCGTTGTTGGTGACAATCGCTTCTATGAATTTCATGCCGCGCACACCGTCTTCAATACCCGGGTAGTCCAGGTGCGGATGCTGGGCTTTTCCAGCTTCGTTGGCACGAACATGGGCCGCGAAATTTTTGTAGAGGTTGGCAAACGCCTCGAGGTAGCCTTCCGGGTGGCCCGGAGGTATGCGGTGGTTCGCCAGGGACAATTCTGATGTGCCGGGGCCTCCCGTACGCAATTTCACAACTGGCGCATCCAGTGGCATAAGCGTTAAACTGTTGTTATCTGTATGTTCCCAGCAAAGACCGCCCTTGTCACCAAAGACACGAATCTTCACATTGTTCTCCTCACCTGCTGCGATTTGCGTCGCCATTAATACGCCTGTTGCGCCTGAAGCAGTACGAAAAAGTACCGCACCATCATCATCTAACGCCCGGCCGTCAACCACTGTGTTTAGTTGGGCACAGACCTCCACAATCTCTTCGCCACTCACGTATTCCGAAAGGTTAAAAGCGTGCGTTCCTATATCTCCCATGGCGCCAACTTTCCCCGATTTAGTTGGGTCCGTCCGCCATGCCGCTTGCGTATGGTTCTCGCCCTCTAGATAGGTGGATAACCAGCCTTGCGGATATTCTACATAAATCTTTCTCACTGCACCCAACGCCCCAGCAGCAATCTGGTGTTTGGCCTCTTTAATCATAGGATAGCCCGTGTAGGTATGCGTCAAGCAAAACAGTGCTTTTGAACTTTTCGCCGCCGCTTCCATTGCCCGCGCTTCTTCCATGGAAGTGCACAAGGGCTTGTCTAAAATCACATGAAAACCGCCTTCAAGCGCCGCGATGGTGGGCGCCGCGTGTACATGGTTAGGAGTCGTGATCATGATGACTTGAACCCGCTCGTCTGCCGGCAGCGCTGATTCACTTTCTAGCATCTCCGCCCAGCTTGGATAAGCACGCTCTTCAGCAATACCTAATTCACGCGCCGTCTCCAAACACTTCTCGGGTTTTGAAGAAAATGCCCCTGCGACCAATTCGTAATCGCCATCCATCCGCGCCGCAATGCGATGCACTGCGCCTATAAAACTTCCTGGTCCTCCGCCGATCATGGCAGCACGTAATTTTTGACTCATGGTATTCCAGTGTTGTAATTGATTCCCAAAGTAGTGGAAAATGTCCAATTGGCGTTTGGGAGCATGCTAAGAATTACTTCGGTTTAAGTGTAATCTCCGCATACGTTTGTTCTTCATCTTAGGATAAAATGTATTTTAGACACTTCCTGAACACAAAATGAAAAACATATGAGCGCAACCGCCACAAATCGCAGCGCACTTTTCATCGCCAGTTGTGCGAGTTTATTAGTCACGAGCTTAAGTTTCGGTATCCGGGCTGGGATTTTGAATGATCTAGGCGTGGAATTCGAATTAAGCGGAGCACAATTGGGCCAGATTGCCGCAACGGCGTTTTGGGGATTCCCGGTGAGCATGATTATTGGTGGCGCACTGGTGGATAGAGTGGGTATGAAGAACTTAATGCGATTGGCCTATTTAGGGCATTTCGCGGGGATTTTGTTGACCATATTCGCTGGTGGATTCTGGTCGCTTTGGATCAGCACTCTATTTATAGGATTGGCAAACGGAATGGTAGAAGCGGTTTGTAACCCATTAGTCGCGTCCATTTACCCTGAAGAGAAGACCACGAAACTCAACCAATTCCACCTTTGGTTCCCCGGCGGCATCGTCATTGGGTCCTTAGTCGCATTTAGTTTTGGGAAACTGGGATTGAGCTGGCAGATGATGATGGCCGTGATGTTGGTTCCTACGGTCTGGTACGCGATTCAGATGGAGCGCATGGAGTTTCCGGTCACGGAACGTGTGAAAAATGCAGTGTCCGATTCTGAGATGTACAAGGAACTCCTCAACCCCCTTTTCATCGTGATTACCATTGCGATGCTGGGAACGGCGATTTCTGAGCTGTTCATTAATCAATATGTGGACGTTTTACTAAAAAGTGTGAGCGATAATGCCATTTTAATTTTGCTCATTACCTCAGGCGTGATGACGTTTGGTCGAGGGATTGCTGCGCCGGTGGTGAAGCGATTTTCGACAACGGGCATGCTCTTATTTAGTGCCGTCTTTACGACCATAGGGCTGTACTTAATGGGGACGCAAAGCGGGACGATGTTGTTCGTGAGTGCGGTGATTTTCGGTATAGGCGTCACGTATTTCTGGCCGACGATGATCGGATTTGTTGCAACCTATTTGCCAAAGACGGGCGCTGTGGGCATGGCAGTGCTTGGTGCGGCGGGCATGTTTGCGGTGAGCATTTACATGCGGTTTATGGGTGGGTTTTACGATGCACTCACGTCAAACCTCACACAAGTTGAGGCGGGTCGTAAAGTCATTATGACAACGCTGTACATCCCCATTGTGTTGATTGCGGTTTTCGCAGGGGTACATTTCTACATAAGAAAGAAGCACGCCTAGAATGGATCGGCGCTCTCACATAAAAAAGTTACTGGCTTTGGGGGCCGTTACGGCAGCACCGGGTGCGCTTTGGGCAGCCGGATCTGAGATGGCAGGCCATTCTGTAGAACGGAGAAGACCTTTTGGCTACAAACGAAGCGTGAGTCACTGGACCGTGGACGACCTTGAATGGGAAGATCTGTGCGGATGGTTGGCCCGTGAAGGTGTTGAAGCTGTGGATTTAGTGGGGCCGGAAAATTGGCACCATTTAAAAAAGCACGGACTGGACAGCTCGATGTGCAACGGCGCAGAATTGAATTTAGTAGACGGTTTTATTCACGAGGAGTTTGAAGGGGTGCTGCACGAGCGGTACCGAGCCATGATTCCGCGTGTCGCAAAAGCAGGCTATACCAACCTGATTTGTTTCAGCGGAAACCGTCGTGGACTGAGTGAAGCGCAGGGCTTGGAGCAGGCCGTGAAAGCGTTGCAGCCGATGGTGGCTTTAGCAGAGGAACACGGCGTGGTGTTGCAGATGGAATTGTTCAACAGTTTGGTGGACCATCCCGATTATATGGCAGACAGCAGCCGGTGGGGTATAGAATTGGCCCGCGCATTGAACAGCCCTAGTTTTAAACTGCTCTACGACATTTACCACATGCAGATCATGGAGGGCAATTTGGTGGCAAACATCAAAGCAAACCACCAATGGTACGGGCATTACCACGTGGCTGGCGTGCCGGGAAGAAATGAACCGTGGGAAGCGCAAGAGATCAACTACCCCGCGGTAATGGCCGCGATAGAAAGCACAGGATTCGAAGGCTATGTGGCTTTAGAATACCTGTTCACAGAACCAAAGAAAGAAAGTATGGCGCGCAGCTTTACTGAATTTATACGCTAATTAAGACCGTAAGAAAAAGATATGGCAGAGGATAAGATGCATTACGATGCGATTGTTGTTGGCTCCGGGATATCCGGGGGCTGGGCAGCAAAAGAGCTCACCGAAAAAGGACTGAAGGTCTTGATGCTCGAACGCGGTAAAAACGTGGAGCACATCAAAGACTACACGAATACCAATAAGGATCCTTGGGAATTTCCGCACCGCGGGAGGGCGACCACGGCGCAAGAAGATCGCAATCCGGTGCTCAAAAGAGATTACGCCTTGAACGAACTGAACCCGGATTGGTGGGTGGACGATCAAGACTGTCCCTATACGGAGAAAAAGCGGTTCGATTGGTACCGCGGCTACCACGTAGGTGGGCGCTCACTGATGTGGGGACGCCAAAGCTACAGATGGAACCGTGAGGATTTTTTAGCCAATGAAAAGGAAGGCATTGCAACGCCCTGGCCGATCGGTTACGACGACATGGCACCGTGGTACACGCATGTGGAGAAATTTGCTGGATTGAGCGGTTCGCACGAGGATATGGATGTGTTGCCGGACAGTGTGTATTTACATGCCATGGACCTGAATTGTGTGGAGCAAACGGCTGCGGATCGCATTCGCAAAGCCTTTGATGAAAAACGCCGATTAATCATTGGCCGCACCTCGAACATCGCTGTTCCCCATCATGGCCGCACGGGATGCCAATACCGAAACAAATGTTGGTTGGGCTGTCCATACGGCGGCTACTTCAGTACACAAGCTTCTACCCTCCCAGCCGCGATGGCGACGGGGAATTTGACCTTACGGCCGCACAGTATCGTAAAGGAATTGATCTACGATAAAGACGGTAAGAAAGCGAAAGGCGTGGTGGTGCTCGATGCCGAGACCAACATGACCTACGAGTACACCGCACCTATTGTATTCTTGAACGCGTCCGCATTGAATTCGACTTGGATTTTGATGAACAGTGCGACAGACGTTTGGGAAGGCGGTTTGGGCTCCAGTTCAGGAGAATTGGGCCACAATCTAATGGACCACCACTTCAGAGTTGGGGCGAGCGGGACTTGGGAAGGCGATCAGGACAAATACTACTTTGGCGGGCGCCCCACTGGATTTTACATTCCTCGTTTCCGGAATTGGGATGGCGACAAGCGCGACTATTTGCGTGGGTTTGGCTACCAGGGTTCTGCCTCGCGCGGCGATTGGAGACGCGGCGTGCGTGAACTAGGAATTGGGGCCGATTTTAAAGAAAACATCAGCAAACCCGGTCCGTGGACCATGGGAATGACGGGCTTCGG
>ENA-OWPI01004526-OWPI01004526.1-marine-metagenome-genome-assembly--contig:-NODE-4526-length-11057-cov-26.111566_pt1 | contig 11057 bp, 11 predicted proteins | sample MGYA00238138_ERZ651775 | MGnify/ENA primary metagenome ERZ651775 (study PRJEB26906, sample SAMN06265043) | marine metagenome | isolation source: Helgoland LTER site | place: Germany:Helgoland, sampling...
TTTTAATCATCGCCACCAGTGCAGTCCCCTCCGTGCGCTCTTTTGGCATTTTGTGTGCAGTAACCGTAAGCACAGCACTGATCACAGACCTTTTTTACCTACCGGCACTATTGAAAAGGTTTGAAAAAAATTAAACCTTTTGTCGCTTTTTAACTTGAGTGTTTTCCTAAGTCCATAGAAAGCTGGGTGCACTATAGAAAAGCTATTTTATAGCGGCCATAAAATCTACCAATCTCGCTGCTAAAAGAGCGGTGGTTCCATCCCTATCGAATAGCGGGTTTAGCTCGGCAATATCACATGAAATTACCTTGTTGGTTTCAAACAAAAATCGCAGCATTTCAACCACAAAAAAAGGACTAAATCCCATTGGAGATGGGGCGCTTACTCCAGGGGCATAAGCGGAAGAAAAACCGTCTAAATCAATGGTTACATATAAATAATCACTGGCCCCAATAAAAGGCAGCATTTTTTGTTGTAACGCACTTAAATTCGAGTCATTAGGTGCACAATCATAATTAGATGTATAATTTACCCCCTCTCTTTTTGCTATCTCATACAATTCTTTTGTATTCGACTGGTCTTGAATGCCAATGGCGTAATACCCCACTGCTTCATTTGTTTGTTTTAGTTCATGAATTATTTGATTAAAGGGCGTGCCAGAATTGGGCTGCTCCTCAACAGGCCTCAGGTCAAAATGGGCGTCAAAATTAACGATCCCTATTCTTTTATTAGTACGGTCTTTAATGGCGTCTCTAATGCCCATAAAATGAGCGTAAGCCATATCATGACCGCCCCCAAAACCAATGGGAAAAATTTGTTGTTGAATTAATCTGCTAATGTGATTTGAAAAAGAGTTTTGACAGGATTCCATATCTTGTCCCAGGCAGAAAACATTTCCAAAATCTGCTACTTTTTTATGGCCCAAATGAAAAGGCATTTTGGCCAAACGTCCTCTAATGGCATCTGGACCTTGCGCTGCACCAATCCTTCCTTGGTTTCTCCTAACCCCCTCATCAGATGCATACCCAAGCAGTCCTATGTCAATTTTTTCTTGGGGTCTCTTTTCAGCACTTTTTAATACAATTTCCTGATACCAATACTGGTTTCCAATGGCGGGATTGGTTTTTCTACCTGTCCAGTGCTCAGGCTGTCCTGGGGTGTAATTTGTAAATTTTTCCAAAGCCATATGAGGTTTAATTTCAATTAAAATGGGTGCACTTCTTTTCCTTTTATAAAGACCTTTTCAATCTGATTGGAACCAAAAGCATAGGGAATAAATGCATATGAATTAAGGGGCTTAGTGAGTATTAAATTGGCCTGTTTCCCAATGCTAATACTGCCTACTTCATTTTCCAATCCCATAGCATAAGCGCCATTTATAGTGGCCGCATTTATGGCTTCTTCAGGAGTCATTTTCATTTTTATACAGGCCAAAGACACCACCAAATTCATATTGCCAGAGGGGCTAGAACCTGGATTGTAATCGGAGGCCAAAGCTAAGGGCAAACCCGCTTGGATCATTTTACGCGCTGGGGTATAAGGTATTCCCAAAAAGAAAGAACAACCCGGTAATGCAACGGGCATTGTTTTGGTCTCTTTTAAAACTTCAATATCTTCTGCCCTCATTTCTTCCAAATGATCTACGGACAATGCATTGAATTGCACCCCAAGCCCTACCCCTCCAAAGGCAGAAAACTGGTTCACGTGGATTTTAGGAATCCAACCATATTTTTTACCAGCGGCTAGCATCAATGCCGTGTCTGCAAGATCAAAATAGCCTTTTTCACAAAATATGTCTATGTATTCCGCTAGTTTTTCTTTGGCTACTTTTGGGAGCACCTCATCAATGAGCATTTTAAGATAGGCCTGCTTGTTCCCTTTGTATTTTTCAGGCACCGCATGTGCCCCTAGAAAAGTAGCTTTAATTTCAATGGGGTAGGCTTCTTTTAATCGCCTAATCACCCGAAGCATTTTCAATTCCGCTTCTAATGTCAATCCATATCCAGATTTAATTTCAATGGCTCCTGTTCCTAAGCCAATCAGGGCTTCTAAACGAATGCTGCTCTGCTCGTAAAGACTGTCTTCTGAAGTTTCTTGAAGCTTTTTAGCTGAATTTAAAATACCTCCTCCAGCTGCGGCAATTTCTTCATAGCCCATTCCCTGAATTCTTTGAACAAACTCCGCCTCCCTATTCCCTGCGTAAACAATATGGGTATGAGCGTCACACCAAGAGGGCATGAGCATTTTTCCAGAAGCATCAACTACGGAATCTGCTTGAATTTCAGGACAAGTATCCATACTTCCAAAATCAGTAATCAGTCCGTTTTCTACAACTAAGTAAGCATGCTTAATACTGGGTAAAATAGCCATCTGTTTTCCAGAAACAAATGAAATAGCTTCTTTTCTAACCTGCAGTAATTCTTTGATATTTTTAAATATAATACGCATTAAAAAAGGTTTTTTAGAATACGGTCTTCTACCATATTTGGCAAGGTAACTTTTAAATTTGGGCTGCGTTCCATTTCTCTTTTAATGGCGAATACTGCTTCTTTATTTCGTGCCCAACTCCTTCGGGCAATGCCGTTATTTACATCGTAAAAAAGCATGTTTTTTAAACGCGCTTCCGCCTGGGGAGAACCATCCAGAACCATGCCAAAACCGCCATTAACCACTTCTCCCCAGCCTACGCCACCGCCATTGTGAATAGACACCCATGTAGCCCCTCTAAAACTATCTCCAATAACATTGTGTATGGCCATGTCTGCCGTAAATTTACTTCCGTCGTATATGTTGGACGTTTCTCGGTAAGGAGAATCTGTGCCGCTAACATCATGGTGGTCCCTGCCCAGAATAATTGGGCCAAGCTCGCCAGAGGCAATGGCCTGATTAAAAGCTACTGCAATTTTAGAACGCCCCTCCGCGTCTGCGTACAGAATCCTAGCTTGAGAACCCACCACCATATTGTGCTTTTTAGCGTTTTTTATCCAAGTAATATTGTCTTGCATTTGCAATTGAATTTCTTCAGGAGATTGTGCCATGATTTGTTGTAAAACCTCCATGGCTATTTGATCTGTTTTATCCAAATCCTCTGGCTTTCCTGAGGCACAAACCCAACGAAAAGGACCAAAACCATAATCAAAACACATGGGTCCTAAAATATCCTGCACATAGGAAGGGTATTTAAAATCTACATTATTTTTAGCCATAACATCTGCACCTGCTCTGGAAGCTTCTAATAAAAAGGCATTCCCATAATCAAAGAAATAGGTGCCCTTCGCGCTGTGATTATTGATAGAAGCAGCATGGCGGCACAAGGACTGCTGTACCTTTATTTTAAATAAGTCAGGTGCTTCTGCAATTAATCTATTGGATTCCTCATAGGAAATACCAACAGGGTAATAGCCACCCGTCCAAGGAATGTGCAAGGAGGTTTGATCTGAACCCAAATGGATAAAAATACCTTCTCCATCAAAACGTTCCCAAATAGCTACAATATTTCCAATATAAGCAATAGAGACTACCTCATTGTCCAGCTGAGCCTTTTTTACCCTACGAACCAATTCATCCATAGAATCTATTAACTCATCTACCCAGGCTTGCTCATGGCGTTTTTTAGCTGCATGGGGATTGACCTCTGCGCAAATAGTAATGCAACCTGCTATATTACCCGCTTTGGGCTGCGCACCACTCATACCACCTAAACCGGCTGTTAAAAATATTTTTCCAGCAGGCGTCTCCCCTTTTGAAAGTATTTTTCTGAAGGCATTCATGACAGTTATAGTGGTGCCGTGAACAATCCCTTGAGGACCAATATACATAAATGAACCAGCAGTCATTTGTCCGTATTGGGTCACTCCAAGCGCATTAAATTTTTCCCAATCATCTGGCTTAGAATAATTGGGCACCATCATTCCGTTGGTCACTACAACCCTAGGCGCATTTTTAGAAGAGGGAAATAAACCCATCGGATGCCCTGAATACAGATGCAAGGTTTGTTCCTCGGTCATGATGGACAGGTATTGCATTGTAATTAGATACTGTGCCCAATTTTGAAACACCCCGCCGTTTCCCCCATAAGTGATTAACTCCTCAGGGTGCTGAGCTACTTCAGGGTCTAAATTGTTGCTAATCATTAACATAATGGCTGCTGCCTGATTAGATTTAGCGGGATATTCACTCACAGCTCTGGCGTACATTTTATAATCAGGCTTAAACCTGTGCATATAAATACGGCCAAATTCTTTGAGTTCCGCTGCAAATTCAGGGGCCAATATTTCATGCCAATCTTCAGGAAAATAACGCAGGGCATTGCGAATGGCCAATTGCTTCTCTTGAATAGATAAAATATCTTTTCTTTTAGGCGCCCTGTTTGCAGCGCTGGGATAAGGCTTTTTTATTGGCAATGCTTTGGGTATTCCCGCTTGTATTTGCTCCTTGAAATTCATGGTGTTTTACTTAACAATTAGGGATTGGCTTTTTACAAGCCAAATCATGGAATTTATGTCTTCTTTGATCAGTCTATCCTCCTCTAATTTGGGGACTTTACTCCTGATTATTTTTAAATTTTCCTCTATAATATCTGAAAAGGTATTAGGCCTTCTAAACTCCATTGCTTGGGCAGAAAACATGATTTCTATGGCCAATATTTTTTCTAAATTTCCCAAAATCTGATTGAATTTTCGAGAAGAAATACTGCCCATGGAAACGTGGTCCTCTTGACCCAAAGAAGTGGGAATACTGTCTGCTGAGGGTGGAAAACAAAGTGACTTATTCTCCGTGACCAATGCTGCTGTGGTATACTGCGGAATCATAAATCCAGAATTTAGCCCACCTGCCTCAGTGAGCAATCGTGGCAAGCCATACTTACCTTCAATGAGCAAATAACACCTCCTATCGGAAATATTGCCCAGTTCTGAAACAGCAATGGCATTGTAGTCCAATGCCATAGCCAAGGGTTGTCCGTGGAAATTTCCCCCAGAAATAGCTTCGTTATCACTAACCACAATAGGATTATCCGTTACGGAATTCATTTCAATGTGAACCAACTCTTTCAAGTGTTTATACGCATTTCGTGAGGCTCCGTGCACTTGTGGAATACAACGCAAAGAATAAGGATCTTGCACCCTAGAACAAGCTGCGTGTGATTGCATATTTTGAGAATCTTGCAATAACATTCTCATGCGTTTGGCCACTTTTAAACTCCCTTTAAAAGGACGTATTAAGTGCAGTAATTCTTTAAAAGGAGAAATACTTCCCTGATATCCCTCTAGGCTCATAGCGCCAGCAAGGTCTGCTAAATCTAGTAGATACTGCATTTTTTTTAATCCAACTATGGCATGAGCCAAAATGAACTGTGTTCCATTTATGAGTGCCAAACCTTCCTTTGCTTCTAATTTTATGGGTTTTAGCCCATGCTTCAATAGTACTTTTTTAGCAGGAACAATGTCCTTACCCAACCAAAATTCTCCTTCCCCCAAGAGGGGTAAAAACAAATGAGACAAAGGCGCTAAATCTCCAGAAGCTCCCACAGAACCCTGTTCAGGAACAACAGGCAATAAATCATGTGTAATGAAAAAAACAATGCGTTCAATAACTTCTAGCCTAATCCCTGAATAGCCCTGACACAAGGAATGAACCTTACAAATCATCATAATTTTAGACAATTCTCTGTCGATGGGATTACCCACACCAACCGCGTGGGAGATGAGTAAATTTTCTTGAAGCTTAGTCATTTCTGCTGTTGAGATTTGGACATCGCACATCAGTCCAAAACCAGTGTTAACACCATATACCACCTTAGAAGAATGGGCCATTTTCTCAAGCCGCCTCCTAGACTCATTAACCTTATCAATAGCCGTTTCATCTATAGTCGCTTTTAGAGCGCCCTTAGCTATAGCTAGTATTTTATGGACCGTCAATTGGTCTATGCCGTAGTGAAATACCATATTGTTAAGTTTCATTGGATTTAACCAAAGTTATTCATACTTTTAATAACATATGAAACCATTTTTGGGTAGTATTGATAACTATGAGTAATCAAATAGAGCACAGACACCTGAGGTATTTTTTAGCTGTGGCAGAGGAGTTACATTTTAGAAAGGCTGCAGAGAAATTATTTATTTCTCAGCCTGGGTTAAGTAGGCAAATCAAACAAATGGAACAAGATTTAGGTGTTACACTGTTTGAACGCAATAACAGAAGGGTTGCATTGACCAAAACCGGTGACTACCTTCAAAAAGAACTCCAAATAAATCTAAAAAATTTAGAAGACATTTTAGCCCACTCCAAATTAATACACCACGGAAAAGAAGGCCACCTCACATTGGGCTTTGTGGGGTCTGCTATGCTACAAATCATTCCAGCTATTTTAAAACAATTTAACAGTAAATTCCCCAAGGTTATGTTCAAGCTGGAAGAAATGGACAACCAAAAACAAATTGAAGGCTTGCTATCCCAAGAAATAGATGTGGGTTTTGTTCGTTTAGAACGGGTACCAAGGAGTTTGGAAATTCACACAGTTTTAAAAGAAACCTTTTGCCTGGTATTGCCCAAAAACCATCCAGTAAATAAGCGCAATTTTAAAAATCTGTCCCAATTTAAAGACAGCCCTTTTATCTTATTTGATCCCGAGTACAGCGCCTCCTATTACGAAAAAGTCATGCAGATTTTTGACGGTTGTGGCTTTGCCCCCATAATTTCTCACAACACCATCCACGCGAGTTCAATTTACAAATTAGTAGAAAATAATCTGGGGGTCTCTATTGTCCCAAAATCCCTGCAATTTGGCTACGATATGAATGTTAAATTCATAGAATTAGACGCTATACCACAAAGGGCATTTTTATCTATTGCTTGGTCAAAAAACAACAGAAATCCAATGTTGCAAAATATATTACGGCTCATAAATCCTCCAATAGAACCCTTGTTAAAAAATGTGCGCGCTGCAAAAATATAACTTGATTTACTTATCTTTAAAATAAAAAATGTATTCACTACTCTTATCTCTCTTTTTATTGCTTCAAACACCCAATGTAGAAGGCATTTGGGTCAATATTGACGACGCAACAGGCGTGGCCAAGTCCGAAATTGAACTCTATGTAGCACAAGGCAAACTCTATGGCCGAGTAAGCAAATTATTGCTTCCAGAAGACCAGGGTAAAAAATGCGTGAACTGCAAGGGATCAGAAAAAGACAAACCCATTGAAGGGCTTATTATTGTTAGGGGTCTCTCTCGAGACGATGCCGCTTGGAGCGACGGAAAAATCATGGATCCAGCCAACGGAAAGTCCTATGACTGCACCATTACTTTTGAAAATCCAAACACCCTAAACGTTCGTGGTTTCTTGGGCTTCTCATTTCTGGGACGCACCCAAGTTTGGAAGCGTAAGTAGGTTTCAATTAAGTAGTTATTTTTTGCTATATTTATAATTGATTGTAAATGAGACCCTATGAGCTTTGAAAAAATACCTGACGAATTTAAAATAACACCTTATTACAGTAATTCCTATTTAATTGATGGAGAATTAAAAGAATGGAAAGGAGCTACTACGGAAGTGTTCTCTGTGATTAAGTCTCCAGACAGTCAAGGTAATACAAGCCCAACATTTTTAGGCACTGTTCCTGACATGGGTGAAGCGTCTGCTCTAGAGGCTGTTCATGCAGCTAATAAAGCCTATAACAGGGGAAAAGGGGTTTGGCCTACCATGTCTGTTGTAGATAGACTGAAATGCATGGAGGTGTTTGTAGCCAAAATGGCACTTTACAGAGAGGAAGTGGTGAAGCTTCTTATGTGGGAAATTTGCAAAAATAAGTCCGATTCGTATAAAGAATTCGACAGAACCATAGAATACATTAAAAACACCATAGAAGCCTATAAAAACATAGATCGAAAAGGTGCGAAATTTGACCACCAAGAGGGTGTTTTAGCCCACATTAGAAGGGGACCCATTGGCGTTGTTTTATGCCTTGGCCCCTACAACTACCCCCTCAATGAAACTTTCTGTTTGCTCGTCCCAGCAATTATTATGGGAAATACAGCTGTTTTTAAACCAGCCAAACTTGGCGTGTTGCTTATAGCGCCATTACTAAAAGCATTTCAAGAAAGTTTTCCCCCAGGAGTGGTTAATATAGTGTTTGGAAGGGGGCGTAGCATTGCCGCTCCTATCATGAAAACTGGAATAATAGATGTTTTGGCATTAATTGGTCACAGCTCTTCTGCGGTGTCGCTTCAGGATTTACATCCAAATAAAAACAGGCTTAGATTGGTCTTAGGATTAGAAGCAAAAAATCCAGGGATTATTTTACCAGATGCAGACCTTGAACATGCTGTAAAAGAGTGTATTTCTGGTACTTTATCTTTTAACGGACAACGCTGTACTGCTTTAAAAGTACTGTATGTTCATGAGTCTATTGTAGCGAATTTTAATGCGCTATTTGCGAAAGCTGTAGACAACTTAGTATTTGGTATGCCTTGGGAAGACACTTTTTTAACGCCGCTCCCTGAATCTTCAAAACCAGCCTATATTCAAGAGCTCATTAATGACGCTGTAAGCCATGGCGCAAAAGTAATCAATAAAAGGGGTGGGGAATTATCTGATCATTATTCATATCCCGCAGTACTGTACCCTGTAAATGATAAAATGAGGCTATTCCATGAAGAACAATTTGGGCCTATTATTCCAATAATATCATATGACGACATAGAAAAGCCTTTGAATGATATGGCTGAATCTAATTATGGACAACAAGTGAGTTTGTTTGGAGAGAATACTGAAGACCTGGGTCCATTAATAGACGCCCTGGCTAATCTAGTGTGTAGAGTGAATTTAAATAGTGCCTGCCAAAGAGGTCCAGACGTTTATCCTTTTGCGGGAAGAAAAAATTCTGCAGTAGGAACACTAAGTGTTTACGACGCCTTACGATCATTTTCAATAAGAACCTTTGTGGCTACCAAAGACAGCCCTAAAAACAAAAAAATTATTGAAAACTTACTTCAATCCAAAGCGTCCAACTTTATTACGACTGAATATCTCTTATGACGCTTGAAATACAGTTAAAACCACCTGGTGATTAAATCGTTACAGTGGTCTGATTCATGCTAATTTACCTAATATGACATGCTCTATAGCACTCCCAATAGGTTTTACATCACTAGACACACAAAAAGCCTTTACATTTCTGTAAAGGCTTTGTCTTTTGCTCTCCATATTATTCAAAGTTGCAGCGCAACTAAATCCTTTAAAGCACTATTAATATTAAGCCACTCCAATGAAATCTAGGAAAGCCACAAAATTAGACATTAAAGACTTATCAAAACTTTTTGACAAGTACCGAATATTTTATGAAAATAAAACTGATGTAGAAACAGCAGAAAAATTTTTAACCCAAAGACTTCAAAATGGAGAATCGGAAATTTTCGTGGCTGAAAATGAAGAAAGTAAAATTGTTGGATTTATTCAGCTTCATCCAATTTTTTCATCAACACGAATGCAAAAACTTTGGCTTTTGAACGACTTATTTGTCGACGAAAATTATAGAGGAAAAGGAGTTTCAGTATTACTTATCAACCAATCTAAAAAGTTGTGCAAGCAAACATAAGCTTGTGGACTTATTTTAGAAACGGCAAAAACTAACGAAATTGGAAACCATTTATATCATAAAACAGGATTTACTTTAGATATAGAGCATAACTATTATTCATGGGACATTGATCTTTAGCTGTTAGCTTGACTTCTTAAGAGGGCTTGAGGATAGTGAGTTAGGAGGGTGATATGCCTATGGTTTAGTCGGCACATTCTCCATCTACCCAACTTGAAACACCACTTGCATTTGCATAACAATTATTTGAATAAGTAACTTTATCACAACCACATACAGGTTGATAAATTTCTATGCATACCACATTTAGGTCGGGTTGGTCAATTAGACAAGTTTCCTCATCATCTTTTTGACACATAGCAATTAAAAACAAAAGTGATATTGAAAGATATTTCATAAATGTTTATTAATCCTTTTTATAATTATCAAAGATAAACAACATTAACTTCTACTTTATACACCCCCTTTAAATACTTAATTGACTTGCCAAAGGTCTTGTTAGGCAAATATGCTGGACAATTTGAATGTTGGTGGGTGCATCAATTCTTTTGGAGAGCCCTAAATTAAAGCCACAAAAAAAGCCTTTACATTTCTGTAAAGGCTTTGTCTTTTGCTCCTCCTCTTGGGCTCGAACCAAGAGTACCATAGTCCAAGTGTCTTATTTTAAAGGGTTTCATATCCTTAATATACACTAATTTCAATACTTAACAAGCATTTATTCTTTTTTTACTATATTTGTTATTGTAGTCCCCAATGTAGTCCCCAGATAGAAGCAGATGGGTTTACATAAATAAATAGATATGAAGGTAAGTTTATATTTAAGGAATAGGCAGAACTCTAAAGGATTGTCACCAGTCTATTTCAAAGTGTCTAATGGTAGAGGTGACCAATCAAAAACACCAACTCAATTAACAGTAAATAAAAGGTATTGGAAAAGTGGTCAAGTTAGTACCAAGCATTCTAATGCAGATTTACTAAATACAGAATTAAGAAACTTAAGGAATAAGGGAGAGGAAGCTGAACTAAAATGCCTGATACTTTAGTTACAGGGTGAGGGTTCACACATAGAACTGGAACTTTTAAATCATTAGCCACAATTTCTTCTTGAAAAGAATTTTCATAAAGGCCTAAAACAGTTTCGTCTGCAAGGTTCATAATGGCTATTAAATCAGCATCTACTTCTTTAGAAAGTTTAAAAATACCCTCGGTTAAACTATCTGCTTGATCCACAAGGTGTGAAGAGTTTTTAATGTCTTTGGATTCTAAATAATTACTAGCCCAGACTTGGTTTGCCTTAAGCTTGGTTTTAATAAATTCATCCGAGTTATCGTTGGTTAATAAATGCACTTGAGAATCAAAATAATGTGCAATTTTTGCTACCAGTTCAAGCTTTTGTTTGGTTTCTACGTTTAAATCTAAAGGAACAACAATGTTGTCATAACCGTTAGAATTCATCAATT
>ENA-OWPI01004531-OWPI01004531.1-marine-metagenome-genome-assembly--contig:-NODE-4531-length-11050-cov-7.267566_pt1 | contig 11050 bp, 11 predicted proteins | sample MGYA00238138_ERZ651775 | MGnify/ENA primary metagenome ERZ651775 (study PRJEB26906, sample SAMN06265043) | marine metagenome | isolation source: Helgoland LTER site | place: Germany:Helgoland, sampling...
AGTATGAAAAACAAGTTAATAATCTTAATATTAGGAAACATTTCTTTTGCTTCAGCAAATGCTTCTTCGTCTGTTATATAATCACTATCAAATATATAACCTGCACCACATCTATGTTGTAAAGGTATCTTCCACACCCAACCATATTTCATTGCAATTGCTTGTGTGTAAGGTTTATCTTCAGGTGGTAGAAAGAAAGGTATTGCTCTCTTAATTGGTAAACAATCCTGATAACTTTTCCATTCTGACTTATATAACTTACCAATTAACTCTCTACGAAAACCTGTGCAATCAAAAACTAAATCACATTCTATATCATTTATTTTAGTTATATTACCATGTTCGTCTTGTTGTGTAGTTTTAATTTCATCATAGATATGTTTATCAACTTTTGTAATTTTTTTAAGATAATCTGCTAAAAGGTGTGCGTCAAAGTGTATAGAGTTATCTATATTATCTGTATCAACAACATTCTTATATGATTGTATAGACGCATAAGTATTTTCTTTCAAAGGCATTTTTCTGTGAATTAAATGTTTTAAATAATAATCATAACTATCATAACCAAATAAATTGTCTATACTAAAATGTTTATATTTATTTTGTACTGCAAAAGGATGAAAGTATTTCTCACCGTCACCATTCCAGTTTTCAAATGAGATACCTTGTTTAATTGTACCTTTACATTCTTTAAGTAATTCGTTTAAATCTACACCTAACATATTCAGAAACGCTACTAGATGTGGTGTTGAACCTTCACCTGCACCTAAGATACCAATAGGTTTACTTTCCATTAATGTAATATGATGTTGAGGAAAAGTTTTAGTTAGATATAGTGCCGTTAACCAACCAGCAGTACCACCACCCATTACTAATATTTTTTTAGCCATTTGTTTTTTGTTCTACGCTTTCTCTGTTGTTTGTTTTAGCCATTCTGGACTGTTGATCTTATATTTTCTTTTTCCTTTTTTGTGATCTATATATGAATTAATCTCGTTATCTCTAGCAATGATATGACCGCCATGACCATCACTTTTGTTTCGTTCTTTTACTTTAATCATATTTCTTGTATTATCAAATGCGTGACAATCTGTTTTGTTTACCATATTCCAAATTGTATCTTTGATATAATGATTTATATATATTTCAAAAAACTTTTTACTAATCTCTAATGTTGAGTTAAACCCTAAAACACCACATTCTGTATAATGTTCTCTACCATAAAAAGTAGTAAATGTTTCATCTGGTATAAATGTTTCTATAAAATTATCAGGTATTTGTTTCATAAAGATATTATCAGCATCTAACCATACAAACTTTTTGTTTAACTTACTTGCATTATATTGAGCAAATACTTTATAACTAAATCTAACAGCATTTTGTAAAAAATCACTGTCATCATTCCATATCTTATCTTTGTGTCTTTCTATGAAATGTCTTAACTCTGGTTCTTCTTTAAATATATTTCTAAATGTAAAGTTAGGGTGATCTGTAAATTTAGTATCATCTTCTACATAACAAATAACTTTGATAGTTTGTTTAGTATCAATATATGTTTGAATAAACTTACTAGCATAATCATCATACAATCTTTTATTAAATGTAGTGATGAAGAATTTATCTTCGTCTGTCCAGATTAACTTTTCCATCTTCTCAAATCTTCAGTTATCATATCTTTTACCATACTCTCTAATGTATGTTTAGGTCTCCACATTAACTTATGTCTTGCCTTTGTATTATCACCAACAAGTAAATCTACTTCTGCTGGTCTAAAGAATTTAGGATTTGTTTTGATTATATGTTTACGAGTATGTGAATCTATAACTTCATGTCCATGAAATTCATAAGCTAGATTTAATTCATCTAAACATAATGTAATAAAATCTCTAATCGTTACTGTTCTACCAGTAGCAATTACATAATCATCTGGTTCGTCTTGTTGTAACATTAACCACATTGCTTCAACATAATCTTCAGCGTGACCCCAATCTCTAAATGTTTCTATATTACCTAATTCTAATACTTTACCTGACTTTGTATATTCTACTAAACCTTTTGTAATTTTTCTTGTAACAAATTCTTCACCTCTCATTGGACTTTCGTGGTTAAACAAAATACCACTACAAGCAAATAGATTATAACTCTCTCTATAATTAACTGTCATATAATGAGAATAACATTTAGCAACACCATATGGACTTCTAGGATAAAATCTTGTTGTTTCTGTTTGTGGAGTTTCTTGTACCTTACCAAACATCTCTGATGTTGAGGCTTGATAAAATTTGACCTTTGGATATTTGTTTCTGATTACTTCTAATATGTTTAGAACACCTAACGCATTTGCTATTGTAGTTACTTGTGGTTGTTCAAATGATAATCCAACAAATGATTGCGCCGCCAAATTATAAAACTCATCTGGTTGTACTTTGTCAATAGTCTTTTCTATATTGTAGGGTTCTCCTAAATCAAAGTCAACAAATTCTATTTGATCTGTTATCCCTAGTTCATCTAAACGCCAGTGTTTAAGGCCTGTATTACGCCTCTGAGCGCCGTACACCTTGTATCCTTTTGATAGTAATAGTTTCGCTAGATAACTTCCGTCTTGTCCAGTAATTCCTGTTATAATTGCTTTTTTCATATTCTTTTCCAACAAGTCATAACTCTAACTCGTTCTAACTCCTTTTCATCTTGTACATCAACAACTTCAATGTGTGTATACCCAAGCATCTTGGCATACGTTAGTCTTTTATTTCCATATCTTAATTGACCTTTAAATAATATTAATGGCCAATTCATAGTTTCACCCATACTAATATATAGTTTAATAAAACCTGGTCCATCTATGGCACAATGACCAAAGTCTAATTTTTCTAAATCAGCAACTAATGTTTCACAACCTTCTACTTTATTTTTCGCTCTTAGAATTTTCATAACCAACCTTTGCTATATAATAACTATCTATAATATCTGTAACTGGATTGTTTAATTTTCCCATATCAAATAGTTTTATTAAATCTTGTTTTGTATGTTCTTTAAAAGCATCATACATAAATTGTTTATCTGCGTTTCCTTTACCTGACGCATATTTTTTAACAACACTAGGTACAACTGTGTCATATAATAATGTTGGTGAGAGTTGTAATCTATATTTAAGAATACCACAGTTCTCTGCGATTTGAAATACAGCTTGACCTTTTGAGCCAAACGAGTAACCTTCAATATAAATTTGTGCTGTTTCTTTTTTGTGTTTGTGAATAATATCCAAGGCCCAACTAGAAATGTTGGAAAATCTTTCAATCGGAGTTGTATATTCTTTGTGTTCATAACCAAATACATTTTTACCAAATTGTCCAATGTGTTTCTTTTTACTCGTTAAAAAGTGAAAAGTACACTTGTCAAAATCAAAGTTATCATCTGCTATACAAATAGCAGGACTATTCAAACTATAATCAATCCCAACTATCGTCTTCGGATTCGTTTGTCCAGATTGTATCTTCGCCTTCATTTGCTTCAACTTCCTCAACTTCATGTCCACAGAATGGACAAGTCAATGGCTCAAGGTCTTGTACCTCAATATCCCATTGTACCATATATTTAGTCTCGCAGCTAGAGCAGGTCTTTTCTCGTTTTTCAATCATTATAGTTTAAATTTTTTAAATTGATCTTTTTTTACGTCTTGTTTTATTCCACCAATGACATAACTTTCTATTTCAGTTTCTTGTGGAGCATTCTGGGTACCTCTACTGTTTAACCAATGATCTGTCCATGGTAATGGGTTAGACTTTTGATCGTACACAGGAGTTAATCCAATCGCTTTCATTCTTCTGTTAGCGGTATACTCTACAAACTGGTGTAATAATTTTTCTGATAATCCGATCATAGAACCTTTTGAGAATAGATAAGTTGCCCATCGTTTTTCTTGGCCAACTGCGTCATCATACATTTGATACGTTTCTTTTTCAGTATCTTTAATAACTTTGTCCATTATCTTGTCTCGTTCTATATCTCTATAATTGTTTATAATTCTTTGTGAAACTGCTAGATGTTGACTTTCGTCTCTAGCGATAAAAGAAATAATCTTTGCTGATCCTTCTAATAATTTAAGTTCACCAAAAGCGAAACTACAAGCAAACGATACATAAAATCTTAATCCTTCTAATATGTTTACTGTAATCAAAGCTTTCCATAATTTTTTCTTTAGTTCATACTCATCAACTTTACTCTTATCTAAATGCCATTTGTGACCTGTAAGTATTAAATCATCATAACATTCAGTAACTGCTTTAGCTCTTTTCTCTATCTTCTCGTCTTTAATAATAGTATCAAATACTTCACTAGGGTCAGAGTACAAGTTTTTAATAATGTATGTATAAGACCTACTATGGATTGTTTCCATAAAGTCCCATGTTACTATACAACCTTCTAGTTCTGGTAAAGAACAAAATGGTAAAAATGCTAAACATGGACCACGACCTTGTACACTATCCAACATTGTTTGATACTTTAAGTTAGAAGTGAATATGTCTTTTTGTTCTGGTCTTAATTCTTGGTAATCGTTTCTATCTTTTTGTAAAGACACTTCTTCAGGTCTCCAAAAATAACCAAGTTGTTGTTGAGTTAGCTTATCAAAGATAGGATACTTCATTGAGTCATATCTTTGTACAGCCAGGTCCTCTCCAAAGAACATTGGTTGCTTTAAAAAGTTGATACTTTTCCCTTTATTAAAAACTGATTTTCCCATAGCGTTTTATTTATACTTTCTTAAATTGTACAAGAATCACAGTTCTCTGGATCCTCATCTTCGTTAGTTAGTCCTTCTGGTACATTATCTACAAACCCAATAGGGTGGGCTGGTTCGTCAATATCTTTCTTAGCGTCATATGTATTTTGATAATAAGAAGTCTTCCAACCTAATTTATATGTCGTTAATAAGTCTTGTGCCATTGCTGACAATGGTACTTGGTTTTCGTCAAAGTGATCTGGATTGTACGACCAGTTACCACTTATTGCTTGGTCAAAATACTTCTGCATTACAGCCACTACATTGATATAACCTTCATTTGATTTCATATCCCATAGTAAAGTATATTTACCTTTTAATTTTTTGTAGTCAGGTACCACTTGTTTCAATGGACCTTTCTTACTTTTTTTAACACTTAAATAATCTCTAGGTGGTTCAATACCGTTAGTAGCATTAGAAACCACACTAGAAGATTCTGATGGCATTTGAGCAGAGAGTGTGCTATGTCTAAGTCCGTGCTCTTTAATTTCTTTCCTAATCCACTCCCAATCATAAGATAGATTTCTGGTTACAACCTCGTCTACCTCCTTCTTGTAAGTGTCTATTGGTAAGATACCATCAGAATATTTTGTTCTATTAAAGTATTCACAAGGACCTTTTTCTTTTGCTAGATCATTACTTGCCTTTAATAGATAAAATTGAAACGCCTCTGTTAATTTATCAACTTGACGCCAACCTAATTTTTGTTCGTAAGAATATCCTTGTTTTGCTAGATAATGGGCAAGACCAATATAACCTATACCTAAACTTCTTCTAGCCTTTGTAGATATTTCTGCTGCCATTACTGGATACTTTTGATGATCTATTATTTCGTCTAAACTTCTAACAGCTAGATCGCATAGTTCTTCTAGTTCATCTAGTTCCTCTATCTTTCCAACATTGATAGCTGATAGAATACAAAGGGCAATCTCACCTTCGCCATCTATATGTTGGATTGGATCAGTAGGAAGTGTGATCTCTTGGCATAAATTTGACATTCTAATAATATCTTTAAATGATGAGTGAGAGTTACAGTGATCTATATTCATTATATAAATTCTACCTGTTTCTGCTCTTTCTTTTAGAATAGCAAAAAATAATTCTTGCGCACTTACTTTCTTTTTCTTAATACTAATTTTTCTTTCTGCTTTTAAGTACAGATCATCAAACTCTGGTGTACCCCAAGCTTCATATAGCTCTGGTACTTCATGTGGTGAGAATAAAGTTATTTCTTCTTCTTGTATAAATCTTTCATAAAATATTTTTGATATTTGTATTGAGTAATCTAATTTTCTAACTCTATTATCTTCACTACCTTTGTTGTTCTTTAAAACAATAATGTCTTCTATCTCTTGGTGCCAAATAGGGAAGTGAACAGTAGCCGAACCGCCCCTAACTCCGTTTTGAGTGCAGCACTTAACTGTTGCCTCAAACTTTTTAAGGAAAGGAATAACACCGGTGTGTTGTACTTCACCTCCTCGTATCCTCGCATTGATGCCTCGTATTCTACCAGCATTAATACCAATTCCAGCCCTTTGCGCAACGTAACGTCCAATAGCCATATCACTAGAAAAAATGCTAGGTAAAGTGTCATCAGTATCAACCAGAACACAACTTGCATACTGTTTGAGAGGAGTTCTAACACCCGCCATAACTGGCGTAGGAATATTAATTTTAAATTGTGAAATTGCGTCATAATATTTTTTAACATAAGTCATTCTCTTTTCTTTTGGATAATCAGCAAACATTGTGGCACTGATTAACATATACATAAATTGCGGAGTTTCAAATACATCACCACTTGATCTATCTTGTACTAAATATTTGTCTATTACTTGTCTTAACCCAGCATATGTGAAAGTATAATCTCTTTCGTGGGTAATCCAATTTTCCATTCTATCAAAATCTTTTCTTTGATACTTTTCTAAAATTTGTTTATCGTAAACACCTTTATCTACAGCTGTCTTAACATGGTCAAATATATGTGGATGGTCCCAAAGTCTTCCAATGACTTGTTTTCTCAGTCCGTAAAGTAATAATCTTGCCGCAACATATTGATAGTTAGGATTATCTAAAGAAATTAAATCTGCTGCTGATTTGATAAGGATATGTTGAATATCGTCTGTTGTAATGCCATCAGTAAATTGAAGGCCACTAGTCATTTCTACTTGGGAAGATGATACACCACTTATATCTTCACATGCATACTCAACCATTTCATGTATCTTTTCAATGTTTAATGGTTCTTTACCACGACCATTTCTTTTTACAACATTTATTGTTTCAACCATTTGTATCCCCCTATACCTTTTTATATTCGTTTAATTTTGTTAATGCAGAAAGTTTTGAGTAAGTGTTTCTATTTAGAATATCATAAACTTCGGTCTTTGTCAACCCTGCCATAATCATATCGTTAATGTCTTTATGTCGCATATCTTCTGGCCACACTACCAAGTTGTAATCTTTTTCAACCACATCATACATACGTTTTATAATTTCTTTGTTTCTTGGTTCGTTATCAAATATATATGTGACATCTTCATTTTTAATTTTGTTTTTTAGTATTAAATCTGCGCCAGCAGCAGCCAGACAATTATCAACAAATAAACTATCAATCGGACCTTCTGTGATATAAACCTGTCGTTGAAAATTAATTCTTTCCAGACCATAAACTTTTTGTTTGTTTTCATCTAGTTTTACCGTAAGATACTTTGGTTGTTCATTTCCAAAAGCACGACCTTGAAAAGCAAATAGCTTTCCTGTCGTATCATAAAAAGGTATTACTAACCTAGGGTGATCTTTTTCCCCATAGGTATTTGGTTTCACTTTGTTTACTAAAGCGCCAAACTTACTAGCGAAAAATAACTTGTCAAAAAATTCACTAGGTATTTTTCTCTTTAAAACATATTGTTTAGCTGGGTGTTCATCATCTAATTGTTTTATACTTTTCAAATCATCAAGTATAGTTCTATCTTCAAACGCTGGTTTGAAATCAAACTGAGGCTTCGGTGTCGCTGGTGCCCCTTTCTTATATCTTTCTAATAGATATTCAGAATACATATTTGGGTCTACAAACTTAATAAAGTTAGATAAGTTTTGACCCATACCACAATTGTGGCACTTGAAGAACATATCATTTTTTACACGATACAAATATGCTCTTGTTTTTAATTTTGATTTTTTCGAATCGCCACAATGTGGACACCTGAAGTTAAACAGATAATCATTCTTCTGTTTAAACCCTGGTAAACGACTCTTTAAATTAGAGATATACTTTAAATCTATATAACTTGACATAACACACCTTCATAATAACACAATCTATCAAAAAAGTCAACCCTAATTTGAGGCCATCATGTGTACTAATGGCATAAAGTTCTTTGATAAAATCCACCCTATAACAATCGCTCCACCTATGATAATCCACCTGTATTTTTCTAAAACACCAACTCTAGCGCCTATATCGTTCTTTAATGACTTGATTTCAATGAGTAATCTCTTTTCACTCATTTCCACATCTTTCTTTAACTCTCTATAAACATCAGATATTTCTTCTGCTCTATCTTTCAATTTATCAAAAATTACTTCGTCAATCTTCTCTTGTCTTGTAATCTTTTCTTCGTGTACGGCTAACATAGATTTAATAGAAGTAGATACATCTGTTAACCTATCAATCGCAGTATCTATTCTGCCATTAATAGTATTGACATTTTCTATATCTTTTCTTAAAGATTCTATGTCAACTTTTATTTCGGTAGTATCTGCCATTTTAGTTTGATAATGGATTCTGTGCTTTAAGTTTTAATTCTTGTATTTGTAATTTCAATACTTCAATTTCTTTTTGTGCAATTGCTACGTTAGTAGCATTCTTACCTATTCCAGACACATCTGGCGCCTCCGAATCAGACTTTTCTAGTAAAGATATTCTTTCGTTTGACTTTGCTATATCAGCAGTATTTTTTGTAATACCTGATATGTCAACACTTGAACCTTCTATTGCTGACAATCTAGTATTAAATTCTCCCCAAGCATAAAAACCACCACCAATGGTAGCAATCACACCTATTAAGGCTGCATATGTAGATAATTTATCAACTATTCCATTTTTCATTTTAACTCCTTATTGTAATGATTTTAAAGCAGATATCTCTGCTTGTAAAGTATTTATCTCTGTTTCTACTCTTACTAGAGCGTTTTGTTTTACAGCAATTGGATCGTTACTTATATACGCTGTTAGACTAACGTCATTATATATTTGTTGCTGTTCTAATATATTTAGTTTTTGAAATAACTCTAGGTTACCATCTGAAATTCTTCCACCATTTAATCTTTTACTTTTATATGCCGTTAAATCTGGTGCGTTTGAAGATAGACCAGCTGATAACACTAGAGAAGTTGCTTGTAGTTTTTGGTCAACTCTTTTAATTTTAGAGTTAATTTTAGCAATTATTTTTGCAACTTTTTTACCTATGCTGCTAGTGTCGGCATTGATAATCTTCCTGTTCTCAACAGATATGTCTGTTTCATCTTCCACAACCTCGTCATTACTCTCCGTCTCCTCTTGTCTTTCTGTTTCCTTATCTTCAGCCAATTCTGATTCATTTGATACAACATCACTCTCTTGTCTTTCCGGTTCTGTTGTTTTTTCATTTGCTTGTATAGTTTCATCTGTCTTAACGTCTTCATTTGTCGGCTCTTGATTAGTAGCATTTGATTCCTCTTTTATGTTAGATTCTTCGGTTGTTTTTGACTCTATCATATCGTTATTTTCTACTTCAAAATTACTCGTCATTGTCTCTTCTTCTTTAAATTCTTCCATCTTCGGTTCTTCCATCATAATTTCTGGTTCATTTAAACTAGCAATTTCATTCATCATATCACCACCTAATTCTTTCATCATACTATCACCTAATTCTTCAAAAAATTGTTGTTCAGTAATATTTTCTATTTCTAATTCTTGTTTAAAATCTTCTACTAGATTATTGGTTTCTATAAAATCTGTAAATTGCATTTCTACAAATTCTTCAAACTTTACTTCTTCTATTTTACCAAGGTCATCTTCAACTATAACCTCAAATTTTATTTCCTCTATTTTTACTTCTTCCATTTTATCTATTTCTTTAAATGCGTCATCAACTTTATTATCTAAATCTAGGAATAAATCTTTACCATCAGAGGTTTTTAAATTAACTGCGTCATTAACAGCCTCACCAGCACTTGTACAAGTACCTAATTCTTCACAAGGTGTAAATGTTGATGATTGTTCACCAGCAGTTGTAATAGATAACTGAATATTATCTACATCTGGTCCTCTATGAACCTGTTTATAATTTACATCAGCAGTTTCATTATAAGTTTCAGCTCTGATTGTAAAATCGGTTTGTGTGTTTGAATTGTGAGTATAACTATCTGTGTAGTTATTCCATTGACCACCATTACCTGCCCTATTTGGGTCGTGGTCATTTATGTTTCTTATTTGTGTAGTTACCGTACCATCACCGGCTGTGATAGTTTGTTTAAGAGTTGTTGTATTTTCTGTATTATTCCAAAACCAAATGTCTGCTGACATTGTTGAAGTAAAACCCTCATTGATTTGTGATTGTGTTAAATGACTATCGCCAACTAAATCTACATCTTGGTAAATACTACCATTTGGGTCGCCTTCAAATGCTAAAACACCACCTGAAGTATTTTGTCCTGATTGAGTTGTGCCTGATGTGGAGGTGTGGCCTTGACCGACATCACCTGAAATTGTCCAACCGTGATTATAGTTGCCTGAATTGTCTGGTGTAAATGTTGAATTGTTTAAGACATTGCCGGTAGTCGTACCTGTGGTATTTGTGACACAGGTACGGTCACCAAGTTCGTTGGTTGTACAAGTCTCTGCTTTACTAGGACTTATTAGTAAAGTCGTGAGGATTAAGACTGTGCATAAACCTATAAAATTTGTATGTGCCATATGCTACAACGCTACTCCAAACAATAAAAATAATGGTATTGTAATCCATAACTTATTTATCTCCCGCCGGTGTTCTCCACCGGATTTAACTTTTTTTCAGAAGCTGTCTCCTTATCAACCTCATCAAATTCAATTCTTATAATCTCTTCTTGTAAGGCTGCCTTTTCAGCTTTGACTTTTTTCAACTCTTCAAGTCTTTCTTTTTCGAGTTTTTTAGCTTCTTCTTTATTTGCTTTTTCAACAACTTTTAATCTGTCTGTGTATTGGTCATAATCTGGTCTTAACTTACCATATTTTGCCCATTGTTTTTT
>ENA-OWPI01004533-OWPI01004533.1-marine-metagenome-genome-assembly--contig:-NODE-4533-length-11049-cov-2.833941_pt1 | contig 11049 bp, 17 predicted proteins | sample MGYA00238138_ERZ651775 | MGnify/ENA primary metagenome ERZ651775 (study PRJEB26906, sample SAMN06265043) | marine metagenome | isolation source: Helgoland LTER site | place: Germany:Helgoland, sampling...
CTTTATGCCCTTTAATGTGTTTGTATGGACAATTAAATATATGGGTTCTTTTTTATTCTGGATTGCCCTCGTAGTGTGGGTGTACCAGAGTCGGTCTTTGGTATTAAACTGGTTGAGTGACAGATGGTTTGATGTCCTTGCATGGTTTCAAAATCGTAAAAAGTCTAACAAGATTAACATAGATGATATTGACGACTATATAGTATAATGGATTTATATTTAATACATTTTATTTTTATTACTTTATGTGCAGGTGGTTCCTATTTTTGGGGTTTCATGGCAGGAGAAAAATCAGGCAGTCAAAGAACTGTTGAACTCTTTTTAGATGATAACTTGGTGACATTAGACCAGATAGAAAAGAATTATAATAACCATAAATAAATAAAACACACAGGATTATATTATGAGAATCATTGGAATAAATATTTCACACGACACATCAGTAGCAGAAGTTGAAAACGGAGAACTAAAGTATTGCCATGACGAGGCAAGATTTCGTAGACATAAATTTTGGGACCCCGATAAACTGGACCCACAACACGATAAAGGTCTTCAGTGTATCGACCAAGAACAAATAAAGGAACCAGACCATTTAATCTTTGCAACCTTTGATAGAAAGAATATCATTTGGAATATTGACTCACCTAAGTTAATCGAAGATAGACTTTTTGCAGAACAGTTTGCAAAAGATGTAAGTTCACAACAACTCACAAGAGAAAGAACAGAAGACCTTATGCAGACATACGGTGAACACATCGACTTGTCAGAAGTAGGACCTGAAAGAGACTTTGAGATTGCAGATATGATATCAGACTATCATTGGAATGTGAATGCATATCATTGTGAACCTGAACATCACTTCTATCATGCAGAGTGTGGGTATCATTTAAGTCCTTACTACAAAGACAACGAAGATGCAATCGCAATCGTTTGGGATGGTGGTGGTGCCATGAGGTATCACGATGAGTATCCTGCATATCAAGAGACTGATTCAGTTTACTTATGCAAACCTGGTGTGGAACCAGAACTCCAGTACCAAAAATTATCTAATCACCGTTTGGTGTCCGAAATAGGTTGGCAGTTCCCTAACATGGCGTTCGATGCATTTCATTGTTTTGAACCTCTTCTTATAAACAAAGATGGTGTAGACTTAGAATTCACATCAGCACCTTCAAGTGGTATGAACTTCAGTCAGATGTCAGTTGCATTAGGTTGTGACGAAATCGGTACAGGTGCAGGTAAAGTTATGGGTATGGCATCATACGCCAAATCAATCAGTGAAACAGGTATATTTAATAACTTCACAACAGCACAAGAACTAGAAGAGAGAACACTAGAAGAATCAATTAAAACAATTCAGATGGCAGTCGATGCGAATCCAGATTGTAAGAACATTGTTCTAAGTGGTGGATACTCTCTCAATTGCACGAACAACTATAAGTATCTCGATGCCTTTCCAGAACACCAGTTCTTTGTAGACCCTATGCCACATGACGGTGGTACGGCTGCAGGTGCAGCCCTTTGGTTTGAACGAGAACTGTTAGCAAATCCTCCAGGAGAACAAAATGATAAAGACTAAAATTATAAGAGACTTAGATACAGTCATTGACTTACTGGTTGACAGAGAGCAAATCGTTGCAATCTTTCAAGGAAAATCCGAATGGGGTCCTCGTGCATTAGGTAATCGTAGTATATTATTTGACCCTAGAAATCCTATGGCAAAGATAATTGTGAATTCAGTTAAACAAAGAGAAGACTATAGACCATTTGCAGGTTCAGTTATGTTAGAACATGCAAACGAATGGTTCGATATGAAACAACTTAAAGAATCTCCTTGGATGTCCTTTGCGATACAAGCAAGAGATAAAGCATATAAACATGTATCAAGTCTTGTTCATGCAGATGGCACTTGTCGTATACAAACAGTCACAAGAGAACAAAACAAAAACTACTATGACCTTATAGAAGCATTCTATAATATCACGGAAGTTCCAATGGTGTTTAATACATCGTTCAATCTAGGTGGTGAAGCATTAGTCGAAACAATCGAAGATGCAATCACAACATGTCAGAACAGTCAGATTAATTATCTTTATGTTCCTGCTGACCAAGACATTCACATACCTTACTCAATGATTAAACCTAAAGATATATCTTTATTTGAAGATAACGATTCGGAAGAATAAATAGGTGGTATGATAGAGGTAACAGACACAGCAATACAAAAACTCATTGATAAGAAAGTTGGTTTTATCCGACTCGGAGTTAAAGGTGGTGGGTGTGCAGGTTACGAATATTTTCTCGAAGACACATCTAATTATATTAATATGTCTGATAAACTCCAGAATTATGGAAAGTTTACAGTCGTGGTAGATAAAGAGTCTGTACCTTATTTGAGTGGTTCAACTTTAGATTGGGTGAAAGAGGGACTTAATGAATTTTTTAAGATAATAAATCCAAAAGAACAATCTTCTTGTGGATGTGGAGTGAGTATACAGTTTTATGAAGACCTCGTCAGCGAAAGCAAAGGGTAGAAGATTACAACAATGGGTCGCAAAGATGTTAGTCGAACATCTAGGTGCAGATGAAGAAGATTTAGAATCAAGACCTATGGGTTCGAGTGGTGAAGATATCATCATGGGAAAACAGACTAGACAAATCTTCCCTTATAGTGTAGAATGTAAGAATCAGGAGAAAGTTAATATCTGGTCAGCAATGGAACAAGCAGAGTCTAATTGCAAAAGTTATGAACCTCTTGTAGTAATTAAAAAGAACGGCAAGAAACCACTTGCTGTAATAGATGCAGAATACTTTGTGGAGATGCATAACAAAAAATGATTAAAAGTTTTAATGAGTTGCAAACAATAACAGAGAATAAGGATGCCAAGAATCCTTATCGTCTGGTTGTACTCGCAGAAAAACCGAAGAAGTCAAACCCTAAAGCGACGAGTGCAAAGATAGTTAAACTTGCACAAAAACTAGGACACGAAGTATATGATTGTCGTGTCAATGGTGCATTCATCATGCGTGATGAGAAGTCTGGTCAATTAACTATACACAAAGAAGATGATTCATTTGGATTTGAAATCGATGAAGATACAGTTGTTCTCATTCGTGGTGCAGTTGGTAAAAAAGATTCATATCTGGATTTAGTATCTCAATTAGAAAGATACGGTATTCCTGTTTGCAACTTCAGAGAAACAATTGAAGTATGTGCAGATAAGTTTAGATGTTATCTTAGACTGCAAGAGATTGGTATGAATCAACCTAAGACCGTACTGATACCGAATGCAGATAAAGAATCAATAGAGACTGCTCATGAGGCATTGAAGTCTAAGTTCCCTATGGTGTTAAAGACACTACAAGGAAGTAAAGGTGTTGGTGTTCTATTGATTGAAACAGAGAGGTCATTACAATCAACCGTTCAGTTGGTTTATAAGATTGACCCTTATGCAGATATACTATTACAAGAATACATTGAAGTTGATTACGATGTTAGATGTATTGTTGTGAATAAAGAAATCATAGGTGCAATGAAACGACCTAAGATACTTGACGACTTTAGAAGTAATGTTTCACAAGGTTCTGAACCTGAAGAGATTAAACTCACTGAAGTGGAACAAGAGGCAGTCTTACAGGCAGCCAAAGCGGTGAACGGACAATGGGTTGGTGTAGACTTTATGCCAGCAAAGAACAGAGATAAAGATGCACCATTCATTATCGAAGTTAACCATTCACCTGGTACCGAGGGTATCAACAAAGTAATTGATGGTGATATTAATAAAATTGTTTTAGATAATCTCCTTGATAGAGATTCATGGAAACGAAGTGCAACAGAATGTGGTGTATTAGAAACATTAGAAGTTGAAGGACAGGAACTAACTGTTAAGATGGATACTGGTAATAATACAACGACATGTGCCTTGCACGCGGATGACTTGACTGTAAAAAATAAAGTAGTCTCATGGACTACAGAAGGAGTTAAATACAAAGAACCTTTACATCGATATGTAGAGTTATTAAAACCTGCCGAAAAAAGGCCAGTCGTTCTATTGGAAATAAATTTTCTAAATACAATTTACGAAATAGAAGTTTCGTTAGACAAAAGGAATCAAATACCATTCCTTGCTAACAGAGACTTTATGAAGAGAGCAAATTTAATGATAAATCCTGCTCGTAAATTTATGTTAACAAATAGAAACGATGAGCACGCAAACGGTTAGTATACAAGAGAGAATGAAGAACAAGGCAATCACTGCCTTGGATGAAGTCGAAGCACAAATCGATACTCTTATGGATAATAAGTCCATTCCTTTTTCTATGTACAAGTATCTTAAACAATTAGATTACTCTGGTAAAGTTGTTGCATACATGAAAGGGTTTACTAAAGAAATGCAATACGAGATAAAGAATGAAGAGAAGTGTGAACAGTTAGACGAAGCATATAACTTCCTTACTAAAGGTCAGAAGACAAAGATTGTAAAGAAACTCCAAGAGTTTGAGAGAGACATAGAAAAGTATTGTGATGAATATACACCTGTTCGCAAACCAAGAAAACCCAAAACACCTGCACAGTTAGTTAAAAAACTACCTTATCTTGCAACATGGGAAAAATATAAATCCATAAATCCAGAAGAAATCATTCGTGCATCGATGTTGTTTGGATACAACACATCCACAAAGAAACTTACCATGTTCAAATCTTATGGTGGTCTTAGAGTGAATGGTAGTAAGATAATAGATGCAGACGAATGTATAGAAAAGACCTTGACAGATTTGAAGTTGCTTGATAGACTGGTATCAGGTGGTAATATTATTGCTAAAGGTTTCATGGACGAGATACCTCGTTCTAAAGAGAAAGAAGGAAACAATAGAATTACTAAGAATACATTATTAATAAAAGTGATTAAATGATACTAATAGATTTTACTCAGACCATAATAGCAGGTCTGATGGCACAACTCAAAATGAATGATGGTGAGATTAACGAAGATATGTTAAGACACATGATTCTAAACTCTGTAAGAAATTACAGTAAACGATATTCACAGGACTATGGACAAATAGTTCTATGTACTGATGCAAGTAATCCTTGGAGACGAGAATTCTTTCCACAATACAAAGCAAACCGTAAGAAGACAAGAGAAGCATCTGATATGGATTGGAAACTTATCTTCGATACACTACAGAAAGTTAAAGACGAGATAAGAGATAACTTTCCCTACCACTACCTGTATGTCGAAAGATGTGAGGCAGATGATATCATTGCAGTGTTAACTAAACATTCAAAGGAACCAGTCCTAATCGTTTCAGGTGATAAGGACTTCCAACAGTTGCAGAAGTATGACTATGTAAAACAATGGTCTCCTAATCTAAACAAGTTCGTTGAACCAGATGATGCAGATACATTTCTAAAAGAACATATTCTCAGAGGAGATAAGTCAGACGGTATACCAAATATACTATCAGCAGACAATTGTTTAGACGAAGGTATCAGACAAACCCCTTTAAGAAAACCTGTAGTAGATAAGTACCTCAGGATTAGTATTGAAAAGGACGATAAATACTATCGGAACTATTTAAGAAACCAAACTTTGATTGACTTAGAATTTATACCAGATGATGTTGTAGAAAGTATTCTTAACATTTTTGGTGAGTCTACACCACCGAGTGGCAAAGTATTTGATTATCTTAGAGAGCATAGATTAAATGAATTGATGGACAACATTGGTGATTTTACACAATATAATATGGTGAGGACCTAAATTATGACAACAGAAAAGAAAAGAGGAAGAGGAAGACCTAAGGGTGCTCCTAACAAACCAAAGATGGAATTGGTCACAGAAAGAATCAATCTACCTAACGGTGCTGATGTATTTGAAATACTATGTCAGGCAAACATCGTTGCAGAAACAGATGTGCCTACTGCAGTTAATGGATTAAAAATCTTTAACGATAGAAACGGTGCAGTAAGTAAAGTGTTAAGATGGTTGTTCGATAAGAACATTCATTCAACATTACCTGAAGGAGAAACTCCTTACAAAAAGAATGATGCACCTGATTCACAACTATCTGAAACAGGATTAAAGTTTGAGTTTAAAAAGTTTCAATACTTTGTGACTGAACAGGTACCACAGGCTCGTAGAGAGACAATGTGGATTGAACTGTTAGAAGGTATGCATCATAAAGAAGCAGAACTAATTGACTTGGTTAAGGATAAGAAGAATCCATTCCCTAACATAACAAAGGAAATGGCATCAGAAGCGTTTCCTGAGATACAAGTTTAAATAAATATTAATGTGGTCAGAGACTATACATAAAGGAAAGGGAGTTTAGTTTAACTTCGATGTATAAACTTCTAGTCGAGTACCACTCCATGGATTTTTAGGATATATTATGGCAGACGAACAATCAACATTTCAAAGTGAAGCAGTGGAACTTTCAGAGTTAGAACGAATCACCCAAAGACTTAACACCTTTACTGTAGGATTAAAACCTGCGAATGCAGAACAGGTTAATCAAATCATGCAGAAAGGGTTATCAGCAGGTAACTTTAAACTAGATGAACTAGATGCACTTGTTCAAATCAGAGAACAGGTCAATGCAGGTATTATAGATTACAATACCCAAGTACAAGTTGCAACCAAACGAATACAAGAACTAGAACAAGAAGAACTTCAAAAACAGAAGGACTTACTTGCACAAACTCTTGTAGAAAAGGATAACTTAGTCACTGAAGAAAGAAAGTTAAAGAAACTTGCACAACAAGAATTAAAAATTGTTGCAGAACAAAACAAAATTCTTCAGGCACAACTCGAAGCATTATCAAATGTTCAGAACAATGTCACATCTAAACCAATACAAGATTTACTAGACGAGTCAAGAGCATCTGCCGAAATGAATGCCTCTGATAGACCAAAGTCTAAAGCATGGGACATGGTAAGACAGGCAAGACCTGATGAAGAACCATTTGTTGGTGAAGTAAAAGAACAAGTTGCAGAAGCTAAGAAAGCATTCAAAGACTTTGAAGAAGAGTCGGTTATCATAACTCCAAATGCAGATACAGAATTCACACCAAAAGGTGATACACTAGATTCATTCTATGACGAAGTAGAAAGAGTTAACGAAGTTGCAGAAGCAGATGAATTACTCGCTGATGAACCACATCCATCAAACGATGAACTCATGGGAGAACCTGATGTTGATGATGATGTCGAAGTAGGTTTTGCAGACGACTTTGATGATGATGAAGATTTCGTAGATGATGAAAACTTTTATAACGGCATACCAGAAACTTCTACAGGACAAGTCACATCTAAACCTGTTATCTCAGGTGGTAATGCACCAAACATTCAGGCACAAGTAAGTGAACCTGAAAACATTGTTGCACCAGTAGAAGAAGAGAAGAAAACTATTCCAACCTTTGATACTGAAGAGGAACTTATTGCATCAGTTAATGCAAAGGTCAACATCATAGAAGATGAAGCAGAAGAAGAGTATGAAGAGATTACAATTCCTTCAAGGTCAGAATTAGAAAGCATTTCTAAGGCAGAAGTTCAAGCAGAAGGTGACAAGTTAGGTTTCGAATTGAGTGGTTCAAAAGAAGAAATGGTTGACCAGTTCGAAGAACAAACAGAAGCGTTTATTGCATCGTTGCAAGAAGACGGTGATTTCATCAGTGCATCCGAAACAGAAGAGACTCGAAGTGACGAGGAGAAAAAAGATGGTAATGATGATGTCAGAGACGGTGGATACTTCTAAAAGAAAGTATACCGTTTCACAATTTAATAAAGACCAAGTAAGCAGAATCTATTCAGAGAGACCCTTTGGAGAGAATCTGCTCAGGTTCAATCTACCAGAAGACCAAACAGTTTTTCTTGGTTTACAATTCAGACAATCCGCATATCTCTTTAAGAAGTTAGATAGTAAAAAGAAAGAGAACTTTTATATTAGTTCATTCTCTTATCCTTGTCCACGAATAGGTGAGACATTAGAGGCATTAGAAGTACAACTCTACAATTACAAAGAGAACGGAGACCCTAGGTCTTGTCTCATCAATCAAGAAGACGACCCACAATTTATTTTATTACCACAAGATTGGTGTAATTTAGAAGACGAAGATGTTGTTGAGTTTCAATTTGTTAAAGAATCAGGACTAGATACTGAAAGGTACATAGAAGTTCATGTCGGCTAATAGAAACATTCCAATTCAGGCAGTAGACCAATATGATTTCTTAGAACATAGAAGAGAACAAGAAAAGAAACATTGGGATAAAGTTAAGACAAGTGAACCTTTAGATTCTATTCTTACTGTAGAGATTAACACGACAGAACTTTGTAATAGAACATGTGTGTTTTGTCCTCGACATGACCCTAAAATATTCCCCAATAGAAATCTACATCTTACACCTAAGGGTGCATTAACTATTGCAGAAGAATTGGGAGAGAATAACTTTCAAGGCAAGATATCATTCAGTGGATTCGGAGAGAATCTCCTTAATCCAGACTTCGTAGAGATAGTAAAGATATTCAGAACAGAATTACCTTATGCAACATTAGAGTGTAATACTAACGGAGATAAACTTGACCACAAATACCTTGAAGGACTTATACACAATTCAGGTTTAGATTTAATCTATATTAATCTGTATGATGGCATAGAACAGATGGACAAGTTTGAAGAAATGTTATTGTGGGCAGATATACCAACAGATAAGTATAAGTTCAGAATGCATTGGGGAGATTTTGAGAAACACGGACTCATATTAAACAACCGTAGTGGTGTTGTCGATTGGGTTGGTGTTGAAGATGATACTATAGAGAATCTAAAAGGTAAACCTTGTCATTATCCATTCTATAAAATGTTTGTAGACTGGAACGGAGATGTATTGTTTTGTTCTAACGATTGGGGAAGAGAACATGTTGTAGGAAATCTTTTGCAACAATCTTTACATGATGTGTGGTTCTCTAAACCTATGACAAAGATTCGTAAGAGATTAATGAAGGGAGATAGAAGTATGTCTCCTTGTAATAAATGTAGTGTAGACGGTTCACTATTTGGCCAACCGTCATTTGATATAGTTAAGGAATATTATGAGAATAGCAATAACAGGAAGTAGTGGTCTTGCAAAGACAATTAAAGACACACTAGAAGCAACACCACATATAGGGAACACTTTTAAAGTAGACCCAATTCGTTGTGAAGACATTACATCTAATGGAACTCAGTGTTGGATATTTACTGGTTATAGACCTGTAGATGTTTTAATCAATCTTGCACACCAAGACCAATCAGAGATTCTATCAATTGCACATAAAGCTTGGGAAGGTGAGAAGACAAAATACATTATCAATATCTCTAGTCGTGCAAGTCAACCAAACATATCAAAAGGTTATATGTATGCAAGTGAGAAAGCACAACTCAATCACCTTGCAAACAATTATCAATACAACTCTAAGAAGAGATACAAAATGACTAATCTAAACCTAGGACTTCTCAACGATGAGAACCTACCTAGTGTTAAACACCAAGATGTTGCTGGGTTTATTTACAAGCTAATTACGTCCTATCCCGACTATGAGATTGCAGACGTGACATTACAAGCACATGCAAACTACCAAGATGTGCAGAGTGACAAGGAAACTTTAAAGGATGTTTACTATCATTTACACACTGATTAGTTATAAATAATACTATGACAGAATACAACGACTTCGGATTTACAGCGATGGATGCAGATGAACTTGCAGCCATTGATACAAAGATTATCGAGAAGACTACAACTGCAACGGATGTAATCAACAAACTTGATAATTTTGTGAGACCCCTACTTGAGAATCTTGCAAAGGATTCAGACAAGGACTATATCTATTGGCCCAATAGAGTAGACATCATAAACAAGAAACTTAAAGAACTGGACGAAATACAAAAGAGTCTATAAAAGGCCTAGACAGCACCCCCCGCTTTTTGATATACTGTACTCCAATAAAGAAATAACTTAAGGAGTTACAACATGAGAAAGCATCGTGATAGTATATACACGTCCCCCGAATCCCAAATGGCCATTGTTAAGATGGGTCGAGAAATCATAACCATGTGTGAAGTAGGAGAACTACATGCAGGCAATGATGAAGAGTCATTAAAACTATGGAATGCAGCGGTCACTGCAGGCAACAAAATGACCACTGTAGGATTGACCTATTCTAGGTTCGATTCAGTGGACGACCTAACCCCCCTTGAAAAGAAAGCAGTACTTACATACGTCAAAGAACGTGCTACCGAGGCCTTGACAGCAGGCTAAGCTTTTTGGTATACTATGTATATAATGAAAAATCAAGGAGACACTATGAACCAATCATTAAAAACTAAAATCACTTCATTGACCTCTATGGCAGAGTTGAATGAGGTTATCGCACTTTGTAATGAAGTGAAGAAACTGAATGCCAAGACCTCTTTGGTCGAAGGTGCAAAAGTCTATGTAGTCCAAAAGACTAAAAGGACTTTGGGGACTTTAATCAAAGTCAAGATTTCAAGGGCAACTGTAGAACTACCAAAAGGTAGATATTCAGTTCCTTTATCAATGTTGGAGGCAGCGTAATGAAATTATCAGAATTAGTCAACGAAGTGAATCAAGAACAAGAACTCTTAGAGTTGTGTGAGACACTTTGTGAGCAATTAAATGCTGTACATCTTGAAGCATTCCCATCATTAGACTACTACAACTGGAGAGTTAATTCAGCGGGTAGGAAGTATATCAAGATTATCTGCAACAGTGGTAATCAAGATTCTGTTTGGGGATTTGTCAACAAGAAAGAATTCACTAAAGTCAGAAAAATGGAAAGAGTGAATGGTATCGTTGAAAAGGAAGTCACGTTCAAAGTGGGTGACGTTCTTGCAGCTGCTGGATGGCAAACTCCAGCATTGAACAAAGCAAGAGGTAACCTCTTTATGGAAGGTGGATACCCAGTATCTAGAAGTAACCAACATGGGCCTCATTACTTAATATGAAAAATTCAAAACAACTTAAGGACAGTGTAACTCCAAAGCAT
>ENA-OWPI01004542-OWPI01004542.1-marine-metagenome-genome-assembly--contig:-NODE-4542-length-11029-cov-2.403579_pt1 | contig 11029 bp, 6 predicted proteins | sample MGYA00238138_ERZ651775 | MGnify/ENA primary metagenome ERZ651775 (study PRJEB26906, sample SAMN06265043) | marine metagenome | isolation source: Helgoland LTER site | place: Germany:Helgoland, sampling...
ACCCTGAACGGCCTGGAGTTGACGTATCCTTCCGCGTCCAGACACTCGCTGTGAACCAGGAACAGGCCGGTGGCGAAGGAACCGACGAGTAGTCCCTCACCGGGATGGAACGCCGAGGCGCAGTCCACGCAGACCCTATCACCCGTACCCACGGTCTCCACCCGGGTGACCACCGCCGGGGTCAACTCCAAACTTGCCACCCCGTCCCCGCCGCCGCCGATCATACCCCGCTTCTTCAGGTACGCCGCGAGCTCCCTCGGCTCAGCCGCGTCGTCGGTCCGTAGAACCACACCGTCCACGCCGGTTTCCAGCGCCTCGAACATCGCCTCCGCGTCCTTGGCCGTCTCCGACACCGAGAACAGCCGGCTCTCGTCGGTGGCCCCGAACTTGGCCACCAGGTTCTCCGCCGGTATTATCCTCCACGTCGACGAGTCCACCACCACCAGGGGCTCCACGCCGGCCATCCTGGCGATGTCATCCACGTCATCAGGGCCCGTGACCTCGCAGGTGATACCCACGGCGCGGTAAAAGTCTCCATCCTCCTCGGTCACGGTTCCATCGTCGGTGAGGGCCAACGGGGTGAACCTGCCCACCTTGCGCCATTCCTCCGCGAGTGCCGCGTTATCGGAGGGAAACAGCGCGGTGGTGCTCAGGCCGCACTCGAGGGCGGCGAGGAGGACCTGCACGTTCGTGGTCTGGATCCAAACCTCCTTATCATCCCGACTCGAGGCTGCGACCCTTACACGATTCTTCCGGAGCGATTCGGGACCCGTCGAGAGGACCCGCCGAGAGAACCCACGCGTCCGCGAGGACACTCTAGTGGTCCTTAGCGTCGCCATCGAGCGGGCTGACGGCGCGTGCGCTACCGAGTACATGCGCCGTTCGAAGTGACCGAGTACATGCGCCGTGCGAAGTGACGGTCTCGGGCATCCGATTCCTGTAAGATATCCATCGGCAGCACTCTTTTCTCGATCGAGTGCATCACAGTGAGACGCACGATGGGTGGTGAGGGCGAAGAGACGGAAGTTCACCCAGAGGAGGCGGAGCCGAAGGTTGCGGATGCCACCAAACACGAAAGCGACGAGTGGCCGTCCGACCCAGGGTCCGATGCGTCCGATGGAGACCGCGATCGACGTCCGGGGGCGCATAACAACGACGGGGGCGCCCCTTCGGTGTCGAACGCGACCGGGGATGACGCGGGGCGGAAAGAGGGTAGAGATACGGACTCTGACGGACCCGATAGATCACGAGGGGGCGATTCCGACTCGCCCCGCGACTCGCCCACCGCCCCATCGAAGCCCAGGGGCCGCACAGCCTGGGAGTGGTTCGTGTTCATTGTCGGCATCCTCGGGCAGCTGCTGTACGACCTGATCTTGCTGGCCTCGCCGGACACCACGCGCAGGCAGAGACGGTACGGGTCGCTGATGGACGAAGGTCGCGATAGCGACGGCCGGTCCCCGAGGTCGAGGGCGCGGGGAGGGGCGCGACCGGCACCGGCGGGTGCGAGTCAGGGAGGTCGCGAGGGTCAGGGAGGTGGCGAGGGCGGCGCCGGCGAGGACGAGGCTCACGTTCGCCGGCGCGGCCTGACGGGCGTGAGGCAGCGCGCGAGGGACGCCAACGAGGTACCCGAGGAGCTTCGTGGGCTCGTGTCTCCCGCGCAGTGGCGCATGGAGATGCAGACGTTCCACGAGGCGCAACTGAAGAAACGCGCGACCGAGGTGTTCCGGGCGGAGATGGCCAAGGAACGGGAGCTGGAAACGGAAATCGCGGCGCAGAAGAAGATGGAGCGGCGGAGGAGACGCGAGCAGGGCATCAGGAAGGTGGGTGACTGGAGCGCGGAGTGATACGACGACATTCGTCGCGCGTGTTGTTATTGTTAAGCTACGTGCTATTCGATATACGTCACATATTCGATATCGTCGGCGCCCCGTCCCGAGTCGAGCAAACGTCCTCACTCACTTTCGATAAACTTTCTCCCACTGGAAGAATCCGCAGTCAGCGTTCTTGTCTCCTTTCATACCCTTCGGCTTCGGGCAGCAGAAGAACCCCCTACCCTTGTTCGGTCCCTCCTTCACCGTCCGCACCTTGCACGGCAGTCCGTGACCTCGGCATGTCGGCGGCGCCATTCTTTTCTGTATCGCTTTCCACGCCGCGACCGTCTCGAGTGATGCGGTGGGTGCCGACGAAGGCACTCGAGCCGGTACATCACGCGTCGCGACGTCACCTGGCACGTCGGGATGCGGATTGATCTCGGCGGAGGCTGCCGGGGTCGGCCTTGTACCCCCATCCTTCGGTCCAAAGAAAGATTTGATCGACGCTCCGCCGCCCACCCCGCCGCCTCCGTGCTTGCGTTTCAAACCACCCACCGCGGGCTGCGAACGAGCTAAACCATCTCGATCACCCCAAATTCCACTGGTTGACCCGTTTACCGAACACCCTATCGTCTCTGTCGACCCCCAAACGTCCGTCGGTGCCCCCGCGCCGGCTTTGAAAAACGTATCCGTCAGCCTCGCCTGCCTTCCCGCGGCGGCAACACACGCGCTGCTGGCGAGAGAGATGACAAACTTGCCATCAATCTCTGCGTCCGCTAAGCTGCACTCGGATCCCGTTCGGATGGTGATGAGAACCGGCGCGTGGTCCGACCCTTCGTGTTTGGGAGCGATGCCGCATCTCGCAACCGTCGCCGCGGTGACCTCGTCGCACAGAAAGTAATCGATGCGGCTGCCGTAGTTTGTAAGTTGGGCGCCCGCGGAGACGTTCCAACACGTGTACGCGCCTCTCACCGAGGGGTAATCGCGCCTGAATACATCCACGAGCGGTTCGCGATCCGCCCCCGTGCTCCCTCCGCCCCCGGAGACCTGCGCACGCAGCCACCGCCGGGACGCGTTCCGTTCCAACAAATCTTCATCCAACAATTTCTCCTCGACGGCGACTGCGCTGTCTATGACACCGTACGAAACGTTCCAGTCCCCGCAGAGCACCACCTTGCGTCCCGCATCCAGCAGTGCCCTGTACCTGATCTCCACCGCGCTGAGAAAGTCGAGCTTGAACCTACCTCGTTCCTCGTCGTCGGATGACAGAGATGGGACGTAGACGTTGAGCAGGACGTAGGCTCCAAAGTCGACGAGGACGCATCGACCCTCGGAGTCGAGCTCGAGCATACGCGCGCGGTCGAACACATCGCTCATCCGACCGTAATGGCCCACCGCATCGCCGCGGGCGAGCCGTTCGGGGGAAGTCAGCGCGCCCGTGACCCCTTCCTCCGCCGCGACGACTCGTTTCTCGACCTTCACGTAAACAGCCACACCAGCGTACCCAGTCTTGGCTCTGCCCCTGCCCGTCTGCCCGGGGATGGCACCACCCGAGGCGTCTCCGCACACCGCGTGATAGCTGTCCCATCCACTCGGACACGCGATTTCAGGCGAGAGGTCGCCGCGGCTCGTCAGCTTGCACTCCTGTAGAGCCACGACGTCGGCGCCCAGGGAATCGAGGAGCGAATCTACGGAGCCGTAACCCAGCTGGCGCGTCACCCCGTGCTGGTCCTTGGCGGCGGTCTTGTCCGCACCTCGGTCGGACGCGACGAGCTGCCGCAAACCACGCAAACCTATGTTCCACGACACCAAAGCGTCACCCTGGTGACCGGCTAGGGCGTCAGGGAGGGTCACGTTGGGCGGTGACGCATCATCATCGGCGGGGGGTGCCATCCTTTGCGGGGGGTGCGCGTCCGACGCCGGCCTGGGGAATGGGGCGTCTAACTGACTAACCGGTCCACTCGCATCGTGCTCTCATCGCGTGATGTGTCGAAGCGGCGGGCGAGTCTGGCTCCGACCTCGGCCCGTGGTGAAACACCACCACCGCGCGTGTCACTTATGAGCAGACGGCACGACTTCAAAAAGGTTTTCAACTTCTCAAAGTTGTCATCGCATACCTAAGACGTGCCCTATGTAAACGGCATCACTACCTATGTCGGCCCGATCGCCGCGGTTCCTTCGGTTCTTGCGCCACCACGGCCGCCTCGGCTCCTCGCGCGAATCGAAGCCGCACGCAGTCCACTTTACGGCCCCCCACCACTTTACCCTCCCTCGCGTCCGACACGGAGTCCAACGCCTCGATCGACACGGGCAACACCAGCGTGTGCTCCACGCCCGTCGCACCGAAGTCGTATCTGAACTCTCGCATATCACCGAACCGGTCGGTTCTACTGCTCGTGGACGGGTACGCGTCGCCCCCGAACCCCTTTGGGAACCCGCCTGGTAGTGCACTCGGTATCGCGTTCACCGGGCTCAGGCCCAGGTTTTCAATCTCCTCCTCAGGGAACGGCTCTATGGCGTACGGTCTGTAGTTCAGCCATATGTTCACCAGGAACGACACCCGCTCGTATCCCTTCTGCACGTGCCGAGTTTTGGCCAGCTCCCGTGGTGCGCCGTGCAGCAGCCGACCGTCGAAGGCGACGTGTTTCCCTCGTTTTGGAAACGAAAGGTATCCCGTCCCGATCGCCCCCCTGAACTGCTCCACGTCCTCGTACATCACCGGGGGGACGTGGTCCAGCACCAGGGTGGGCGCGCCGCTCTCCGTGACGTAGGTCACGGTGCTTATCGCCGGGTGAACGTTGACCCCGAAGCCGTCCACCAGGTCCTCGTCCTTGTCCCAGTGGAACGACACCGTCTCTTTGTGCCCGTCGCCCTCGCGCCTGACCTGCACCCACCACTCGGCGCCCGACTTGTCGACGTCCCACGTGCCGTCCGCACCCGCGACGTGGAGCTCGAACACCCTCCGCGCCAGCTCCTCCAGCACGCACCGCGGCTTGGACCCCGCGGCGAGCCAGAAGGACTCCCCCACGAAACACTTTTTGCAGTCCTCGGCGATGACATCGCACGCCTTCGTGGTCGTCAGGCCGGCGTATCTCTGGAATGATTCGTCGGGGTAGGATCGAAACGAGAAGTCCAGACCGCAGTCCGAGACGCCCCCGACCCTCCCCTCGACGTCGATGGCCACGCTCTGCCGGTTCTGCGAGGAGTCGGGGGCGGCGCTGAAGTCCTCCCCGTCGTCCTCCCCATCGTCCTCCCCATCCCACGTATCCCCGTCGACGTCCTCTTCGTCCTCCTCCTCGTCCAGGTGCAGCACCATCGCCACGGGGGTTACCCGGCGGCGCTTCGTTGATCCACCATCGGTCGCCATGGCTCTTTTGGCTCGGCGTCCGCCCCAACCCAACCCAAGCCGTCTCGCCCTCGTCTTCTGATGAATGGGCACCCGAGTTCTCGGGGAGGTCAAACTGTCAACAGGGAGTCAGTGCAGCGGATCATGACTCGAGGCAGAGTCATGCCAAACTGCCTCGAGTCGTGATCATGACTCAGAATCCGGGGAGCAAGCCTGCGTTTGATTGGTCCAAACTTTTTCATCTGATTGACAAGTCAGCTTTTGTCCGTGGGATTTTGCAATCGGCAACGGTGCCGCGACCGCGTTGTTGGGGATTGTTGTCGCGTCGACGCCCGGGCACTCGTCGCGAGCGCGCCATCAAGGGCACGACACACGATGAGGCGTTCGCGTAGCATCGCCTTGGCGCTGCGCGCGGCTCTGCCGCTGGTGCAGCGTCCCGCGGTCGCGAGGCGCACCGCGGTCGCCGCGCGCAACGCCGCGGTTCCGGCCGCAGCGGCTGCGACGTCATCACCCGCCCCTCACGGTGGCACTGTCTATCCCGTCCCCGACCGGGGCGTGACCGTGTACAGCAACGTGGACGGCGGCAGGATCGATGACGGCAGGTACACCGCGTTCCAGAAGGATGCCTCCTCGATCGTCCCGATGGAGCGGATGTACACCGACCCGGTCAAGACGTTCGCGTACGGCACCGACGCGTCGTTCTACCGCCTGTTGCCCCAGGTGGTGGTAAAGATTCACGGCGAAGACGAGGTGAAGCGCATCCTGCCCATCGCCGCCAAGCACCAGACCCCGGTCACGTTCAGGGCCGCGGGTACCTCGCTCTCCGGCCAGGCTGTGACCGATTCCATCCTCCTGAAGCTGTCGCACACCGGCAAGAACTTCCGCAACTACGAGATCAAGGTGAGTGGACGGGAGTCCGGCCATCATCCCTTCGCCAAAACGAGCGCTCGAACCCTTCGGCTAATTTTTTGTATCTCTGTCTCCCGTTTCCGATGACCCACGCTGACCGACGCGCATCCCCGCACCCGATTTCCGCAGAACGAGGGCAAAGAGATCACGCTCGAGCCCGGCTTGATCCTCGGAGAGGTGAACCGCCTGCTCGCCAAGTACAAGCAGAAGCACGGCATCAAGGAGCAGTACAAGATGGGCCCCGACCCGTCCTCCATCGACTCGTGCATGATTGGCGGCGTCGTCGCCAACAACTCGTCCGGCATGTGCTGCGGCGTAGCACAGAACACCTACCACACCCTCAAGGATATGAGGATCGTGTTCGTGGACGGCACCGTGCTGGACACCAGCGACAAGGCGAGCCGCGAGGCGTTCCTCAAGTCGCACAAGAGCCTCGTGGACGGCGTCGTGGCGCTCGCCAGTCGAGTGCAGGAAGACGAGGACCTCTCCGCGCTCATCACGAAGAAGCACAAAATCAAGTGCACCACCGGCTACTCCATGAACGCGCTCGTGGACCACCCCGTCTCCGATCCCATCGAGATCATCAAGAGGCTGATGATCGGATCCGAGGGTACCCTGGGCTTTGTCTCCCAGGCCACCTACAACACCGTCATCGACCACCCCCACAAGGCGTCCGCTTTCATCGTCTTCAAGGATGTCAAGGAGGCGTGCCGCGCCGCCGCCGTGCTCAGGAGGGAAACCAAGGTGGACGCGGTCGAGCTCTTCGATCGCGCGTCCCTCACCCAGTGCGAGGGCCACGAGCAGATCATCGGCCTCGTGCCGACCATCGCCGACGCTCCCAGGACCGGCGCGGCTCTCCTCATCGAGTGCCGCGGCGCCACCGACGAGGAACTCAACGCCGGCATCAAGGCGGTCACTGACGCCATAGACGGCGCGGGTATGGAGTACCTCAACGACCGCGAATCCACCTACCCGTTCATGAAGGACGAGGCGGTGTACAAGGTTTACTGGGATGTGCGCAAGGGTCTCATCCCCCTCGTCGGCTCCTCGAGGCAAGCGGGAACCTCCGTGCTCATCGAGGACGTCGCCTGCGAGGTTGACAAGCTCGGTGACATGACCCAGGATCTTATCGACATGTTCGAGAGGTTTGGCTACGACGACGCGTCCTGCATGGGCCACGCGCTCGAGGGTAACCTTCACCTCGTGTTCTCCCAGGGTTTCAGGAACGACGAGGAGGTGAAAAAGTACTCCGCGATGATGCAGGAGATGTGCGAGATTGTCGCGATCAAGTACAGCGGTTCGCTCAAGGCTGAGCACGGCACCGGGCGCAACGTGGCGCCCTTCGTCGAGATGGAGTGGGGTAAGAAGGCGTACGACATCATGTGGGAGCTCAAGGAGCTCTTTGACCCCGAGTACGTTCTCAACCCCGGCGTCATCCTCAACCGCGATCCGGACACGCACCAGAAATTCCTCAAGCCCAAGCCCGTGGCGGATCCCCTCGTGGACATGTGCATGGAGTGCGGCTTCTGCGAGAGCAACTGCCCGAGCCGCGACCTGAGCCTCACCCCGAGGCAGCGCATCACCGTCTACCGCGAGATCTCCCGCCTGCAGGATATTCCCAGCCGCACGCAGGCTGAGCAGAGTAGGCTGGACGAGTTCCTCGACACCTTCACCTACGAGGGTAACAGCACCTGCGCGGCTGACGGCATGTGCCAGGTCAAGTGCCCCGTCGGCATCAACACCGGCGAGCTCATCAAGTCTATCCGTGAGCGCGAGCTTAAGAACCAGGGCACCGCAAACTCCGGCGCCAACTTCCTCGCGAAGAACTTTGGCGCCGTCAGCGCCGTGGTTCCCTCGTTCCTGAACATGGTCAGCACCTTCCACGGTATCCTCGGCGGTGGCGTGCTCAAGTCGGTGTCCGGCGCGCTCAACTCGGCGACCGGCAGCATGGTGCCCGTGTGGAACCCCCACATGCCCACCGGCGCGCCCAAACTCCCCGAGCCCTACAAGCCCGCCGTGGCCACCCAGGCTGGTCTGCCCCGCAAGGTTGTCTACCTCCCCTCGTGCGTGACCCGCATGATGGGCCCGGTGAAGGGCGAGGAGTCCATCGGAGGCGTCCCCGACGCGATGATGAGCATCCTCAAGAAGGCGAACTACGAGGTGGTGTACCCCGAGGGTCTCGGGTCGCAGTGCTGCGGCATGATCTTCAACAGCCGCGGCTTCAAGTCCACGGCCTCGTCGATGGGCAGCGACCTCGAGGAGGCGCTCATGGTGGCTTCGGAGGGTGGCAAGCTGCCCATCGTGGTGGACACCTCCCCCTGCCTCGCGCAGATCAAGGAGCAGCTCTCCAACCCGGCGCTGAGGTTTGCGCTGTACGAGCCCACGGAGTTCATCAGCAACCACCTGGTGGACAAGCTCGAGTGGAAGCAGGTGAAGGATCACGTGGCGATCCACGTCCCTTGCTCGTCCAAGAAGCTCGGCGTCGAAAACACGTTCGCCAAGATTGCGGGGATGTGCGCCAAGGAGGTGACCCCGTCTGGCATCCCGTGCTGCGGCATGGCTGGTGACCGCGGCATGCGTTTCCCCGAGCTCACCGGCAGCTCGCTGTCCTACCTCGACCTGCCCCAGGGGTGCTCCGACGGCTACTCCACGTCCCGCACTTGCGAGATGAGCCTTTCGAACCACTCCGACGTGGCGTTCCGCGGGCTCGTGTACCTGGTGGACGAGGCGACGAGCGCCAAGGCTACCAACTAATGGGTGAGCGTTTCGAGTTGATATTAGGCACGCGCAATTTTTTCAATCAATACAATCGAGTACAATAAACGAGGCGTCGCGTGAGTCTTCATATACATTAATACACCTTCAAAGGACGAGCTAGTTCGCAATCACCTCGAGCGCCGGGTTTTCGTGTTTGTTCTCTACGCCCGTCAACGAGACGCCTTGTTTCTCCGCGTCGGCCCACGCCGCTTCAGACTCTTTTTTATGTCTCAACCGCATGTCATCCGCGAGCGCGCGTGCCTCGCCAGACTCCATCTTCTCCGGGCAGAACGAGTAGCAGTACCCGAACTGTGCGCGGAACACCAGCGGCAGGAACGGACCGATGAAGTACTCCACCAGCGGTCGGATGGGTAAGAGCGGCGTGAGGATCTTGATCGCCTCCGAGTTCATGCGCCCGAGTCCTTGCACGGCGGCGGTGCGCAGGATGCGCTTCTTGTAGAACGATTCCAACGCCGCCGGGACATCCGAACGGTTTCGCACCTCCTCGAGAACCTTGGCGAGCTCGTAACCGTCCTCGAACGCCAAGCCCGCGCCCTGCCCGATGTTGGGCATCGTCGCGTGGCAAGAGTCGCCGAGGAGCGTCACGTTTCCATCCGCCCACGATTTAGCCACACTCGGATATCGATCCCACAAATCTCGTGCTTCGATCGTCGCCGGGTCCGTGGCACCGATGAGCTCCAGCACCTCGGGCGCCCACCCCGCCAAGGTTTTTTGAAGGAACTCCGCGGGGTTCTCCTCGTCGGGCGTGTTCGGGGACGTGGCTTTAATGAACCCGTACCACTGCACGCGCCCCGCACGGTCGGGGCACGTCACGAAGTAATGGTCCGGGCCGATGAACGCGCTGTACCCGACGTCCTCGAAGTAATACGGCTTGAACAGCGGCAAGCCAGAGTACAGCTTGTAGCCGGTGAAGCTCGCGGTGGATCCCGCGCCTTTCACGCCGCCGGGCTCGCCGAACATCTGCGCGCGAACCTTGGACCAGATGCCGTCCGCGCCGACCAGCACGTCCGCGGTGACGACCCGGCCATCCTCCAGAGTCACGTCGACACCCTTCCCGTCGTTTCGGTTCTCGTACTTGGCAATCGCCGATCCCATGCTGACGATCCCGGAGGAGTCCTGATTGATTTCCTCCAGCAACACCTCCTGCAGGTCGCTCCGGTCGACGCAGATGGAGAATGGGAGGTTTCCCTCGTCCGGGAGCTCGGTGATGGCGCCGAACGTGAACATCCAGTTGCCCTTCAGGCCGTCGCGGATACCAGAGGTGGTGCGCCAGAACGGGCGGCTCACGTCCGTCACTCGGCGGAATAACGATTCCGACGTCGCCTTGATCGTGCTCACGCCGTTGGACGCGAGCTGGATCGGCCCACCGAACGGGCGGTACGTCGCCGTGCGCTCGATGACCGCGACGTCCGCGCCCGCATTACGCAGGCAAATCGCCGCGAACAGCCCGCCCAGCCCACCACCGGCCACGAGCACGCGCAAAGGCGCATCCTTAGACACCGCATCGCCGGGCAAGTCCGCGGATGAGCCACTCTCGGTGAGCCATCCGGGAGTGGCCGCGCCGCGGGGAACGACGCGGGACTGTAAAGGACGAGCGACACGTCTCGACGCGACGCGCTGGCGCGACCGGGTTGAATGCGTGGGGCGCGCGAACGACCCGACCGTCGGCGCGAGAGCGGCCATGTTGGCGCGCTCGACTGTGCGTATCGGCAGGCCAGTTGGCGCTCGCTCGTGGCTCTGATCCGAGATCCGATCCGATCAAGCAGTGAAGGCTGACGCTCTGGCTTGTGACATTTTCTCTCGGGAGGGAGCGCGCGAGCATAGCATAGACGTGCTTGATGTGTTACATCTCGTGTATTCTATCCCAATCCTGGGTGGTTGCGCAGCCAGGGGATGTCGCCGTGGTCAAACTCGGCGAATTCCTCCTTGGACACCGCGCTCGTCTTCAATCCCTTCTCCTTCATCGCCGCCGCCGCAGCTTTCGCGGCGTTGTTTTCCCGTTGCTTCAGCGCGTACACCACGTCGTCCCTCGGCACGTTGAGTGACACCCGCTGAGCGCTTCGTTTCCGTCCCGGATCCGCGAGTAAAAGGCGGATGGATGCGAGTCGACACGCGATCGCCGCCGCCGCACCAGCGGGGGGCAAGGGCTCGTCGAACTGCCTGCAGAGCTGCTCGTGCGCGCGCA
>ENA-OWPI01004543-OWPI01004543.1-marine-metagenome-genome-assembly--contig:-NODE-4543-length-11029-cov-2.355095_pt1 | contig 11029 bp, 9 predicted proteins | sample MGYA00238138_ERZ651775 | MGnify/ENA primary metagenome ERZ651775 (study PRJEB26906, sample SAMN06265043) | marine metagenome | isolation source: Helgoland LTER site | place: Germany:Helgoland, sampling...
ATGATACCCCGGTAAAGTCCCTTTGCGCCGATTTCCGGGATGGTCTTCAAAAACGCCTTCATGCCCGGGCCCTTACCGACTGTGGTTTGCACGCGCGTTTTCAGCGTATCCAAAGGATGCATCGCCGCCGTGGATGTACCCGACGCCAACGCACCGGCAAGAGCCGCCTGAATGGCCAGCTTGACCGTCGCGGACCTCTCGCTCTTCGGCTGATTGATCTGCACCATAGTCGACGACTCGAACCACAGCACGCTCGGGTCACTTGACGTGGCCACCCGCTTTGGCAGGAGCATCATGAAGTTCCTGAACTGGCCGTAGGTCACGAACCCATCGCCTTCAAGATCCAGGTGCTGCAACATCGCCGTGGCGTTCTCGTCTGTGGAGGGCAAACCGAGGCGCGCGAGCGACTTCTTCACGTCCTCCTGCGTCATCCGGCCGCTCCTGCTCAGGCCCAGGGAGTTGTACGCGCGAAGCATCGTCGACTCGCGCTCGTTCATGGCGCTCTCGAAGTCATCCCAGCTGAGCGATCGCGAGAAGAAGGTCGGCTTGGCCTTCTCGTAGAATGCCTTTGCGTACCATTCCGGCATTTTCCTCCTTCGCATCGCAACCTACGAGCGCGGAGAGGGGGATTTGAGGTTAGAAAAAATGGTCCACCCTGGCGTTTGTCAGCTGCCCGAACACCGTCATGAAAAGTGGTCGTTCAAGGGCTCTCACCTTCAGGTCATCCAGCTTCAGCTTGCCGTCATGATCGCGGTCCATCTCGTCGAAGAAACGTCGTCCTGGGGAGAAATGAATAGTCGGTGTGAGTCATCATGAATCGGCGGGTTCGGGGGGGGAGGGGAACTCCGGAGGGAATCCGGATGCCCATAGGGTTGCCGTCAGATCCAACGTTGGTCACGCACCTTCCTCCTCCGTGTACCGGAAGAAATCCTCGACGGAGCTCAGCCTTCGCCGGTCGGGCTGGAACGTTGGGTTCTGAAAGTCATCGTACGCCTTGCGAATGGTGTCAGGGATCTCAATCTTGCTGTCCTGGAACGCTTTCACCACGGAGGCGGGGAGCCGGATCTTCGAGAGCCGGTCCGCGACATCATCCGCGTCGATCTTGGCGAAGAACATCAGCCGCTTCCTCATGGGCACGTGCACGTTGAAGACCACATCCGCCGCGTGGCCGTCCTTGGCATCGTCTCGAAGTCTCCTAGGGCGCCTCAACATCGCGCAAACGACTGCGAGGTCGGTGCGGTGACCGCGCTCCACGAGTCTGAGGGAATTCTGTGCGTCAGCAATTTGTCACGACGCGGTTTCGCGAGACGCCTGCCGAACACAGTTTCTGCTTTTTAGTCGGCGGCGCTCGCCAGACCCGACTGCGCGCCGACGCGACGCTTCATTGGTGATAACCCACACGATGGCCGCCGTCTCCGCCTCCACCGCCGCGACGATGCTCGTCGCGACGGCGAAGCGCACCGTCACTCCCCGCGCGGCGAAGTGCCGTGTCGGCTCCGCCCCCGCGCGACGCCGGATAAGCATGCGCGCCGGCAACAATACCAGCGACCCGGTGGCCGAGGTGGCAAACATGGACAGCCTCATCGACCTGCTCATCGACGCGGACGAGGAGCAGCTCCTCAAGCTCGTGGCCGAGAACGTCCTCTCGTTCGACCAGAAGATGTGGATCAGGATCGCCTCGAGGAGCGACGCCGCTGAGTCTCAGGAGGATAAGGACAAGATCATGGAGCTGGCGGGCAAGTGCATGAAGATCATCGAGACCATGGTGGAGTCCACGGAGGATACCATCAAGGTTTCGAGCAAGCTGCTCCAGGATATCGTGGCGGCGGCGGCGGATCCCGCCACGGGGGAGTTCGATGTGCCGCTCCAGGCTGACGCACTCGCGAGGATGTCCGAGAAGATGGAGGGAGCCGAGGTTGACGAGCGCATGCTCAACACGGTCTACGCGTGGATCCGAAAGTCGGACGAGGATAAGCTCGACGGTATGGTGCACATCCTGCAGCACCTGCTCCAGTGCTACGCCGCGCGTGAGTTGGACACGGGGAGCACCGCGCTCGACACCGTCATCCGCGCGTCCGCCACCGAGTGGCCGGGGAAGTTTGAGGAGATCATCGCCGGCGGTTTCGGCGAGGAAGCTTTCAACAAAGACCTTCAGCAGAGGATGGAGAAGGTGGTTCTCAACCTGCCCAACGGGTCCTACGCCCAGCGCGTCCAGGCGGAGTACCTTAAGGAGGTCGAGGACCGCGGGAAGGACATCTACAAGGCCAAGGAGGAGGCCGCTTGAGTCGCTACAGCTGCTATATTATCATCAGTGCTAAAGTCCATATATGCCTCGTACCCAACTCAGCACGTCGTCTATGTTCGCCCCGCTCAGCGCGCTCGTTTTCATGACGACCATGGCGTCCCCGATTTCTTCCCTGAGGCTGCTGATATCGAAAGTGGCCTCCACATCTTCCATGGGCACGACGCACGGCGCGTCTGACTTGTTCAGCGCCAGGAGCACGGGCTTACCTCTAATCGCGGGCAGCGAGAGGATGTGGCGCAGAGCCGCGGCGGAGGCTCCCAGCTGGAATGAGTCAGACGCATCAACCACGTACACAAGTCCAGCACAATCCTTCATGTACATCGGCCACAGCGGCATCATCGTACCACCCACCTCCTTGCACACCATGTTCCGTTTCTTGTCAATTGGGAAGGTGTTGATGTCCACGCCAACCGACGGCACCACGTCGGCGTCCACATGCGGGTCCTGGTTTCCGGTCTTGTGCAGGGCTAACATTCTACGAAGCACAAGTGACTTGCCAGAGCCGCCGATACCTGCGACGACGAGGTTCGGTCGAGTGAGTCTCTTCCGCAGTTGAGGAGAAGGGCGTGTTTTTGAAAAGGAATACTCACCGAGGACGACCACTGGGGAGGTAAGCTCCGGGACGGTCATGCCGGCCTAGATTCCCCTCAGCGGGAAGAATGACAAGATCCAATATGCGAAGAGTTGCGCCGCCGTTGTTTGGTCCCGTGTGGAGCAGCTCTGGCCCGTTCGCTGGCCGGAAGTGCGGTGGCGTCTGACTTTTGGATTTCGAGCGTGCCGAGTTTCGAAGACCTGCGGCTTTTCTCCCGCCGGGGTTGCCACAACGTGTGGAGACCGAAGAAGACGCCATGGCCGTGGGAGATGCGAACGCGCGTCTTTTACTCGCGGTGACGACCATTGCATTCGGATATTTTCTCCGGAGGATCGGTCTGGCGGACGTGGACGTCGGCAAATCCCTGCTGAAGGTGCTGTTCAACGCTACCCTCCCGTCCGTGCTGCTGTTGTCCATCTTCAGCGTCACCTTCGACGCGCAGTCTGCCGCGGTATCCGCGTGTGCACTGGGTCAGGCGATCGTACTATTCATCGCCCATCTCGCCTTTCGCGGCAAGGGTCGCCCACCCAAGGAACTCGCGCTGCTCGCCGGCTCGTGCGTGGGCGTCAACCTCGGCACCTTCTGCTACCCATTAGTTGAATCGGTCTGGGGCAGCGAGGGGCTTACCCGGGTCGTGCTGTTCGATGCGGTCAACCAGTGGTCGTTACTCATCGTGGCACCGCTCCTACGCTTCGTGCATAGCGGGCGCGTCTTTCTCTCCGGTCAAGGCGTTGGCGAACGTGAGGAAACAGCTCATGAGCCCGTGTCTCCTTGCCATGTTCTCGGCGATAGCGTTCAGGCTCGCGGGCCTGTCGCTGCCCGAGCCTGTCACCGCGTTCGCGTCTTCGCTCGCGCTGGCAAACAAACCCCTCGCACTGCTCGCACTCGGGATCTTGTTCGATCCACAGCTCAACAAAACTCAGTTCAAGGACATCGGCACGCTACTCGCGCTCAGGTACGGCACCTCGCTCCTGCTGGGAGCCGCAATGATGGCGACGCTTGGCGCGTCAATGGGACCCGAGTGCACGGCGGTGGTGGTGGCCGCGCTGATATCACCCGTGCCCTTACTGACTGTGACATATGCTGTGGAGTATGATTGCGACGTCAAACTGAGCGCATCGGCAGTGAACGCTGGGAACTTTTGCTCGTTCGGGCTGCTCCTCGCGGTCGCCAACACCAACTTCACCAACGCCGCGTCGCTGGCTCCCGCGGTGGCGGCGGCTGGGACTGCGCTGGCTCTGATTGGAGTGATGGGTGCAAGAGGGAAATGGGCGAGCAGGGATCGAGTTACACCGGCACAGGCGAGTGCATCGCGCTCCTCACGCGCGCGTGGTGCTCATATCCACGGCCGAAGGCAGGTGGGAGCATGCAAGGTTCACGATGTTGGACTGGTTGGGAGTCTTGGCGCGGTGAACGTACACGTGCAAATCGCAAAGGGACTTTCGGCACGTCCTAAACGCGTTCCGTTTGCGGCGAAGGTAAGGAGCCGGGGATGCGTTACGTCGAATCGTGTGCAGACTGTCGCAAGTTCGGTGGCAACAGGACGATTTGTTTATTTATGAGTAGATTTTACATTTAGCTAGGAGGGTTTGTATACCAACACCGCTGCAGCCAGAGGATCTTTCAGCACGGCGACAACACCTTTAGAAACTTCACCCGTACCGCGTGATGCGGATACCGCGATGATATCGCCTTGCACGTGGGACTGCAGTTTTGGGAGTTCCAGGCTTGCTTTACCGTCGAGTAAGCGAGCCACGGCGACAAACCCATTAGCGATGGCCCTCTGCTTGAACTTGGTGATGACAGTTTCTTCGCCCTTCGACACATTGCGAGGCGTTCCTATCGGTCCGGAACAGTGCGCTAGGTAAATCTTGTCCTTGCCGCGACGTGCGAGATTGCAGGTGAACTCAAACAGCTCTGAAGAGTTCGCTTCTACGCCAATAACAAAGGAAAGACTGCCCGCCGGTGATTTCACAGCACTCGGAGCTTTGGAGTGGTTCTTAATGACGAGGATGGAGCACGGCAACTCTTTGTCCTTCTGTCCCGATGCGACCTGCGCCTTACAAAGCGCAAGAGCTACCGAACCGACTTTCGCCTCCCTGGATCTGTCAAGCTTCTCAGACGCAACCACGATCAACGTGGCGTTTAGTTGTATGGCTTTGTTCGTGATCGCTTCTGCTGTCGAAATTCCTTGCTTCTGGTGGATGACATGACGCACAAGGTGCACCACGTTGTCGACGTCATACTGAGAAATCATCGTGTTTGCTCGCTTTAAAGATTCAGCATTCTTGCAGACGTGAACAAGATGGAATTCATCGACCCCGGGGATAAGCAAGGCGTTGACAACATCAAGGATTCTGCCGCAGGCCTCGTTGTCCGTGACCGCCACGACGATCACATGTCGACTCCTTCCACTCGAGCTCATCATCACCATACCGGGACCCTTCATACCAGTCATATTCATCGTGGATTTCTTTACCATCGTCTGAAAAGCAATGGTGCGATCCTGCACCTTTGCCACGTATTGATAGTAACCTACCGGATCGTCAATGGTTGAATTACCGAGGTCCATTGGCGCCTTTTCCTGCGAGCTTGAGACACAAACAGCCCGTATCGCTTTCACACAAGTCAGATCATGCGCATGGACCTGCGGGTATACGGCCGGCGCGGCTCTGAGACGCCGAAGATTGGGCTCAGCTTCGAGTGAGTGCTCGAGGCGGAAGCTCGGCGTGAACCTCGCTGTTTCCATAGCCTCCTGCAGCGCGGAGAGCTCCACCATCCAACGGCCGGTTGCGCTGTACAAAGTCTTGCGATTCTCTGGCTGCGCGGTCAGCATAGCTTCAAGGGAGTTCATTCGTTCGGCAGGAGAAATCGAGTCCATACCGACGATGCGAGCGAACTGTGAGTTGCTCGTCGAAGTCGTGGCGACGTTGCCCCACCTACAACTGGTCTGTGCACTTGTCTCCACGGTTTCAATCACCATGTTTGCGTCGCACTTCTCTCTCAACGCAAACGCATGCGCTGCGAACTTGGTGTCAAAAGCATCCTCTGCCACCGTCCTGATGTTTGTTTTGTAAATCCACTCCACCCCGGCACTCGTCAGATAATCCAAAACGCTCTCGACAAGGTGAGACCTCTCCCGACCTTGCTTGAACATGAAAGCCTCACCAGGATAAGTAAGCTGCTCAATTGCGAAACCTGATCCATAACGAGTGCTCCTAGCCGTCGGATCCTCACGAAACACCCTCAGTTCAGGGACGTAGCGGAATCCAGGATACGAATGCTGGTTGATGAACAGGACGTGCTGCTTGGCGAACCCATAAAAATTATTCGCACGCATGTCCTTCACAACTGTGGACTGTGTTGCATCCGATACCACCATGATCAGTTTGATGGTCTCAAGAGCGTTCGCGCCGAACTGTTCTGATATGTTGAGTTGAAGCTGTGTCATCATTCGAGCACCGACGCACATACCTTCGATGTGTGTGGTGGACGGAAGCGAGGTTGTCTGCCTGTCCTCGTTTGCTTCCATATGCATCGCCGCAAGGTCTCGCTCTCTCTGCTCTTCATACAACTCCCCGAGAAGGTCGAAAGGATCGATTGAGTAAAGTGGACGCCGCCTGCCTGCCTCGCGCATTGGTCCGAGATCGCCCGCGAACACGAGCAGGGCTATCGTGCCATACCCACCGCCAGATCTGACCTCCGAAATCATCCTCATAACCTCCGGTTTGTTCTCGGGAGCGCTCATCCACATTTCCTGCGACTCTGCATTTGGACAGCGTATCTGGACATTTTGAATGACCGCATCTTCGTTTGCGCGGCTCAGATATCCCTCCATCGCCGTCAGACTGCTTGAAATACGGGCATCCGTCACCTCGACACCTTCGCGAGCGTCGTGCAAAGCCTGCGCCGAGTCAACCGCGGCTTCCTCCGTGTTCGCCTCTTCCGGAGTCTTTGAACGTCTCTTCTTGTCTTTGCCCGTCGCTCGCCTTGCTTCTTCAAACACTTTCTCCACCTTGGTGCACTCCGCGACGAAGCCCTCGTAGTCCACGTCGAGGCTCTCCTCCAGGGACAGAGGCATTGAGTCGAAGTAGTTGCGCGTCTTCCTCACGTCGCTGCTGAGCCCTGAGCTGAGAAGACCGGCGACTGAGATGGTCGCACCAGCGTTACTCATCGCTTTCTCCACGCGATTGCGCCAACCACTTCCGCCACCCGAACCGTAGGGCTGCTTCGCCCCCCCTGCCCTCCTCATCTGACGAGTGGGCGCCTTGGATTGCTGCGCTTCCTCGGCCCGATTGGCAAGCTCGCTGACGCGCTCCGCCACCTCATCTGCGACCTGAACCTCGCCGTTCTGCCGTTTCTGCGTCGGCACATCCCTCCCCTTTGACGGTGCGAACTCCAGTCGCTTGCCCCCGGGGGTTGCCTGGTTGCCGTTCACACCCTCGAGGCGCTCACTGCGGGTGTGGGGCGTTGTCATGATTCTTCCTAATCCGTAAGTGTCCTTGGTCACCGCTCGACCGGTATCCGATCTACTTCGACGGGCGGTCCTCGGGGTTCGCGGAGTACCATAATCGATGGACCCGTCGGGGTTCACCCTCGCTCCCTTGAATGCCGCGCTCCCCATCGGAGGTCCGGCTCGCGCTGGCAAATGCGGAATGTCCCGATAATTTGCAAGTTCACATTGGCCAAATCGCGCAAGGCGGCTCACTTCCACCGGCGCGGAGATCTCGACTTGCCACGATGGGCCGCAGCCGATCTCCCTCGCCGCGGCGATATCGATCACGCTCTCGATCGCCCCCAACGCGGAGGAGATCGAGGTCCCGCGACAGGGACGACAGGGGCGGGCGGGGTGGGCGGCGGCGCGACGACTCGAGACGTCGAGGGCGCGGAGATAGTCCGGACTACGCTCCGTACCGCAAGGACTACAACGATCGCGGCGGTCGGGGTGGAGGCCGGGGAGGCGGGCGAGGCGGCTACGGCAACTACGGAGGCCGGGGAGGCGGGCCGCCTCAGGGAGGAGACCAGTCGGACGAGGAGCTCCGATCCAAAGCTGTTGACTACAGGGACTACAGGCGGTTGAAGCGCGAAAAGCTGTCCAGGACGAAATTCTTGTGGGCGAACACGCCGAGTCCATCCCCGGAGCCAGAGCCCGCGCCTCCCCCCGAGGAGCAGAAGCCAGTGGAGGTGGTGAACGAGGAGGAACCCGCTGGGAAGAAGGGTGGCAAGAAGTCCAAGAAGAGGAAGGCTTCGCCGTCGCCCGAGCCCAAGAAGGGGAGCAAGAAGGGGAGCAAGAAAAAGAAGAGGCGACGATCGCCGTCCTCCTCCTCGTCCTCCTCATCTTCCAGCAGCAGCAGCAGTGACAGCTCGTCGTCCTCATCTGGCAGCGGGGACGAGGCGGATGGTGCCGACGGTGCGGATGAGGCGCGTCGGTTCAGGGAGTTCCTCGAGCAGCAAAAGGCCCAGGAGGCGGCGGAGGCGGCCCGGGCCGCGGAGCAGACTGCTGAAGAGAATCACTTCGTCGGCCCCGCGCCGCCCCCGATGGCTGCGCACGCTCAACCGGGAGATTACGGTGGTGCCCTTCGGCCCGGAGAGGGAGATGCGATGGCTGCCTATGTTCAGAGTGGTAAGCGCATTCCTCGTCGTGGTGAGGTCGGCCTCAGCGCAGACGAGATCTCCCGATTTGAGGATCTAGGGTACGTGATGAGCGGGTCGCGGCACTCGCGCATGAACGCCATTCGCATCCGAAAGGAGAACCAGGTGTACAGCGCGGAGGAGAAGGCGGCGCTCGCGATGATCAACTACGAGGAGAAGGCGTTGCGAGAGCAAAAGGTGATGGCGGACCTGAAACAGCTCGTGAAGCAAGCAACCGGGGAGGACCCCGGCAGTTGAAATACAAACTAGATGCCTAACGCGAGCTGACGCGGCGCTTTCCACACCCGCGCCAAGGTGTGAAATTCACCTTTTTCCCCAAACGCATCCTTACCCGATGCTTGTAGTTTGCTCGTGAGCTCTGGAGTGAATTCGGCTCCAACCGTCGCCCCCGCAGCGGCGGCGACGTCGTCGGTTACCGCCGTCACTGTGCAAGGGACGCCGCTGGCAATCAGATCTTCAGTCAGCGCCGCGTAGTTCTCACCGGCGACGTCAGACCACACGGGATATAAAATTTTCATCCCAAGCCCACGACCCACCGCCTCTTCTCTCCACGACCGGATGTGTTCCAGGTGCAGGTCGCCGCATGCGAGCGCCTTCACTTTGCACCCAAGACTCTTGACAACCGATATCGCAGCCTCCAGACGCGAGACGTATCCTGTCCCGGCGTGACGGTGCAGAGGTACGCCGACGAGGCCGACGTTAAGATGCTGAGCCTGTTTCTCAACATCCTTTGCACCCACCTCCTGGTGCGCAACAATGCGGCTGGTGGCGTCGAACGTGGTGAGAAGCACCACGCCCGACGTTCCAACTTTGTGGAGCGCACCGCCGGGTTTCAGCATGGCGCGGAGGGCCAAGAACGAATCCTTGCCCCCACTCCACATCAAGACGATCACCTCAGACGCAAGGCCTTCGGCGGGGGTGTTCAACATCGCGGGTACCTGTATACATCGCGCCTTGTCTCTGACGTTGACGTGCGCGAACGGGCAGTGCCTACAGCCGCTTCCGCAGCACCTCCCTCGAGCCTCGTGCTTGACTCTTGTCATGACCATGTACCCACTTTTGGGATCGATGTAGAAGTTATCACCCCGCGCGCATGCCTCCTCGTGCAGTCCGTCGAAATCCTCGATATCCGGTACGTCGGGTTCCTCGAACCCCGCCTCGGGCATCTGTCGCAGGAGATGATTGAGTTCCATGGCCTGAGCACCGGCACCCTCCACTCGAGCCCACGCCAGGTTACGATCGTCGTCCAGCTTTGCGCAGTCGGGATAGAACAAGAGTCTCTCGAGCGCGGCCACCACGTTCTCATCGCCGTCGTGAGCACACCTCGCAACCAGCGCGGCTCCAACCGCTAACGCGGGTGCCGGCCTCGCGAAGTACTTGTTACCGTCCAGGACGAAACACCTCCCCATCCTCACGGCTCGAAGTTTGGCAAAGGGGTTGTCTCCGTTGTTCGCCGCAAGAGCCGCAGCCGCGTCCGCCGCGTTGCGCCTCAGATCGAATCCACAGCACGCCACGAGCACCACGTCCGGGTCCGCGGCGACCACGTCATCCCACTCCCTCCTGCTGCTCCTGGATCCCTCCAACGAGTTGAGGCCCGGCTCGCACCCGGCGACTCGCATCATCCCGGGGACCCAGTGCCCGCCGTCAAACACGGGATCGAGCCACTCCAGCAGCAGCACCGACGGCCTGGGACCGCACTTTCCGCTCGATCTCGCCCCGGCCACCGCACCCGCCACCTCCGCCAGCTGCGCCTCGAACCGCTCCCGCGCGCGTTTGCCTCGCTGCGGCACCCCGCACGCCGCCGCGATGTTCTCCACGCTGGCGCCAACCTCGGCGAGCGTCGACGGGGCATCGCTGTGGAGACCGCACGACGCGGCGGCTCCCCCGACGTCGTCCTCGCTCACCGCGCACACCTTACACAGGGACTGCGTGAGGATCACGGTTGGTTTTAGTTCGGCGACGAGATCATTGTCGACGCTGTACAGCGGAGGCATCTCGTCGTCGTCGCCCGATGCGGCGGCGGTGACGCCCCGAGCGGCATCGACCTCGCGCTTCGCAGCCGCGGCGACGTGCTCGCTGACCGCGGTGTCGATGTCTCTCTGCGACGTAACGTGAGGGTCGATCGAGCTGGACGTCACCCTCTTGACCCCGGCGGCCAGCGCCGCCCGCATCCCCGCCTCGTCCGGGCACACGTCGCACTCATGCGTGACTCCCACCAAACAATCGCGGAGCCCCAGCGCTCCGATTACCTCGGTGGCCGACGGCAGAAGCGACACCACCCGCAGATTGGCCGGGACATCCTCGATCCCAACCGTATCGCCCCACCCGTTGGGGCGTCCGTCGTGCGACAGGCGCCGTGTGGGCTTCACCACGTGCGCCATAGTGGTCTGGTCTTGCTGCTGCTGCTGTGGGATATTTCGGAACGAACAGTTCCTTGTTGCCAAAATGCTCGACCGACCGAATCGGTCGGACCGATAATT
>ENA-OWPI01004544-OWPI01004544.1-marine-metagenome-genome-assembly--contig:-NODE-4544-length-11027-cov-32.129315_pt1 | contig 11027 bp, 13 predicted proteins | sample MGYA00238138_ERZ651775 | MGnify/ENA primary metagenome ERZ651775 (study PRJEB26906, sample SAMN06265043) | marine metagenome | isolation source: Helgoland LTER site | place: Germany:Helgoland, sampling...
TTCTCTATTAATTCATTAGGATCTATGTCTAAAGAAAGTCTTTTTAAAGTTTCAATAATGTAAGGTTGTGATTTATAAGATGACAAAATTAAAGAACTTTGATCTCCTAGATCACTTTTGATAACAGTTGTAACAAAATTTTGTTTTTTATTTAAATGAGCTTCGTTGGTTAATATTAAAATAAATGTAGCAACTAGACCGATAATTAATGTTCCAAAAATTACAAGTTTTCTAAAGCTCCACCATTTTTTTAGGAGTTCTGAAATATCTATCTCATCACTATTATGATTAATTTTTTTTACAGCCATAGCAATTTTTTAATCTAAAACCGTTTATATTCAAGTATTTAAAAATTATAGCAGGTTTTAACAAATAAAATTAAGTTTAATCAGACAATCAATGAGTTTTTTGATTAAAAATTTTTTAAACTTTTTAACATTTGATCATTAATTGAAGTACTAGATGCTTTAATATCTATATTATTAATAGGATATTGATTAAGGTCGTTAACAATACCACCTGCCTCTTCAACTAATAATGCTCCTGCAGCCACATCCCATAAATTAATTTTGTTATGAAAAAAGCCATCTAATCTACCTGATGCTACATAAGCTAAATCTAAAGCTGCACAACCACTATATCTCATATTTAAATCACTAAATTTTACTCCTTCATGGTTACTTGAGAATAAGCAATCTTCGAAAGAGTTTTTATTTGAAACTCTTAATCTGTGGTTATTTAAAAAAGCCCCTTTATTTTTTTCTGCAAAAAACATTTCATCTTTAATAGGATCAAAAATTAAACCACTTACTATTTCTTTTTTTGATTGCAGAGCTATACAAATTGCAAAATGTGGAATACCATGAAGGAAATTAGTTGTTCCATCAATTGGATCTATTATCCAAACGTTTTCTTGATCTTTATTTTTAATTGAACCAACTTCCTCTGAAAGAAAAGAGTAATTTTTTTTAGTTTTGCTAAGTTCCTCAATTAATATTTTTTCTACAAGTTTATCTGTTTTTGTTACAAAATCATAAGGTCCTTTTTTGGATACTTGTAATTTTTCAACTTCACCAAAATCACGAATTACAGATTTAGATGCTTTTTCAGCAGCTTTAATCATGATGTTTAGATTTGATGATATAGAAATCATTTATTTAGATTTTTTTAACATACTCTAGATTTCTTGTATCTACTATTACTTCATCTCCAGCTTCAATGAAGGGAGGAACTTGAATACTTAATCCATTATCAAGTGTTGCAGGTTTATAAGATGAAGAAACAGTTTGTCCTTTTAGTGCAACATCTGTCGTTTCTATCTTACACTTTACTTGATTAGGAAGCTCAATTGAAAGTGGGTTTTCATTATAAAAACTAACAGAAACTTCTAGATTTTCTGTTAACAATTTTCCCTGTTCACCAACAATTTCTTTTTTAATTTCAATTTGTTCAAATGTTTTTGGTTCCATAAAAAAATAATTATTTTCATCTTCATATAGATAATTAAATTTAGTTTCCTCTAATGATGCTTTTTCAACAGTTTCACTGGATCTAAATCGTTCGTTTAATTTTGTGTTCTTTTCCAAACTTTTCATTTCAACTTGGGCAAATGCTCCACCTTTTCCAGGTTTTACATGTTGAGTTTTTAGAACTTGCCATAAATCATTTTTATATTCTAAAAGCATTCCAACTCTTATTTCTCCAGCATTAATTTTCATTTGAGTTTTTCTATAGTTTCTAAGGGTTTATATTTTTTATTATTCCAAACGTAGCCTGAAATAGCTAATAAATTAGCATTGTTCAATAACAGTTTTTTATAATTATTAATATTAATTCCCCCTATTGCAACTATAGGGGTTTGGCTTAGCTTTTTTGCTTTATTTAAAATTTCAATTTTAGCTTTAAACTTAACTTTTTTTGTTTTGGTGAAAAAAAAGGCTCCAAAGGCAATATAGCTGGCTTTCTCTTTAATAGCAGCTTTTGCTAATTTGATAGAATTATGACAGGTAATTCCTATAATTTTATTTCCAATTATTTTTTTTGCACTATTTATATTCATATCTTTTTGACCCAAATGACATCCATCAGCATTAAGCTTTTTAGAAAGTATGGGATCATCATTTACTATAAATTTTACACTGTTCTTTTTACAAATTTGCTGAATTTTTTTTCCAATTAAAATTTTTTGTTTAAAAGAGTACTTTTTAAGTCTTAATTGAAATAATCCAACTTTTCTAGTTTCGAGTACTTTATTTAAATCCTGATAGAATTGAGGGTATATGTTGTTAGGAGAAATAAGATAAATAAATTTTTTTTTACTTATTCTCAAGTTCGATAGACCATTTTCCTTGAGCAGCTAAAGTATTCATTCGTGCTCTATGATTAAAAACATTTTGGGTTCCTTGGATATTTTTAATATCTTTTGACCAGAATTTTAAAGCACTTTGTTGAAGAGCTCTTCCATATGAGTAGGTCATTATAAAATTAGTATTATTGTTTTTATTTATAAGATTTAGATTTTCTGTTGCCTCAACTTCTGATTGGCCACCTGACAAAAAAGCAATTCCAGGAACTTCATTTGGAACTGATTTTTTTAAGCACTCAAGTGTTTTAGAGGAAACCTCCTCATTAGAGATTTTATTTTTTGATTTATTTCCTGCTAGAATCATATTGGGTTTTAAAATTATTCCTGTGAGATCAATTTTGTGAATTATAAGTTCTTCAAAACATTTTTCAATTACTTCAGATGTTTTTTTTAAACAGTCTTCTGCTGAGTGCTCCCCATCCATTAAAACTTCTGGCTCAACAATTGGAACCATTCCACATTCCTGGACTAAAGCAGAGTATCTTGCTAGCGCGTGCGCATTTGAATTTATCGCAAGTTTGCTAGGATATTTTTCTCCAATATTATAAACACCTCTCCATTTTGTAAATCTTGCACCAAGTTCATAATATTTTTTTAATCTTTCTCTAAGTCCATCTAAACCCTCAGTAATTTTTTCATCTAATGAATTTGCTAAATCTTTTGCGCCAGTGTCTACTTTAATTCCTGGAACAGCTCCTGTTTCTGAGATCATAGAAGGGATTGTTTTTCCAAGATTTGATGTTTGATTGATTGTTTCATCATATAAAATAACACCACCAATACAATCTTTCATACTTTCCGCAGCAAAAAGTGTTTCTCTGAAAAGAAGTCTAGTTTCTGGTGATGATTCAATGTTTACTGAGTCCAATCTTTTAGTCATAGTTCCATTACTTTCGTCTGCAGCAAGTATACCTTTACCGTTTGAAAGAATTTTTAGAGCAATTTTATTAAGTTCAGACATCTTAGTTTAAAGCTCTTATACCAGGAAGTTCTTTGCCTTCAAGAAATTCTAGAAAGGCTCCCCCAGCAGTTGAAACAAAATTAAAATCTTTAACTGCATTTAAACTATTCAATAATGAAACTGTATCGCCTCCTCCAGCAACTGAATAGATTTTATTTGATTTATTGTTGTCAATTATTTTCTTAGCAATTTCAATACTGCCATTAGCAAAGCTAGGATTTTCAAAATATCCAGCAGGTCCATTCCACAAAATAGTATTACTTTTATCAATAATATTATTAATCATACTTATAGTTTTCGGACCAATATCTAAAATCATGTCATCTTTTGAAATTTCATTTAATTCTTTTATTAGTGGAGAGTCATTTAAATTCTTTCCAACTACAACATCTTGAGGATAAATTATTTTACAGTTTTCTGTCTCTGAAAGTGAAATAATTTCTTTTATAATTGTGTCAGAGTTTTCTTCTTGTAAGGATTTTCCAATATTATTACCCATATATTTAATAATATTATTAGCCATTCCTCCTACAATTATAATATTATCAAATTTAGGTATTAAATTTTTAATTATATTAATCTTGGTAGAGACTTTTGAGCCTCCAATTATGCAGGTTATAGGTTTTTTAATTTCAGAAGTAATTTTTTTTAAAGCATCAATCTCTAAATCAAGTTGCAATCCAGAGTAACAAGGTAAAAAATTTGTTATCTCGTCAATTGAAGCGTGTGCCCTATGAGAACATGAGAAAGCATCATTGACATAAATATCAGCTAAACTTGCAATCTGTTTTGCAAATTTTGGATTATTTTTTTCCTCCTCAGGATAAAATCTTATATTTTCTAACATAATTATTTTTTCATCATCATTATTAAATAAATTTTCAGAATTTATTTCTTTAATATCTTTAGAAATGAGTTTTATATTTTGACGTAATTTCATTTCTAAATCTTTACATATTGGCCTAAGTGAAAGTTCGTTTACTACTTCTCCTTTAGGTCTTCCTACATGAGAAATAATTATGATTTTTGTATTTTGAGAAATTAGAAATTTTAAAGTAGGTATAATTTTATCAATTCTTGTTGAGTCTGTGATTTTGTCCTCAATTAAAGGAACATTTAAATCTAATCTTAATAATATTCTTTTATTATTAAGATTTAATTCCTCACTTATACTTTTCATTAAGAAATTTTATGAACGTATTCTGCTATGTCGCACATTCTATTTGAAAATCCCCACTCATTGTCATACCAGGCTGAAATTTTTCCCATATTTTTACCTACTACGCTAGTAAGTGAAGCATCTACAATTGCTGATGATGAATTATGATTAAAGTCAATAGATACTAGTTTTTCTGATGTTATTTCTAATATTTTTTTAGACTGATTTTTTGAAACTTCTTTAAAGGCATGATTAATTTTTTCCTTGCTTATCTCTTTTTTAGTACAAAAAACTAATTCAATCAGGGACACATTTGGAGTTGGAACTCGCATCGCAACACCTTCCAATTTACCTTTTAAAGATGGAATTATTTCCCCTATAGCTTTTGAAGCTCCGGTAGAAGTTGGAACAATTGATTGGCTTGCAGATCTTGCTCTTCTTGGATCCTTGTGAGAATTATCTAAAATTCTTTGATCACTAGTAAAGGCATGAATTGTAGTCATAAAACCTTTTTCAATTTCAAAATTTTTATGAAGTGTATTTGCAACTGGAGCCAAACAATTTGTGGTACAAGATGCTGCAGAAATTATTTGATCATTTTTTGTAAGCTCTTCTTCATTTACCCCAAATACGATAGTTTTATCTGCGTTTTTACATGGAGCAGAGACTACAACTTTTTTTGCACCATTCTTGATATGTGCTAATAATTTTTCTTTTGAATTAAATTTGCCAGTACATTCAAAAACGTAATCAACGCCAAATTTTTTCCAATTAATATCTTCAATTTTAGACTCTTGAGAAAAAGTAATTTTATTTTTATTTATAATTAAATGATTTTCATCGTAATCAAGATCTGCATTAAATTTTCCATGAACAGAATCGTATTTAATTAGTGTGCAACTCGCCTCTGAATTAGATCTATTATTGATATGTTTTATTTGAATATTTTTATTTTGGCTCTCAATAATTGCTCTAATAACCATTCGACCAATTCTTCCCATTCCATTGATTCCAACATTTATAGTCATATCTTTTTTCCGAAAAGTTTTTTTGTTTTATTTGTAATATTTGCAGCTGTTAAACCAAAGTGTTTATAAATTTCTTTGTAGGGCGCACTTTTTCCAAATGTGTCAATTCCAAAAGATAAGCCATCTCTACCTATATATTTTTTCCAACAATCGGTTGATGCTGCTTCTATCGAAATTTTTATTTTTGTCTCATTAATTATCTTTTGTTGGTATGAGTTTGATTGTTTATCAAAAAGATCTTGGCAAGGCATCGATATTACCTTTGAGTATATCTTATCTTTGGCTAATTTATGACTTGTCTCAATTGCTAAACTAACTTCAGAACCACTAGCAAGTATTGTTAAATGAATTTTTTTGTTTGTCCTCAAAACCTCATATGCGCCTAGAGAACATTTATTAGTGTTTGAAACTTTTTTTCTTATTGGTTCAAGATTTTGTCTGGTTAAAGATAAGACACTAGGTGTTTTTGAACTTTTTAACGCATGCTCCCAACATTCTATAGTTTCCATTCTGTCTGCGGGTCTAAAAACATTTAGATTTGGAATAGATCGCAAACCTGATAATTGTTCTATGGGTTGATGGGTTGGACCATCTTCTCCAAGACCAATAGAGTCGTGTGTCATGACATAAATAACTCTTTGCTCCATTAACGCAGATAACCTGATTGAAGGTTTACAATAATCTGAAAATATCAAAAAAGTTCCTCCATAGGGAATAAAGCTACTATGAAGAGCAAGCCCATTCATTATTCCACTCATTGCATGCTCTCTAACACCATAATGAATATAATTACCGCTGAATTCACTAGGCTTAACTATTTTATGATGTTTGGTTTTAGTATTATTTGATCCCGCTAAATCAGCAGAGCCTCCAATTAAATTATTAGCAACACTAGTTAATGCATTTAAAGTAAGCTCTGAGGATTTTCTTGTAGCTAAACTTTTTAATTCTTTAATTGTATTTTGTTTTTCAGTTTTTAAAATTTTTGTAAAATTATTTTTTAGTAAATTGTTTATTTTTATTTTTTTCTTTTGGTAAATCTTGCCCCAAGCATTTTCAAGTTTTTTACCTCTTTCACCAATTTTTTTCCACTCATTTAAAATTTTAGATGGAATTTCAAAAGGTTTATAATTCCAATTTAGTGTATTTCTTACAAGTTGGATTTCATCTAAACCTAAAGGGCTTCCATGAGATGATGATTTGCCAGATTTATTCGGTGATCCATAACCAATTTTAGTTTTACAAGAAATAACAGTTGGTTTTTTTGCATTCTGTACTTTTTTTAAAACCTTAAAAATTTCTTTTTCATTATGTCCATCGATGAGAATGTATTCCCATCCATAACTTTCAAATCTTTTTTTATAATTATCTGAAACTGCTAAACTAGTCGGTCCATCAATTGATATTGAATTATTATCAAAAAGCATCACTAAATTTTTAAGCTTCAAATGTCCGGCTAAACTCATTGCTTCATGACTTATTCCTTCCATTAAGCAGCCATCTCCAGCAAGAACATAAGTTTTGTGGTTTATAATTTCTTTACCTAATTTTTTTTTTAAAATTTCCTCAGCAATTGCAAAACCTACTGAATTTGCAATTCCTTGTCCCAGTGGACCTGTTGTGGTTTCAATACCAGTATTAGCATGATACTCGGGATGACCTGCACAAATTGAATTAAGTTGTCTAAACTTTTTTATACTATTGAGTGAAATACTTTTATATCCAGTGAGATACAATAAAGAGTAAAGCAACATTGAACCATGGCCTGCTGACAAAACAAATCTATCTCTATTTAACCAATTTGGATTTTTAGGATTAAATTTTAAAAAATTCTTAAACAGAACAGTTGCAACATCCGCCATGCCCATTGGCATACCAGGGTGACCAGAATTTGCTTTCTGTACAGCATCAATTGAAAGAAATCTGATGCAATTTGCTAAATCATTGTGTAGTTTGCTCAAAATTATCCTGACTAGACTAAGAAGAATCTATTTAATAATATAAACATATATATATGAATTCTATAATCGAAAAAGAAAAAAAATTAAATGAAGCTCTTTCAGAGTTAAAAAATTTAGATCTAAGTAACCCTGATTTAAAAAATAATATTGAAAATTTAAGTTCTCAAAAAACTCAATTAGAAATTGAAAAATCCCAATTAGAAGATAAATACAAATCTCTTTTGGAGGAACATACTAATTTGTCAAAAAAACTTGAAGAAATTCAAAATAAAGAAAAATTAGAGCAAAAAAAACAAATAGAGTTTTCTGATAAAATTGATGAATTAAATCAGGAAACAGATACTTTGTTAGAGGAAATAGATAAATGGCAAATGTAAGTATTAAATTTAATAATAAAGAGTTTTTGTTATCTTGTGAGGATGGTCAAGAGGAGCATCTTGAAGAATTATTAATTCAAATTAATCAAAAATTTAATGATCTTAAAAATAATCTTGGAAATTTAGGTGAAAATAAGCTTCTTTTAATTACAGCTGTTAAGATTATGGATGAGTATTATGAGACTAAAAAAAAAGTTGAACAAAAGAAAAATGAATTAAAAGATCTGTCTAATAAATTTAGAGAACTGAAATCACTTATTTACGATTATAGAGATAAAAAAGAGGAAGAGATTAAAGAGTTAAATACCAATCATTTAAATTTTAAAAATGAAATTGAGGCTAATCATAAAAAGTATGAACAATTAATCGATGATGCGGCAGATGAAATATCTAATTTTATTGAAAAGGCCAAATTAGAAAATATATCTCAATAAATTTCTGTGAATAAATCCGAAATAAGAAATAAAATTATAAAAATCCGAAAAAAAAAATTCGACAAAGATTTAAAAATCAATTTAGGTAAGTTTATTTCTTTCTTAAAAATAAATAAATTAAATCTTAAAAGTGTTGGTGGCTATTATCCATCAAACTATGAAATAGATGATTTGGATATTTTAGATTTATTAGAAAAAAAAAATTTTAAAGTATCCTTGCCAATTATAAAAAAAGATAATCAGATGAACTTTTACAGGTGGTCAAGAAACGATCCATTAAAAATAAATAAATTTGGTATCCCTGAACCTTTGTCATCTAAGGTTTTTTATCCAGATATTTTATTGGTACCATTAGTTGCCTATGATAGTAGTTTAAATAGGTTGGGTTATGGTGGAGGTTATTATGATCGATATATAGAAAAAATAGAAAAAATTAAAAAAGTTATAAAAATTGGGTTAGCATTTTCATTTCAAAAGATCTCATCTATACCAACTAATCAATATGATAAAAGATTAGATTTTATTGTTACTGAAAAAGAAATTTTAAGATGAAAATATTATTTTTAGGTGATGTAGTTGGAATTTCGGGTTGTTCAAAATTAATGAATAATTTGATGAATGAAATTAAATCAAAAAATATAGATTTTGTTATTGTGAATGGAGAAAATGCTGCTTCACAAGGAGTTGGTTTAACAAAAGAAATATGTCATGATTTTTTTAATTGTGGAGTAGATGTAATTACAACTGGAAATCATGTATGGGACCAAAAAGAAATAATGGAGTATATAGATAAAGAAGAGAGGTTATTGCGTCCTAAAAATCTTTTTGAACCAGCCCCAGGTAGGGGTTTCAATATTTATAACACTAAAAATGATATTAAAATTGGTGTACTTAATTTAATGGGAAATGTTTTCATGAAAAAGTGTGATGATGTTTTTGAAGTTTCAGAAAAATTTATGAAACAATTTAATTTAAAAAAAGATTATGATTTCCTTGTTGTTGATTTCCATGGTGAAATAACTAGTGAAAAAAATGCAATAGGCCATTATTTTGATGGCAAAGCTTCTTTAGTGGTGGGAACTCATACACATATTCCAACTAATGATGCAAGAATATTAACAGGTGGTACAGGCTATCAAACTGACGCTGGAATGTGTGGTGATTATAATTCAGTTATTGGCATGAATGCAGAAAATTCACTAAATAGGTTTTTAAAAAAAAATTCAGTAAAACATTTTCCTGCAGTTGGTGAAGCTACTTTAAGTGGCGTTATAGTCGAATGTAATATAAACACAGGATTAGCTTCAAATATTGAAAGTTATATTTTTGGAGCTCAATTAAAAAATACACATTAAAATTATGGCAGGACACTCACATTGGGCAGGAATTAAACATAAAAAGGGGAAAGCTGACAAACAACGTTCCAAAATATTTTCAAAATTATCAAAAGAAATTACAGTAGCAGCAAAACTTGGGGATAAAGACCCTGCAATGAATCCAAGATTAAGATCTGCTATTCAGGCAGCAAGATCTGCTAACATGCCAAAAGATAATATTGAAAGAGCGATTGATAAATCCTCAGCTGCAGCAGGTGTTAATTTTGAAAATCTTAGATATGAAGGATTTGGTCCTGATAAAATTGCAGTGATTGTAGAAGCATTGACAGATAATAAAAATAGAACAGCCTCAAATATAAGAACTATATTTCAAAAAAGTGGTGGAAGTTTAGGAACTCAGGGATCTGCATCACATAATTTTAAACAAGTTGGGATAATTAAAATTAACAAAGATGAAATTTCAGACGAAAATGTATTTGAGCTAGCTATTGAAGCAGGTGCTGAAGAATGTATTACCTACGATGAATTTCATGTAATTCACACAGAAATCGAAGAAATATATGAAATAAAAAAGAAATTAGAAAAAAATATTAATAATTTTATTTCAACAAATATAGAGTGGGTCCCAATTAATTATGTTGATGTTTCAGATGAAAAAAAAGAGTTGTTAAATGACTTTTTTGATGCTTTAGATGATGATGATGATGTTCAAAACTTTTATACGAATATAAAATGAAAAAAATTAAATGGTTATAGTTGGTATAGATCCTGGTGTGAGTGGAGCCATCAGTATTTTGCGTGAGGGCAAAATAACCATGATTTGCGATATGCCTATTATGATTGATGGTACAAAATCTAAAAGGCAAATTAATGCAGCTGAACTAGCTAATATTTTAATAAGAGAAAATATCAGTGAGCAAGATAAAATTATTTTAGAAAGTGTAAGTGCAATGCCTGGCCAAGGCGTTACAGGCATGTTTAGTTTTGGCCAATCATTTGGTGTTATAAAAGGAGTTTGTGCAGCTCTAAAACTACCAGTTTATCTAGTGAGACCTGTTAAATGGAAAAAGCATTTTAACTTATTAAATTCTGAAAAAGATGCTAGTAGAACAAAAGTTATTGAAATGTATCCTTATATTGCCTCAGAAATTTCTAGAAAAAAAGATTCAAATAAAGCTGATGCAATTTTGATTGCTAAATATTATTTTGAAACTCAAGGGAGTTAAAACTCTTAGATTTAAAGACAAAATAAAGACACATTTCAATGAGAAAGATTGAATATGGAAACTGATATCGCGTCACAGGCTGTAGGATTGGGAGCTAACACCGATTTTTCTTTAATGAGCCTATTTTTAAGGGCAGATATAATTGTTAAATCGGTAATGATTATTTTAATAGTTTGCTC
>ENA-OWPI01004545-OWPI01004545.1-marine-metagenome-genome-assembly--contig:-NODE-4545-length-11025-cov-5.797315_pt1 | contig 11025 bp, 8 predicted proteins | sample MGYA00238138_ERZ651775 | MGnify/ENA primary metagenome ERZ651775 (study PRJEB26906, sample SAMN06265043) | marine metagenome | isolation source: Helgoland LTER site | place: Germany:Helgoland, sampling...
GTTACAGTCTTTATAAAGCAGGGGATGAATCTTAGATGGGATTCTGATAAAACAATCGAGGAGATGGTGAATCAAGGAGTAAGAAACGCTTATCTTGATAAGGGTAATCCATTGAGGGCATCGATTGTAAAAAATCCAATATCTGAACGTTTAAACACTAAAGATAATTCACCTGCGGTTGTTCATGTCAGTCTCGTGCCAGGAGGTGATTTAGATATAAGTATTGCTGCAAAAGGTGCCGGCTCAGAAAATAAGGCAGTACTGGGAATGCTAAATCCCTCAGATAATATTGTTGATTTTATTTTAGGTGAAATACCTAAAATGGGTGCCGGCTGGTGTCCTCCAGGTGTTTTAGGCATAGGCATCGGTGGTACAGCGGATAAGGCGATGGTAATGGCAAAAGAATCACTATTTGAAACTATCGATATTCAAGAATTAAAGAAAAGAGGACCGTCAAACAAAATTGAAAGCTTGAGAGTTGAATTATATGAAAAAATCAATCGCCTAGGCATAGGGGCACAAGGGTTAGGTGGGCTCACTACTGTCCTAGACGTTAAGATCAAAGATTATCCAACGCACGCAGCCTCCCTTCCAGTGGCGATCATTCCTAATTGTGCAGCTAATAGACATATTCACTTTAAAATGAGTGGTGATGGTCCAGTTAAATTAAAACCACCCAATCTTGAAGTATGGCCTAAAGCAGAGTGGTCACCAAAAGAAACAAGCACAAGGGTGAACTTAGATACCCTCCAAAAAAAAGATTTAGGAAAATTTAAGCTTGGTCAAAGTTTATTGCTCAGTGGGAAAATCTTAACTGCCAGAGATGCTGCGCATAAAAAATTAAAAGAATTGGCAGACAATAATCAACCATTACCTGATGGCTTAGACCTAAAAAATCGCTTTATTTATTATGTGGGTCCTGTTGATCCAGTGGGCAATGAAGTCGTGGGTCCAGCTGGACCTACAACCTCATCCAGGATGGATAAGTATTCATCCCTTATGCTTGAAGATTACGAAATTATTGGCATGATTGGTAAAGCTGAGAGAGGAAAGGAAGCATTAGAAAGTATTAAAAAAAATAAAGTAGTTTATTTGATTGCTGTTGGTGGCTCAGCCTATCTTATTTCTCAAGCTATTAAGTCTTCAAAGCTCATCGCATTTCCTGAGTTAGGAATGGAGGCAATATATGAATTTGAAGTTGAAGATATGCCCGTCACTTTGGCAGCAAATAATGATGGAGAATCATTGCACGAAGAGGGTGTAAAAAAATGGAACGCGGTTTTAATGAGAGATTAAGAAATTAAGTTAAGCGTTCTAGGATATTTTTTTTAAGCTGTTTTATAGTAGTTTCCTCAACTTTTTTTGAGGTAATAAGAAAAAAATCCTCTGCTCTATTACCTAAGGTATTTATTCTTGCCTTATCAATTTCAAGGCTAAGTTGATTAATCTCTCCGCTGATCATATTCAAAAGACCAGGCCTTGAGTCTGTGATAATTTCTAATTCAAATTGTGTGTCATTAATAATTTTATTATTAATGACGGTCTGGATATCATGGTGTTCGGCCTGCCTTGTCTTTCTTAAAGCTATTTCTTTACTTTCAAATTTACGAGGGATTATTTCAGTTAAACCTTGCTCAAGATGTTGGAAGAGTTGGTTATAGCTTTCATTTAAATTGTTATCGTCCATCACATGGAAAATATCCAGCGCATAGTCATGTGAGGTTGTATAAATTTTTGCATCCAGAATATCCAATTGGTTTTCATAGAAGAAGTTTGTTATTTTTTCAAATAATGAAGGTCGATTCTTAGAGTAAATAAGAACCTCAATAAAGCTCCCTTTGTGATGATGAATTCTTACTATTGGTTTATCTGAATGCGTGTGTGGCATAAGCAATCGTGTTTGCCAGGCTATTTCGTTGGCATCGAAACGCATGAAGTAATTAAGATCAAGCTTCTGCCAAAATTCATCGTAGTGGTTCTTTTTGATTGAATATTGAGAGAGAATTTTAGCCACCTCTTTTTTTCGATCATTCACCATATCAATTGGCGACTTATGTTGCTCACTTAATAATTTTGTTGTTGATGCGTATAAGTCGTAAAGTAGGCTTGCTTTCCATTGGTTCCATACATGCGGACTTGTCCCTCTTATATCCGCCACTGTCAGGAGATATAGCGCATCAAGATAAGTTTGTGTCCCGACTAAATCTTTAAACTCATGAATTACCTGGGGGTCGGAGATATCACTTTTTTGTGCAATTTGAGACATTTTTAAGTGAGATTTAACAAGCCATGCGATTAAATGAGCTTCCTTGTCTGGTAGACACATTTTTTTACAAAATTTTATCGCTACAACAAAGCCAAGCTCAGAATGATCACCACCTCGACCTTTTGCGATATCATGAAAAATAGCAGCCAAGTACAATAGGTATGGTTTTTTAAATTTAAGAAATATTTCATGGCATTCAGGGAATTCATACTTCAAGCTTGCCTTACTAAAGCGTCTGATATTCTCAATAACATTTAAGGTGTGCTCATCTACCGTATAAATATGGAAGAGATCGTGCTGCATTTGCGCAACCACTCTCCCAAATGCGGGTATGAAGTTACCTAAAATATTACATTTATTCATTAAGCGTAATGATCGGTTGACTTTATCATCGCCTGAAATAACTTCGATAAATTTAGATTGATTTATTTTATTGTTTCTAAATTTTTCATTTATAGTCGGTCCGATGTTATTCAAAGCCTCTAAAAGATTCGCCCCGAACCCTTGCGCCTTTTTTGTTTTTTGGAGGAGGATGAAGGGCTCAAAAACATATTTACCCATCATTGGAATATGTTCTCTATCTATATCAATTAAATGATTTGAAAGGATAAAAGGAAATTGGTTATTAATTTGAATAGATTTTGAATTATTTGGGTCAAGTTTCTTAAGTAGAATTTCATTTAATAATATTATATAATTTACTGATTTATAATAACTTTTCATTAAAACTTCACTAGATTTCTTATTATTCTTTGCCTGGTATCCTAATGCTTTGGATAGCCTAGCTTGAACATCAAATGTGAGCCTATCGTCAGTAGATTTAGATAAAATATGGAGGAGAATTCGGTACTTATTTACCTTGTTGGCGGTTAATCTAATTTTTTTATATTGATCGTCAGATAAAATCCCTTTTTGCTTTAATTCTTCAAAGGATTTACCTTTATTTTGACTTGCGGCAATCCACAGTATCATTTGTAAATCCCTTAGACCCCCAGGACTTTCTTTAATATTTGGCTCTAGTTGGTATGCTGAATCTCTGTATTTACGATGACGAATTGTTTGCTCGGTTATTTTTTCTTTAAAGAACTTTTTGATATTGATTATTTTATTAATTGTTGAATTGAATTTTAGATGTAGCTCACTACTTCCATATATAATACGAGCTTCAAGGAGGTTGGTAGCTGTTGAGATATCAGCATTAAATTCCTCCTTAACCTCTGCTAGATTTCTAACGCTATGACCAATTTTCAAACCAATATCCCAACACTTCGTGATGAATTGACTAATATTTTCATCATTTTCTATACTTTTTTCACTTGTAAGGACCAGTATGTCAACATCTGAATAGGGAAATAACTCATTCCTGCCATACCCGCCTACAGCAATGAGCGTATTTTTTTCAGAAACATTACTATCTGTCCATAACTTAATGAGCAGATTATCAACAATTTCAGTATGTTTTTTTAAGAATAGTAAACTATTATTTTTTTTTATGAATTGATCACAAAGATCTTGAAATTTTTTTTGATAACTTTTTTTCTCAGTAGCTACAGTATAGGAAGGCATGACGTAAATTTTAATCTAAAAAGGGTGTTGGCGTGTCTTTTGATACTGTCAGCACCTCATAACCTTCACTTGTGACTAATATGGTATGTTCCCATTGAGCTGATAGACTTCTATCCTTAGTTACAACTGTCCAGTTGTCTGGTAAGACTTTGATATCTTTTTTTCCTGCATTTATCATGGGTTCGATTGTAAAAATCATGCCAGCCTCTAGCTTAAGGCCATCACCTGGAGTGCCGTAATGAAGGACTTGTGGTTCATCATGAAATACCTTTCCAATGCCATGACCACAGAATTCCCTAACCACACTGTAAGACTTTGATTCTGCATAACTTTGAATTGCATGACCAATATCACCAAGATAAGCACCCGCTTTAACCTCTCTTATACCGAGCCACATAGACTGATAAGTGACTTCACAAAGTCTTTTTGCTTGAATTGAGGGTTCTCCAACAAAAAACATACGACTTGTATCTCCGTGATAACCATCTTTTATAACGGTAATATCAATATTTACCACATCACCTTTTTTTAATATTTTTTTTCCAGGAATTCCATGACATATTTGATTATTTACCGATGTACAAATTGATTTTGGAAACGGCGTATGTCCGGGAGGTGCGTAATTAAGAGGGGCAGGAATAGTCCCTTGCTCATTTGTCATAAAATCATGACATAGGCTATCAATTTTTTCTGTTGTAATACCTGGTTTTATGTAGGGCGAAATAAAGTCAAGAACTTCAGATGCTAGCTTTCCAGCTATCCGCATCTTTTTTATATCTTCTTGATTATTAATTGTAATTGGCATATTTAATTTCTTTGAGTTTTATATATAAATCGTTGAAATATGTTATCATGTTGCCGATTTATTTTTAAAATTTCCACTAAGTTTTTTTAAGGGTGCTTAGCATTTTTAAACTTAGTGAAGTAATAACCCTTAAAGGAGAAAATTATGTCTGTTACGATGAGACAAATGCTTGAAGCTGGCGTTCACTTTGGACACCAGACTAGATACTGGGATCCAAAAATGGCACCATATATTTTTGGTGACAGAAACAAAATTCATATAATCAATCTTGAAAAAACTCTTCCAATGTTTGAGGAGACGATGAAATATGTAAAAACATTATCAGCAAACAAAGGGCGAATTCTTTTTGTTGCAACAAAAAGACAAGCAAGAGAAATCATTAAAGAAGAGGCTATCAGAGCTGACTGTGCATATGTCAACCATCGATGGCTTGGGGGCATGCTTACTAACTTCAAAACAGTTAAGCAATCAATTAAGCGCCTCAATGAACTGCAACTTAGCCTAGAAGACGGTAGTGTTGATAAAATCACCAAGAAAGAGGCTTTAGGAATTAAAAAAGAATATGACAAATTAGAGAGATCAATCGGTGGCATAAAAAATATGAACTCACTTCCGGATGCAATATTTGTGATTGATGTGGGTTACGAGAGTGGTGCAGTTGTTGAGGCAACTAAACTAGGCATACCTATCATGGGTGTAGTAGATACAAACAATTCAATTGATGATATTGCTTATGTAATTCCAGGTAATGATGACTCAAGCAGAGCAATTAGACTCTATGCAAGAGGCATTGCAGATGCGGTTCTTGAAGGGAAGAAAAATGCCATTGATGAATTAGCAAAAATGGTTAAAGAAGAAGACGCTGAAAAAGTTGAACCTAAAACCGAAAAAGATAGCGAATAACAAATTATTAGGAGTTTATAAAGTATGGCTGAAATCACAGCAAAAATGGTAATGAGCTTAAGAGCTAAAACTGATGCGCCGATGATGGATTGTAAAAAAGCACTGAGCGAGGCGGATGGTGATGCTTCTCGTGCAGAAGAGATACTGAGAGTTCGTTTCGGAAACAAAGCCTCAAAAGCATCAACGAGAGTAGCAGCAGAAGGGCTTGTTGCCTGCTTCATTAAAGATGATAAGAAAAAGGGAGCGCTTGTTGAAGTTAACTCAGAAACTGATTTCTGTTCAAAAAATGATGAATTTGTTGCATTCGTTAAAGAAATTACAAAGGCAACTGTTGAAAATGATGTAAGTGATGTTGAGCAGCTATCTAATTTATCAATTGACGGTAAAACTGTTGAAGAGATAAGGACTCAGTTGATTGGTAAAATTGGTGAAAATATCACAATCAGAAGGGTAGAAAAGATAATCGCTAAGGATAATCTTTTTTCATATAACCACGGAGGAAGAGTGGGAGTTATTGTTGATATCAAATCTTCTGATGAGGTCTTAGGTAAGGATATAGCTATGCATATTGCTGCCACTAAACCTAAAGCTCTTGATCAAAGCGGTGTGTCACAGGAATTAATTGATGCTGAAAGAAGGGTGGCGATTGAGAAAGCTAAGGAAGCTGGTAAGCCTGAAGAGATGCTTGAAAAAATTGCAACAGGAACAGTAAATAAATTCTTAAAAGAAATTACATTGGTAAATCAAGTGTTTGTTAAAGATGAAAAACAAACAATTGAACAACTTCTTGATAATAATAATTCAGCGATAAATGGATTTAAGTTTTTTATTGTCGGTGAAGGTATCGAGAAAAAAGAGGTTGATTTCGCATCTGAGGTTGCAGCCGCACAACAATAAAAAAAGTTGTAGTCACTATAAAAAAGGATTGTTAAGCAATCCTTTTTTTTTATGCAAAACAGTCTAGAATAACGGTTAGCTATGAATAAATTAAAATATAAAAGAGTTCTCTTAAAGCTGTCTGGTGAGGCACTTATGGGAAACGATTCATTTGGTGTTAATCCTGAAACTATTAGCAAAATTGTTAGTGAAATCAAGCTTATGGTGGATTCTGGAGTTGAATTAGCGATTGTAATTGGCGGGGGAAATATCTTTCGAGGCGTAGCGCTTGGATCCAAGGGAATGGACCGTGCAACTGCAGACTACATGGGTATGCTTGCTACTGTCATGAATGCAATTGCCTTACAAGATGCGATGAAACATATTGGTATTATTAGCAGAGTTCAGTCAGCAATAAAAATCGAGCAAATAGTAGAGCCTTATATAAGAGGCAAGGCAATAAGATATATTGAGGATAATAAGGTTGTGATTTTTGCTGCTGGAACTGGCAATCCTTTTTTTACAACTGATACGGCAGCAGCCTTAAGAGCTATCGAATTAAATGCTGAAGTTGTTATAAAGGCAACCAAAGTTGAGGGAATTTTTTCAGATGACCCAGAAAAAGTGAAGGATGCTAAGCTATTTAAAAAAATTACATTTGATGAAGTAATCAGTAAAAAATTAAAGGTGATGGATTCAACAGCATTTACGTTATGCAGAGATCAAGGGATGCCTATTGCAGTATTAAGTTTATTTAAAAAAAATGCGCTTTTAAATTTTATTCATGGGGCTGAGGAGGGAACGTTAGTTACCTTAAATTAAAAAAAGATGAGGAAATACAATGGAAGAACTATTAACTAATTCAAAGGTTAAGATGCAAAAGACGATTGAGTCTTTTCAAGATAATTTATCAAAAATAAGAACAGGTAGGGCCAACGTAAGCTTACTTGATCATATCTCTATTGATTACTATGGAACATTAACCCCGTTAAGCCAAGTTGCCGCAGTAAATGTTGCAGATTCATCAACATTAACTATTCAACCGTATGAAAAAAACTTCGCAGCAGTAATTGAGAAAGTAATTAGAGAAAGTGATTTGGGCCTTAATCCTGTTGGTGTTGGGGATTTAATAAGAGTACCAATGCCGCCTTTAACAGAAGAAAGAAGAAAAGATTTGATCAAGGTGGTTAAATCGGAGGGTGAGAGTAGTAAAATTTCTGTGAGAAATATTCGTAGAGACTCAAATGATGAATTAAAAAAATTAACTAAAAATAAAGAAATTAGCGAAGATGAGGAAAGAAGACTTCAAGATATTATTCAAAAAAATACAGATACTTTTATCGCTGAAATAGACTCAATGATAGATGTAAAAGAAAAAGATTTACTAACGATATAGAGCAATAAAAACTGTTTTTCTTTAAAAAAAAATTACTTAAAAAAAATAAATTACCAAATCATATTGCGGTTATTATGGATGGTAATGGGAGGTGGGCAAAAAAGAAGTTGTTGCCAAGGCTTGTTGGTCACAACAAGGGGCTTGAATCTGTAAGAAAAATTATTGAGTATTGTATAAAATACAATGTAAAAACTCTTACCATTTACGCTTTTAGTACAGAAAATTGGAAAAGACCTATTAAAGAAGTAGATGGACTTTTAAAGCTTTTTTCTGAGTCAATATCTAAAGAATCAAAAAAAATTCATTCAAATAATATAAAATTAAAGTTTATTGGCGATACATCATTATTGACAAAAGCCCTTCAAATAAAAATTAAAGAGATTTACGAATTGACAGTTGAATTAGGTTGTCTCAGAGAGGAAAATAATGAGTTGAAAAAGAATGTTGAAATGTAGAAGCATGACTTTTAAGATCGGTTGAAGGAGCAGCGAGAGAGACATTAATCAGAGCTTAACAAGGCAATTGATGAGCTTGAGTTATATAAAATAGAGTACCAAGATAAACTTGATACAGCTCAATCCCGAATTCAATAGCAAACCTAAAAACTTACCGAAGATCAAAACACTGATTAAATACTTCAATTAAAGAAGTAAGAATGGGAATCTCAAGTGTAGGCTTTATAACTAGTAATCAAAGAGAAGCAATAAGTTTGTGATCTACAAAAAGAAGAAATAGCCTCTCTGACATAAAATTATCGTTAGCTCAATGAATAATTAGATCTTTTATAGGATTAGCTTACTTAATGCAAAGCAAACAAAAATAGAAGCTCATAAATAATAAGTAAAGAAAATGAACTAAAAGGTTAGTCAAATTTGGTTCTATCTACAATTTAGAGACCGAGTCACAATCAAAATTAGTTAGTGAATAAAACTCGATTATCATTGGTTTCTCCAAGTCCGAACACTCGGTAGCTTGATTAAAGTCCTGAAATTTTAGGATAAAAACCAGGAAAAATTAATGAAAATACCCGAAAAAACATGATAATGTCATCAGAAATGAGGGATGAGATATAAGAGTAAGAGGAGTAACGAGTTCAAAATGAGGATGGAGTGTACACTCCGGTAAATTTGAGTACTCTTGAAGATATTGGAATGGAAACTAGAAGAAATCCAATTGATACCGAATGTAGCCGCTAGTAGTAGGAGGATGGTAGGCAAAGTGCTGTTTATTAATCTTCGATGCAAATTGATGACCCAAATGAAAATATAAATCATGAACAAAACTTCACCGATCGTTAATCACACAATCCCATGTGCTACGACTCTCTCAATGATAACATTAGATAGTCTAATACAGTTTTGTCTAATATTTCTTAAAAAGGCTTGCCGCCTCACCAATTAATTGCTAGAGAAAGTCACAACAGCTCAGAGTGGAAATACAATAAATCTAATATGTAAAATGGCCAATTATAAGGTGTCAATTAAAACTAATTTTAAACGGCTCAGTAGTCAAAAGTGAAGGCAATCACAGAAGATTAAAAGAGCTATCATATGAATGTAATTGAAAGCAAGGGAGCTCGATCGCCAGGATAACCTTAAACTATTTATCAATAGTTCCGAAAGATAAATAGTAAACTTAATATAGGTAGTAATAATACGAGAATGTCTTACACCCGACCAAGTATATAGTCTTCTAGGTACAATAACACTAGCATTCAAGGTGCTAATTCACAATAATAGGATGCCTCAGATATAGGAAGCCGGCTTATTACATAAAGAAGAAAACAAAAACAAGGTTTGTAAAGCTCTTAAAGTACAGCCATTTTGCTTGCCAATGATTAAACGATAGCTCAAGGATCATCAACTCACAGAGCAACTTTAATTAGTAAATCTTCTTCAATCCATAATCCTGTAAATGCTAGTAAATGCTCAGGGCTCGGATAGAATCCTAGTATCATTTAAGGAGGATCAGGTACTGTTAAATAGCATGGCTGTAGAGGACTAAGTAATGTTGGCATTAACTAATCTTCAACTAGTCAAACAAATATTTAGAATCATTTAGTTTAATCAGCGAAATAGCAGAGTCGAACAAGACCATCTATGATGCTGGGTCCTTGCTAGACTAAAGCAGGATTAACTCTTGCATAACCATAATACAATGTTGGTAACCAGTATGTTAGTGGCTCGAACTTAGTCAAACAAGATCTAGCTTAAACTAAGCTTGGTTAAACAACTTAATTGACCAATTCAAATTGCAAAACTGCTAGGTAATTTTTGCAAAGAAGTCCTGCTCCTTAATCTAGATTAGAAAGAGGTGGTTAAACTGCAAGGGGTTCTAAGTTAGGGCAAACTTCCAATCAAAGCCGAGCTTTGTATTAATAAAAAGAAGGCTAAAAATCAGTTGGTAAAATTGTTAAATAAGTAGAAAAGAAAGAACCGACTATAAATTCAGCGAGACGAATTTGTAGATCATAACGCATGGTTGAATACGCAAAAAAAGTTCCTAGTAAACAAAATATAAATGGAAGAAAAACAGCTATGGGTAATGAACCTTCTGTAGATTATGGGAATGTGAAAGAGCAAAAAGAGTAAATGACGTTACGAGATGCATCAAACCGACTGACGGGCTAAACCAAGCATCATTTTAAGTAGTATAAGCAAGATATTCACTAATAACCTTAAATCAATGAGTATCCAAATGACCACTAAGTTTTTGAGGAAGTTTAATAATTCAAAGAAAATAAATGGTTAGGAATGGACCTAACACCGCCTCCAGAAATGATGGAAAACTCTTGCAAGACAAACTAGCTGACTAACAATATGTTTGACTCCAGTGGAAACTACGTAGACTCTTCCAATAATGATGAGTAAGTATTAGAAGAACAACCTTAGGGGTTAAACTACAAAATGAAGGGTAGATACGATTTCGATGAGGATAGATAATTTGGTGCTGCGACAAGTCGTGAGCAAGCACCCATGTTGATAAGCGCTTCTACGACTCCTCGAGATATAGGAGCAGCTGCAACTGCCCGAGTGTACAACTAACCTTATAGTGACATTCAAAACGATACTTCGACTAATAAAGGTAACATGGACGACATGAGGATGAAACTTCAAAACATTCAAACTGGAAAGGCTTACTTGGAAAAGAAAATTCAAGAGTACGAATCCAGACTCACCCAAATGAAAGTTAAAAAAGATAGGCATACCAATA
>ENA-OWPI01004550-OWPI01004550.1-marine-metagenome-genome-assembly--contig:-NODE-4550-length-11014-cov-6.901984_pt1 | contig 11014 bp, 8 predicted proteins | sample MGYA00238138_ERZ651775 | MGnify/ENA primary metagenome ERZ651775 (study PRJEB26906, sample SAMN06265043) | marine metagenome | isolation source: Helgoland LTER site | place: Germany:Helgoland, sampling...
GCTCTGTCAAAGGGTCCCTTTCTTGCTTGGAAGAGGAAACCCTATGCAAAAGTAGAGGCAGGTTAAGAGGGAAGTTCAGGAGTATTGTTTGTATTGATCGTATTCAAATCTGAAATACAGACGTGTGAAAGGTTTTTTATTCCTAAAATCGTTTTATTTAGAGTAGTTTTTCAACGGATTCCACGATCGATGTGGGGTTGCTCCAAAGCAACCCCTCCTCTCACCATTGAATACCGTTTCACCATTTTTTCAAGACATGGCTCGAAATAATAATAATGGCGGGGGTGGAAACTCTCGGGGTCGCGGTAATAACTCTGGTGGTCGCAACAAGAACAACAACAACTCTCGCAGCAACTCAAACTCACGAGGGAAGTCCAAGGCTAGCCTGCCCCAAAAGAAGGGTAAGACCGGGTCTAAGCACAGGGGTGGGGGTTCCGGTGGCAGCGGGAAGAAGTTCGTCCAGGGGAAGGGGGGTAACCAGGGGCGTAACAACGGCAGCAGGGGCAAGGGGAACCAGGGCGGAAAGAAGAAGGCGGCCCCTGAGAAGAGGAAGCCACCCACCGAGGAGGAATTGGCTAAGGAGATGGAAGCCTACTGGATGAAGAGCCCTGAGTTTGCCGCTAAGAAGCTGGAGCAAGACATGGATGATTACTGGGCAAAGAAGGGAGAAAAGGGAGATGAAAACGACGCTGCCAAAGATGGAGATGTCGCTGACGCTGTCGCTGACGCTGTCGCTGACGCTGTCGCTGACGCTGACGCTGACGCTGACGCTGACGCTGACGCTGACGCTGCTATGGATGGGGATAAGGAGGGGGAAGGCGAGGATAAGGCGGAATAATATAGCTAGCGACAGAATTAAACTGTAATGCACTTAATATTTGGACAGATGGATTCGATGGAGGGGAGTAACCACAACTAAAACTGGACCATTTAAAAGCATTATTGATAACAAGATAAAAATAACTATTCTACACACGCAACAATTTTATTCACAGCCCCGACTCTTTCGCCTCCCCGGTTTCACGTGGCAGTCCTTATGGATAGGTTCGAGGCTCTTCAGCTCGTTCTCTATGTCCTTGATGTCCATCACCTTCAGCAGAACACTTGGCTGACCTGTCTTTGGGTGATTTTCCAAGTCAGCATGGTTCAGATCCAACGAGTACAACAAGTTCGTTGGGATGTTGTCAAAGGACTCCTTGCACACAGGGCAGCCCACGGACATTCGCTTGAATATATTCGCAGTGATTTTGCTGATGAGGGATACGATGCTACTCTTTCTGTTGCTAGGGGGCATGTCGTTGCTTGTTTCGAGGGTATTATAGGATTCGGCGTCTTTCTTGGTGATGAAGGCAGCAACAGGGCCAAATTTGGAGAGCTGTTCGAGAACCTTACTTATGGGCACACACTGGAGTTGTCCATTGTTTACAAATGCTCCCGCCTTGACAGAGAAATCAAATTCATACACAGCCTCCCACAAATCGCCGTTGAAAGTCTGTCCAACTGACGCGCGAGCGCTCCCGATTTCCCCTATCGAGTTTTTGTCACGTCTGATCGATTGTAACCTGTCATCATAGTCTTCACCGTAAATGGAGAGAATGTTGAATCCAATAGCGTTATCGTAGTTCTGGGCGATGGCATTGACCTCGTCAATTGAGAGAGTATGGGGGCGGACAAGGACAGGAGGGCGGAAGGGGACAGGAGAGATTCGTTTACGCTTTTTTTTGGGAAGGTCGGAAACGGGAGCGTTTGCGTCAAATCGAGCCCTAATCTCCCCCAATTCGTCATAGGAGACTTTGAGAACGTCCCGTGAGATTGAGTTCATGGCGTTCTGTCTTTGCTTGTAATAATAAAGTGAACTTTTCGGAATCTGCCTCCGGCGTCTGTCCGTACTCAATTTACATAGTTCCTTATACCTAACTATGTCCTCGACGACTATCAACTACGAAATGTCCCAGTTTCCCTCCGTGATGGCAACCACAGCTACTAACAACGGACGCAACACCTCAACGGCCCTCAAAAAAAAAGTCCAATCTTGCATTCTTCCTGGACCGTCAGTCGGCCTATTCCACACATGCGTTTCCATCGGCTCATCGGAGGTTTCGCAATCTGTTGTGGCGACCCAGCCGATCTTGGATGAATCCATGTCTCCCCTACTAAACGTGTTGCACTCCACGGTACTCTGCTCAGCTCCCCCCAACCTGATTGAATTAGTTCAGAGATTTTTTCGGCCCACATTAGAACATATTTTCCAATCGCAATTATTGACCGACGGCCTCGTCAGCGATAGCGTCAGCGACAGCGACAGCGACAGCGACAGCGACACCAAACCAAAGCTTAAGCAGGGCTTAATCAAAGCCAGCGCAACTTTCAACAGTCGTGTTGTTGGCCCAATGATGACTTCCCTTATGACTGGAGGTTGCCTGACCGGGGATACTGGTAGCCTTCTCCAACTCTTCTTCGCCCTTACAGATAGGCAGACGAGAAGTCCAGCTACAGAGACGGCGTTTCAAAACACAGAGGAAGGGACTGCGGATGAGTACAACAGTGCTTTATTGAAGGCGATGGCGCTTGATGACCGTGAATTCCCAAAAACCGTGTTGGCGAAGTGTAAGTTTGCTCATCCGAGATAACAACTACACGCTCATCGATATTCTAACACCTCCGCACAACACACACATCAGTCAGTACAGAATTCGGAGGGTCGTTACCCCTCCAACAGGTTCCCATCTCCATGAATCTCCTCGAAGAGATCTCAAATTTCACGGGCATCATCCCTCCGTTCCTATTGCATGCCTTCGTCAAATCAATGTTGGAAGAGATTTCCCTCACGTACCTTCTTAGTAACCCAGAAGGTCACCAGATAATCGCGTCGTTGAAAAACGCGGTCATTTCCGGTAAAAACGAAAAGGAAATGCTTGCATTCAGTCGCCCACAGTGCTATCTGTGTGGAAAAAAAGCCTCGCACGTCGTTACTCTGAGACCCAAAATTGTCGTCTCCCAGGAGGTATCTGAAGCGACCTCGGATGGGGGGGGAGCACAGGCAGCTTCCCCAGAGTACTGCATCAATAAAAATCAGAAAGAAATCGTTGCCGTGAATTCCCCAGGGATTGTCTGCGTGCACTGTGCGTGCGAAACTTGCGGGGTAAATGTCTTCAGGACGAAAAGTGCCAGCAAGAAGGCCGGGAGCAAGAACACGTTCACGACCCAGCCAGGCTCGGAGCTCTATTGGACAGAGGAATAAGGAGGAATATTGTGTGTGTAGATTAATTTGTGTGTACAATAGGAAGTGTGTAGGTTGGTGGGGTGGAGCATGTGGGGGAAGAAAAGTATACATAATGAACAGCTGATAATGAAGAAAGTAGAAGGGAAGAAAGCAGATACTTTTAGTTTGAACTTCATTTTAATTTGGTGTAGTCTTTAGGGGGGGACCGCTGCTAGATGGATACGGGTCGATCAATGTTGAACGTTGAATCGTACTCAAAGCTCATCCAATTACCCTCGATTGTACTTCAAATCACCACCCAAATCAACAGGTCCATACGTGCAGCTTACGCTTCCACGACGAAAACGAGCACACTTGGCAGCCAACCCAACCCCATCCGGACTCCTCGGCACCTCCCCACCGCTCCACCCCTCCCCCGCCACCCAGCCCCCCATCACAATTCGGGAAATTCTGTGACACAATTTGAATCCGTGGCTCACTGAAATTCCGTGAAAACGTGAAAACCAAGATTTTTCAGTGACTCACTGAAATTCCGTGCTCACTGAAATTCCGTGATCACTGAAATTCCGTGACTCACTGAAATTCCGTGCTCACTGAAATTCCGCGACTCACTGAAATTCCGTGCTCACTGAAATTGGCTGATTTGAAGCTTTCCCCCACGTCTTTCCTCATTAAGGGTAGGAGCTTATATCTGTCTAACAGCCCTTTCAATTTGATTGCGAAGAGGAACCAATCTTTGGAAGTGTTGATCTGTCCGAGGTCCTCCTTCAGCATTTCCTTGTCAGTGGCCCTCCGCGCTTTCATTGCGTCGGTCAGTTCCTTGATTCTGTCTTCGTCCTCTAGTTCTGCGAGGTATGTTATATCCTCCACAGTAACCTCATACTCCATGCGATTGCTCAGCATTTCCATGCCTTTCCAACAGTTATAGAGCAACATGACTTTATCTTTGTGGGCGGCGAACCTGGCTGGGATCTGCCTTATGTCTTCGACTGTTCTCATGTTGCCCATTTCCTTGCATAGTTTACTAACATCTCCTGTTGCGAAGAACTTTTCTAGGAATGACCTGGCTGGGGGGTTTATATTTAGTTGTTGACTCACCATTTTCTATCTCAGTCGGTCGAAATTTCAACCGATTGAGCTATCACGACTTTTAATCTTAAGATACTGAAGTTCTCTTGTATAAAAACAACAATGGTTCCTATCTTTACAAATCGGTGGTCCCCTCAGGGGAAAACATTTAACCTCCACCATTCTCATCTCTAACCGTTCTTTTATCACCCACACACCTAGAGTGAACCCGAGTCATGTGGGATCACTACCTTTCGGTAACTATCATTCCCTCATTCTCATAACTCCCCTGATCCCGCATTACGTATCTCACTTCGGTTTCGCATACTCCATCAACCTCTTCAGCACTACCGCATCCAATGGTTTCGTGAGTAAGTCTGAGATGTTACTACCGCTTGGGATCTTGTGGAAGGTACAGATTCCGCACGCCATTGCTTCCCTACACCTGTGGTAAGCTATTCCCACGTGCTTCTTCTTCAGCCCTGCATCATACCGCGATGCACTCTGAAGTACCCCCTCGTTATCTCCCAACAACCTTGCTGGTTGGTTCACTCTGATTCCCATACTCCTGAGCAGGTACCTGACCCCGCGTATCTCGTCGACTGCTAACTTCAAAGCAATAAATTCCGCCTCATAGGTGGATCCTGCCACAACGGATTGTCTCCTACTGAACCAGAATATCGGAGTGCTTCCGTAGAACCCAATTACTCCGGTGACCGACCTTCTCCCCACGACCTCGCCTGCGTGCGACGCATCGCAGAAAACACTTAGTCCGCATCCCTCGGTGAGTCCTACTGGTTCCCTCTCTGACCGCTCCTCTTGGGCGTAACTGTATCTTTCTGCCATGAGTCTCGTTTCCTCGTTCGTATATTCCTCTGGTAGTCCCTCGATCTCCTCTGGGCTCACGTAAATAGGTTTGTTCGTGTGTTTCTTCAAATATCCCAGCACCCTGTCGACGGCTATCTGGTGCCCTCGTTGTGGGCTTGAATTGAATCCGCTGAGTGTGCTCACTGCGTACCCCACGTCGAACCGTCCCAGTTGCACTACCCACATTAGCATCCCTATATGTGATTGGTAGATCCTCTTCTCCTTTTCCCCAAGGAACTCCCTCTCCCCGTCACTCAGGTTCTCACACTGAAGTGTCGGAATCATGGGCGTGTCTGCCATCTTGATCACCTTTTTCATTCTTTCCTTCATGTAGGTGTTCCAGGCCTGGGCGCTCTCCTTTTCATTCTTGTCATTTTCATAGCGGTATTGCCTTATCCAGTTCTCCTTTTCTTCTTTCGACGCCGGTCCCCCTGCTCCCCTACGCCTCTCGATAGTATCTATGGCGTTCAGGATATATCTCCTGGAACATAGCGCGAGTCCGGTCTCTGTCTGCTTGATCTCCGCGCCCAGGTATTCCTCCGGGTCCGCGATGAATTTGAACGTGAAGTATTCCCCAAGCTCCTCGATAATGTCCCCCGGGTCACTCCCGGTGAGGATGAGGTCGTCTACGTAGAATCCGATTCTGTCATATTTGTCTCCACTCTTTCGGATCCAGATATCTGGTTGCGCCTCTGACGACGTCCAACCCATCTCCAGCATTGCAGCCATCACGTAATTGTGGTACTCATACGCTGATGACACGAGCCCATAGATGGCTTTGATGATGATCGCGTACTTGCCTTTGTCTTCTCCCCATTCGTCCCCGAGGAGGCAACACACCCTCTCCCTTGTTCTCGCGTGTAGGTACGCGTTGGAGAGATCGCCTGATAGCACTTTTTGTTCGTCTTTTGCTGCTTGGGCAAACATGATTCTCATTCCCATTGATGAGATTACCGTCATCGACTTCGCGACTCCCCTACTGTCTATGCCGTCTCCTCCAGCTACCCATCTGGCTTTCAGTGTCCCGTCTCCCTTGATGTCGAAGACCCAGAAGCACCTCACTTGTTGGTATCCTTTTGGCTTTTCTGACCCTTTGTCCAGGATCTTTAGAGCTGCCTCGTTGTCGGTGCCGATGTTGGTCGCGTAGAACTTCAGTATTTCCTTCCTGATCGCGTCTCTCCACCTTCTGGTTCCGACGATCTCGGCTAGTCTTGGCCTTGGTAACTTTGCGTCTTCATCCATTTCGGCGTCATGGAGTAGGGCGTTCTTTAAGCCTCTTGGGATTCTGAACCCTTGTTTCCACTCATACGGCGATCGCCTCACCTGTTTCGTCTTCCTTGTCGGCAGGCTCGGATTAATGCTGTCGTTCTTCCTTCCTTCAATGTACATCTTGGCCCAGTCGGTGGCTCTCTTGCATTTTCCTTTAGTCTCTTCCAATATGTACTTTGCCAGGTCGTCTCCGAGGACCGTGTTCTCCTCTGCCTGGTATGCCAGTCCGTCGCCCTTAAACATGTATTCGGGTGATGGCTGGTATCGTTTTCCGTCCATCGATGTCCATTTGATCCATATCTTTATGTCTCTGCCGTTCTGGACGGTTCTATTCTTGGTGAAGCGTTCAAACTCCCACCATTCCTGTTCTTCTTTTGGTCCTTCGTCTTCGTCGTAGCTATGGTTCCGAGGTACTTTTCTCGGGTGTTCCTGATCGCTTTCTTCGTCATCTGTTTCGCCTTTGTCCGCCTTTCTTTTCCTGGCATCTGCGAGTTGGTTTCGTATTGCCCTTCTCCTCGCCTCTCTGTCTTCTTTGTCCATTTTATCGTAGTATTGGTCCTGGTCCAAGACCGTTTGCCAGTGTTCGTCGGGGGGGGTGGAATCTGTCTCCAGTACCCTTTTCTCCCCCGGATTCTTCTCTCCACGTCGCACTCTGGTACTTGATGTTTGGATTACGAGTCCGTTCCATTTGTTACTATCTCGTTTTTGTAGGCGTACGGTAAAGCACATTACGTTACCAACGTTTGGGGCAACGCCTATGAAGCGGCCGAGAACCCATCCTGATGTCGTATCGGTGGCCTTGGATTCCTGGTACACCTCAATGATCTCGCCAAAGAAATATTGATTGTACGCAGACCCGTCTGGGGTCACACCCTCGTGGAGTTGTAGGGCTGGCGCACCACCTTTCTTGTGGACTAGAAGGTTCAATAGGCCAATAATGTGGTCGTAGGCGTCTTCATGCTCATCCTCGAGGATGCCCACTCCCTGGCGTTCTGCTACATACTGTAGGGTCTTGAATGTCACCTTTAGTCGTTTGATGGCGCCTGCTTCCACTTGGTTCTGTTCTTGCCGTCTTGGCTCGGAAAACGACTGTCGGACCCCTAGGGTTCTGAGTGCCTTCACGCACTCCCCTGCTTTGTAATACATTCCGCAGTCGGTGCGGAGTTCGTCGGGGATACCCCTTTCTCGGAAGAATCTGAAGAGTGACCCTGTAATGGTTGGTCCATCCACCTTGAGGATGCCTTCTCCGACGATGAGTCGGCTCTTCTTGTACATCATGACATGGTAGTATTCGTTGCCTTGTCTACTTGTTGGGATCTTGAATGGGTCTGCCGTGGCTCCTGAGTCAACCCTTCGGTTGTTGAGTGCTGGGTATGCTTTGTGGCTCTTGTAGTGGTTTCGTTCGAATGCCACTCTGTTTGCTAGGAAAGTGACTACGTTTCTTGTGCATTCCATCGTTTGCTTTGATGGGCATCCCCATGCCTCTTCTCTTAGTTTAACCACTCCGGCTGCCTGTCGTTCCCTCGAGTTTCCGTGTTTGTCTCGGACGGCCTTCTTCCTTTTTACTGGTATTGTGCCATGAAGCATCTCGGTGTCTTCGTCGTCTGTTTCATCGTCTTCCCGGATATCGTCGTCATGCCAGTCGTCCAGTTCGTATATGCTTGTTACCACTCCGTGGTAGCACTCGTCTGTTCTAAATGGGGTCCCCCATTCTGTCGTCGTCGGGTAGCTTCCCCTTTCACCTTCTGTCGGCTCAGGTGGTCTTTGAGCCACTGGCTCTATGCTATTTACAGCTTGCACTGTAGGGTAGTTCCCCCTTTCACCTACTGTCAGTGTAGGTGGTCGTCGTCGAGCCACCGGCTCTATGTCTGTCACAGCTTGCGCTGTAGGGGAACTCCCCTTTCTCTCTGCTGTCAGTGCAGAGTGTCGTCGAGCCACCGGCTCTTTGTCATTTCCAGCTTGCGCTGTAGGGGAACTCCCCTTTCTCTCTACTGTCAGTGTAGATGGTTGTCGTTGAGCCACCGGCTCTATGTCACGCACAGCTTTCGCTGTAGGGGAACTCCCCTGTTTTCCTGCTGTCTGTGTAATCTTCCGCACTTTTATAACTCTCAGTCGGTGCTTTGATTCCCCGAGAGCTGGTGGCGATTTGCTCGCTCCTCTTTGTGCATTCTTCATGTACCTTTGTCTATCCCATCGCTCGTCCCTCGTGGCGATTACGTAGGGCCTGTCTTCCATGTCTACCGCTGTTGGGCGTTCGTAGACTAGTTGTACGTCTCCATCTTTCATCGTCAGTGGTATGAGGATTCCCCTCCTTGTTACCTCGATGTATTGTTCTTTGTGGATATCCGTGAGGTTCGTCATCTTGCACCCATTTGCCTCCAACTGGAAGGGGTCAATGAGGTTCGCTTCGTTCCTTTTCCCTTCCTCCAGGGTCACTCCTACCCAGTTGAAGATGGCGGTTCGTCGCCTGCCGGTGTTATCCGTGACCGTCACCGCTACATTTGCCAAGTGAAATTCTGAGTTTCCTGGGGTGGATCCCATTCCTTCAGTTTCGACGAGGAAGTTATGCCTTCTGAGTATCCGCACTCCCTCAACGGGGAACACCGTCAAGTGGCTCCCCGTATCTATGATGGTGGAGTCCTGGTCATGTCTACGCCTGTACCTCTCTGATGTCTGTTTCACTATCGCCTTCCTCACCCTGATACTGGCGTCAACTCCATCTTTCGTCTTTAGATAAGTCTTCATCGCTCTTGCGATCGCCCGGGAGAAATTCTCTGGATAATGCTCGCTCAGTTTGGCTCTTTTGCCAAGTGTTGCCTGTTCGTGGCCTTTGTGGGTACACGTTCCATGGAGAATTTTTCCCCCTTTCACGCTTAATCCCTCCTTTAGTAGGAGTGGTGTCATGACGCCGTTCTCCTTGTCGGATATGAAGACGTTCAACGGTTTCTTGCTCTCCGCTCCAAACATGCACATGTCACACCGGAGCATGGTCCCTCTTGATTTATCCTGGTACGCTTTCCAGGTCTTGTCATCAAAGAGTGCACTCCCTTCTGGGTGCTCCCACATTGCGATGCCACCCACCTTCTGGAACTCTAGCATCTTTGATGTCAAAGGCGCCACGATATTGGTGATCCACCACTCTCTTTCCTTCATCAGTGACGTCCATTTCTCCCCGTCTTTCTTCCACATGTTTTGCAACTTGGAGAATGAGGTGCATGGGAGCGATATCCAGACCATACTCACTGATCCATGACGCAGCTTTCTATTTAGGAGTCTATTTATTAGGTCTTTGTTGATCGTCGTTCCAGTCTTCTCTCCTATACCAAGCGCATTCACGCCCCCCTTTTTACAAGAGACGGTAATGCCTGCTCCCCCTTCTTTCGGATCCCCTGCGAATATTTCAAGGACCTGTCCATTTGGGAGAAATTCCTGGAGGACTTCGTTCCCTCCTTTTGTTTCACTACCCCCCTCGTGGAGGCGTTTGGCGTTAATCTTTCCTGTCCCCTTCTTGAGGTTCCAGTCGGTTTCCGCCTCATTGGCGGTGTCCGATTTCGGAGGCTCGGATGCCATTTCGTTGTCTACATTATTGTTCACATTATTGTTATCATTATTGGTTGCACGGTTACAGCCCCCCTCTTCCGGCCCATTCGGCTTTGCCGAACCCTCCGGGTTCGGCGCCGTGAGTCATTCGTTGGACCTTTTCTTTGGCGAAGGGCAGTCACTCGCGTTATGTCCGACACCGCCACAATTGTGGCATTTGGATTCGTCAGAATCTCTTTTGCGCTTTTTCGAGATCTCACTTAGCATCTCGAGTCCTTCCGTCATGGCTATTTTTCTCTCCTCCTTCGTGCCCGCTTTGCACTCGCGTATGTGGTGTTCCATGGAATTGCACATGAAGCACGGGTGTCTTTTCTGTCTGCCCCCGGACTCCCTCTTTTGGAGTTTTCTAGTGGGAGTCTTGGAGGAGATTTTCATGCTATTCGCCATGCCCTTTAGCGTCTGCATTGTCGTCTTTGCGTCTGTGTTTGGCCTGTGGACCTCCGGGAATATCGACTGTTCGGCCTCGGTGTCCTTAACCATTCCACCGATGATTTGCAGTACCTCTTCGTTTGAATACTCGGACTCAAAGCCCAGCCTCAGTTCATGTGTTGCCTCTTCGTACTTGTTGATTCGCTGCATGAGGCTCCCACCGAATTCGTTCTGCTGGATTTTTCGGATGATGTCTTTCAACCTATTCTTCTCGATGTTGCGCGCTTGGTCGTGGTCATACTCTCTTAGTAGATTATCCATGACCATCTTCAAGGTTAGGGCAGACACCTGTCTCCCACTGATTGCTATCAAGTAGGCTGGTGAGTCCTGCAACGCCCTCAAGATGGTCGTCTTCAGGCGGTCTGCCGTGTCGCGGTTCCACGTCTCTATGGCTGATTTGAAGCTTTCCTCCACGTCTTTCCTCATTAAGGGTAGGAGCTTATATCTGTCTAACAGCTCTTTCAATCTGATTGCGAAGGAAAACCAATCTTTGGAAGTGTTGATCTGTCCGAGGTCCTCCTTCAGCATTTCCTTGTCAGTGGCCCTCCGCGCTTTCAT
>ENA-OWPI01004555-OWPI01004555.1-marine-metagenome-genome-assembly--contig:-NODE-4555-length-11005-cov-3.019034_pt1 | contig 11005 bp, 10 predicted proteins | sample MGYA00238138_ERZ651775 | MGnify/ENA primary metagenome ERZ651775 (study PRJEB26906, sample SAMN06265043) | marine metagenome | isolation source: Helgoland LTER site | place: Germany:Helgoland, sampling...
CGCAGGACAAGTCATCGGCGAAAGTTCACGCGACAACGACATGGAACTGAACCTCGTCCGCGGAAAGCAGCTGAACAACATGCGCTCGTCTGGCGCAGACAAAAGCCTTCGCATCGCTCCCCCCCGAAAACTTTCTTTGGAAGAATACATGGAATGGATTGGCGATGATGAGTACCTTGAGGTCACACCAAAAGCGCTGAGGGTGCGGAAGGTGCCGGGGTAAACAAGAGCATTAGCAAGGAAACCACTTTCGGCTATGCTGTTTCTACTATTACATGCATTTCCGCCCAAACATCTATAGCCTCTTATTCTCAAGACAATCAGCCAATTAAACTGATGATCTCAGCAGGAATCAAAAAGAGACAATTGACCAATATGGGTTGGGAATTCAATAGCCCGGCTCTCTCGAACATTGCCGGTGGGTGCTCTGAGGAGACAGGGAGAGACCACAACATCTAATTCATTTTCCTCGCCATAATTTACTTGATTGGAAAACTTCTGAGATGAAATGGTGTCATCCGCATCTAAAAACTGAACCCATTCTGACTTAACATAACCAAGCCCTTTATTTCGTGCCCAACAGGCACCCTTGCGGGTCTCAATATGCACAGAAACTAATGGCGCAAACTCAACTGCCAACTCTTTTAAAAGATCAAGTGTTCCGTCAGTTGAGTTGTTGTCAATCAGAAAGACATGATCGAGATTTCCTTCATTCGATAGCGCTGAAAGCAAAGCTCTGCGGATTGTTCCTTGAGCGTTGTAACACGGAATTACAACGGACACTTTGCTTGTTTCGTTTAGTGACATTTCTAGCTGTGTTCGGTCTGTTTTGCTAGCTGATGTATCGCTTTCACGAGCTTTCCGGTCCTCGCTTCTATCGAATATCGATCAAATATAGATCTTGAAATCGCCTCTGGCGTTAATTGTCCTTTTTCGATTTCAACAAGAGCTTCTGCAATCAATCTTTCTAATAAGGCTGCATCTCTTCTTTCGAGAATCAGACCAAAATTGGAAATGATTGATGGGATTGACGATACTTTCGAGCCAATTGGAAAGCATCCACAGGCCATTGCCTCACACAAAGTGTTGGGAAACCCTTCTGTGATTGACGCTTGAATGAACAACTTGGCCTCGTTGTAATGCCCCCGCAATTCCTGTTGGTTACAATTTGAAATTACTACACAGTTCTCCGGTAGGTCGAAATCAGCTGGCGCTTCGCCGATAATTCGAAAACGCAGGGATGGATTTCTTCGGGCAACAGCAATGATTAAGTCTGCGCCTTTCAAAACGCTTCTATTCATTGCGCCCAAAGAGAATACACACATCACATCAATCTTTCGCTCTGACCATTTCTGGTCTACACCCCATAAATTTCGATCAAAGCCATTGTGGATGGGAAAAAATGGGGTTTCCAATTCCGGAATAAAAGCCTTTATCCCCTGTTTCTTATGGCGTACATCCCAATAATCGTAATCGTAGCATTCCATCGACTCATGCACGGGGCATATCAAGTCTGCACGCTTAAAGGAAATTCGCGTCGATAGCCTTGTTGACCACTTTCGGTAGTTTCCATAATCAATTTCAGGGAAACAAGCGCTGTCCGTGCCAATAGCAATGATGATATTCTTGTGGCCTAGAAAATGTCCAAACAAGCAAGGAATAAGAGACGCATGTCCTGCTGATTGGTGAACCCAAATGGTCTCGTTTCGTCGATTTTTCCATAACAACGCTAATATTCCCGTAGCTCCGGTCAACAATGACTTCTTGAAGCCATCGAAAAGTTTTAGATGTTCGTGTGATCCGGACAGAGCCCGTTCGTCTCTAGCTGCCCAAGAAGAAGAAAAAGGCGAGTTTATAATAATATTCATTCTTTCTAGATTGAAAAACAACGGTGGGGATTCCTAATGTCTCCCGGATCATAAAATGCCGAGTACGGTTTTAAGGGCTTTTCATGTATTCTCTCTTCTCATAAAGATTTTCCCATAGCACACTGTCCTCTTGATAGTAGCTCATAATAAGATTGTGCGTTTGTGGGGCTAATGTTGATTCCAAACGCTCTATTTTGTTCTTGTAAGGCAGTTTCGAATGCTCCAAATTCAACCTTGAACAAGTGGCGCCAAAATCCTCTTCAAGGGTTTGTAAAGTTCCAATAAAATCCATTTCTTCTACTGGTATTAGCGCTGTTTGTTTGCGAATATGTACCTCTCCTGAATCTAGGTTTTGGTACCCTAACCACCTCACGAACTCATCAAAGTCCTGGAGTTTTTCAGTTTCCGATTCTTTCAACCCAAATAACTCTGCACCCAGCCCCACCAAAGATTTTCTGACGGCGTACACTTCTTGCACGTTCCAACGGATTCCGAATGATGACAAACTTGAACCAATCTTGATAAAAAGGGTTGAGCAAGACTTCCTTGCTACAATAATAATACCCGTCAACGTGATTGTTGAAATGATGGTTTATAGACCTTGTTCCCGCCTTTGGCACCCTGTACCAGAGTGCTTTTTGCTTCGGAAGCAATGAAATCTGAAAGCCCTGTTCCTTGGAAATCGCGGCCCGCACCTTGCCGTAACGATAAACTAAATTGCTTTGAATTCTATTCATTCACGTCTAGAAGATAATGATGAATCCCGAACGCCAATTCCCATAACCATCCCCCACCTCAATCCGCCCCCCGTGGTACTCCTCAATGATGCGCTTGCAAAGCGAGAGGCCGAGGCCCCACCCTCTCGGTTTGGTGGTGTAGCCGGGTTCGAAAATTTGCTTTCGCTTGGCTTTCGGAATTCCCGGCCCCGTATCCGATACGGTCACCAGCACTCCACCCTCCTCTCCTGCCTGAAGTGCGACTTGGATTTTTCCATCGCCGTCCATGGCGTCCACTGCATTGCGGATGAGGTTTTCCAGGACCCAACTGAACAATGGTGGGCTCAAGGCTGCCTGAAGGTCGCGATTCGGTGCCTCAAAAGTAAGGTTGACCTTCTTGGACACCCGAGGCTTCATGTATTCTACTGTCGAATCGATCACCGCAGCAACGTTCTGCTCCTTTAGGATGGGTTTAGATCCAATCTTACTGAATCGATCCACGACGGTGTTGAGGCGCACGATATCCCGGTTCATTTCTTCGAGGTAATCCTTCCGCACCCCTTGATCTTCCAGCAATCCCACCCAAGCCATCAAAGAACTCAGCGGCGTGCCCAATTGATGCGCGGTTTCCTTGGCCATTCCGACCCACACCTGGTCTTGTTCGGCGCGGCGGAAGCTGCTAAAAATGAGGTACGCGACAAAGGTGAAAACAGCGATGAGCACCAGCTGAGCGAGAGGATAATAGCGCAATTGTGTCAGGATAACCGAATCCGCATAATAAATGTAATGGAGGCCTTCGCCCGGTAGATCCACCTCAATCGGCTCATTGGAACCGGCCATTCCGGCAAGCAGGGATTGCAATCTTTCTGGCTGTGCAACAGCCGCGGAGTCCACTCGCTGGTAGCGGATTACCTCTGTGCGGGTGCTATCGGTCATGACTACGGGCACCGAAGCGCTGTTGATCACAGTCTCACTGATGAAAGAGTTGATCAGGTCCTGCATGACATCTTTCAGCTCACTGAATCGCACGCTTTCATCCCAATACACGGTGTGACCCACATTATTAAAAACAATGGGTTCATTGGCAGCAGACATCACTTCTTTCAAAGAATCCAAGCTTGCATCTTCCGGGATATTCACCTGGTACAGCAGCTCATCGTTCGCGTCATAAATCAACACCGGAATCGTCTTATTCGACCAGAGGTAATCGGTGATGAACGTCAGGTCCATGCCGCGTGGCGGATCATTGATCAAACGGTAGGCGTCAGCCAACCGGTCGGCCTTTCCTCTTTCTTCTGTCCCTAACTCTTCAAATAGCTGTTGGGTGTAGCCCACCAATTGCGCACGCTGCACAATCGCTTCCGACCACAAGCGAACCTTTGTCTTTTCCTCTGCACGAATCCGCTGCGCAATGTCATTGGAGTACCAAAGGGTCGCCAACACAATCACTGCGGCCGCAGCCAGCAAAAAGCGTTTCCAACGCTGTTTATTGGAATAGACGTTCATGCCGTCAGATCAGTTGTAAGCGGGGCATGGAATGGCTCGGCCTTTTTGTCGGCCCGAACAACTGTTGATTCCAATGACGATCTCGTGCGTACTTGGGGCGGCCCCACTCAAAGCAGATACGTTGAATTCATAAGCATAACCGATGGTCAAATAATCCATGACTTTTGCTTGAGCAGCTACAATCAAAGCGCTTTGGCTGCGGTAACCCAAACCGACGCCTACCACCTCATCGTAACGCATCATTCCTAAAATTTCAGCGGATGGCGGTACGCCTGAACCGAGCCTTGCTTGGGCGGATGGGGTAAACATCCATTTCCCGTCCAATTCCACCTGGGTGCCGGCCAAAAACACGGCATGCCGGCGCAGCTTGCCAAATTGACTGATTTTCTCCATGCTCGGCTGGGTGACATTCTGGATGGTCACGCCTGCAAATTTGGTGCGATCATAATACCACAAACTCGCATCGATGGTGGGGACGATGAATTGATTGCCCCCGTATATCGCCGGGTCATTGGCCACTTGAAATTCCGGCATGATGAGTTCGCTCAAATCCAGTCGGTGCTGAAAGAATCCCGCACTCAGGCCTGCAGCCAAACGTGCACCACTCGATAACCTCAAGTTATAGGCATACGAGAAGTTTACTGCATTGTATCCCCAAGCACCCGCATCGTCCGATTCCACGCGGACGCCAAACCCGTGAAAATCATCCCCCTGGCCTTCCATCTGTCCGTGCAAATTGGCAAAACCGGTTTGAGGAGCTCCTTCAATTCCCGACCATTGGTTGCGAAATCCCATGTGCAAATCCATGCACCCCAAGGTTCCTGCGGCGGCTGGATGATCCTGGAAAGGGTTAATGATCGAAGTGGTGCGCACAGGGAGCTGTTGCGCGAGCAATGTGTTGGTTTGAATCAGCAACACGCAGCCCAATGTGGCTGAAAAAATGCAGTTAAATTTCTTCATCGGATGATGCTAATGAATCCGGTAATGGTCTCCAATTCTACCAAAAGCGGATCGTTCAAGTCAATGGCGTAGTAATACGTTCCAACCGGGACTGCCTTGCCTCCGTTCATTCCATCCCAAGGTTGGCTGTAACCCACGCTCCGGAAGACCACTTGTCCCCAACGGTCAAAAATTCGGATATCTGCTAGGTTGTAATCCAACAATCCATCCACATCCCACGTGTCGTTGTATCCATCATCGTTTGGAGTGAAACTCGTGGGAAGCCCCAAAGGATTTCCAACAGTGATGGTCACAGCGTCCGAATATTGGCAACCACCAAAAAATCCAGAAACCGAATAGGTTATCGTCACCGATGGAGATGCCACCACCGAATTCCCAATGGCCGTAGAAAGACCAAAGTCTGGAAACCACGTGTAACCGAGCGCTTCATCGGCACCACTTGCCGTCAATTCCACACTTTGTCCCGGAGCGATATTGGTCGTGCAACACGCATCAATGGAAACTGCAGGGCCGGATAGAAATACCGTTAAGTTGCATGGAGTCGTCGAGGGGTCGTGCGCCGTTCCAATCAAAATCAAATAGGTCGTGTTCGGCAATAAATCCTCCGACTGCAATGACGTTGCACCGCCCATCTCGGAACATGGCGAAACCGCTTGGTAACTGGCAACGTCGCATAATGCTTGTGGATCCGGTTTGACCACGACACACTCAATAACATCATCCACCCCATTGGTCTGGCAAGCGACTCCCCCTAAGTCAATGTAGACTGGGCCTGTGCTCGTCACGTTGGTATTGGTCATGAATTCCAGCACGGTTACGTACGGACTGTTCAAGCAGCCAAATTCGATGTTTTGCGCATAATTGAGGGATACGGCCTCAGGCACGTCGCCACATACCGGTACCGGATTGTTGCAGTCCTGGGCTTGGCCGAGGGAGGCGATCAATGCAAGGCCAATGGCCCATGAATAATGTGAGGGGTGCATGGTTAAAAAACGTTTCATTCGTTCATTTCATATGTGACCAATATGGCCGCTTTTTCAACGGCTTCGCCCACCTGGGCCTGCACTACTGCAATCACTCCGGAACGCGGTGCACGGATAACATTTTCCATTTTCATGGCTTCCAACACCAACAAAGGATCGCCCTCATCCACCTCAGTTCCTGTCGCAACCATCACTTGCAGAATCTTCCCGGGCATCGGTGATTCGACGTGTTTCTCTTGGGTTTCAACATTCGCAGACATGCCCATGGATTCCAAAAGCAATTGCTGGGGGCCCAACACTTGAAGCGCTTGAACCACACCGTTTACCCGAATGGTCACATTGCCTTTTTCATCGGGTCCGTCCATGCGTTCGATGCGGACATTTCGATTGCCCATGCGCACATCGAAAACGCCCGGTGCGAGCTGTTTCCAGTCCCACGATTCTTCCGATCCAGGAGCAACTTGCTCCACTCGGCCATCCGGCCAACGAACTTCCCATTCCATGAAGGCAAGTTAGGAGGATTTTCGTGCGAACTTTGGGGGGTGTACGGGATTTACATTCACATTCCATTCTGTAGAACTGCGTGTCACTATTGTGACTTTCACTTCTCCACCAATTTGCGCACCATGGAGGCCATGGGCAAGGCGTTGATGCAGGAATTGGATTGGAAAATGAGAGAGGCAAAAGGACCCGTTTCCACGGTTTACTTCGGAGGAGGAACACCTTCTTTGTTTGATTTGAGTCAGTTGGAACTTTTGGTAAGTCGGTGCCTTGCGGCAGGCACGCACCCTTCTGAAATCACCCTCGAAGCCAATCCGGAAGACATTACCGACGAACGGCTGAAAGCTTGGCTCGCCATGGGTATCACCCGGTTGTCAATCGGTGTGCAAACCTTCGATGATGACCGCTTGCGTTGGATGAATCGAGCGCATTCTGGTCAACAAGCCATCGATGCCATATTGAGCGCTCATGCGTTGGGTTTCCAGCATTTGTCCGCGGATTTGATTTACGGTTTGCCCGATCGTAAAACGCCTTTTTCTGAAGACCTCGAGAAGGCCTGTGATTTGCCTGTCGATCATTTGTCAGCCTACATTTTAACCGTGGAAGATCAAACCGTTTTGGGCCGAAACGTGCAAAAGGGGCTTGAGTCTGTCGCGCCCGAGTCACTCGTCGAAGCGGAGTATGCGCTGCTGTGCTCACGTGCAAAAGCCGCGGGGTTCGAGCATTACGAAGTGTCAAATTTTGCACGCCCCGGGGGGCACGCCCAGCACAACCAGCATTATTGGACTGGCCTGCCTTTCCTTGGCATTGGGCCAGGCGCGCATGGTTTCGATGGGCAACAGCGGTTGGCCAATGTTTCCAACAATCCCCGTTACATCGCCGCCCTTGAAAAAGCCCAAAGCCTGAATGAGCTGCCGGTAGAACGGGATGTGCTCTCCGCGAATGATCGCTACAACGAAGGGTTAATGACGGGTCTTCGCACGGCGAAAGGGATTGATGTCGAAGCCCTGGAAAACGAATACGGACACAATCCACAAACCGAAGATCTCGATTTCTGGAGCCAGTGCATTGCCGACCGAACGCTGGAACCGATTGGCGGCAGTCGTTACCGAATTCGAGCAGAAAGATGGCTCGTAGCCGACCGCATCGCGTCAGCTTTTTTCGTTGTCGATTGAAGCTTTTTTTCGATCCCTGCGCTTGAAGCCTGCATCCGCAAATACAGCACCCACAATGATCACGGAACCGAGGTAAAACCAGCCGCCCATCCGTTCTGAATCGCCGAAAATCAAAGCTGCGAGAACAATAGCATAGACCGGCTCCATGTTGATTGCAACGGCAGTAGTAAACGGAGACAAGCGCTTCATCACTTCGATGCTCATGAGAAAAGCAAATGCTGTTGCCAAAGAGGCCAAAAGCGCCAACCACAGCCAATCTTCTTTCGGAATTGCCCAGAATTCCAGTGCACGCCCCCTCCCATCAACGAGAAACAACACTGCCAACACACCGGCTGCACTCAATAGCTCCACCCTGGTGAGGTTGGATGAGTCGTAGGTGCGCACCAACACCGAATTGAATATCGAAAATACGGCTGCCAAGGCCGCAGAAATCAAAGCCAATCCAATGCCTCGGTAATACTGATCAGAAGTCAGCGCAAAATCACCTTCCGATGGTCCCCAGAGCAATACCAGCAATCCCACAATGATCACACCCCCCAATAAAAGTTCGCGCCAGTCCATCTTTCTCCGGTGCACCAATGGCTCCAAAACACTCACAAAAACAGGCGTCGTTGCCAGTGTTGCGAGCGCGACGGATACATTGCTTGCCTTGATCGAGCCAAAAAAAGCAATCCAGTGCGCTGCTGCCGCACAACCCACCAAAGCCACCTTGACCCAAACCTTCCAGGGAAACCGCTCTGTTTTTCTTCGAAACAACAACCAAAACGCCACCAATCCACCTCCTAAAAACACCCGCCAAAACACCAGCCTTTCCGCTTCCAGCGAAATCAATTTGCCCAAAATTCCGGTGAATCCGAAAATCAAGACAATGAAATGCAACATGACGACGCTCTGCCGATGGTTCATTCGGCAAATCTACCCGTAACTTCGGTATCTCGTTGTCACCAACCTCAAGCAATATGAAACTTTCCACCACCGCTGCATTTCTTCTGTGCTCTTCACTGGTCATTGGGCAAATTCAATTGGATAACCAGTTTAGTGATTGGAATGGAGTGGACCATGTTGCGGCAGCTGCGGAATCCCCTTTCGTGAAAACGGCGATTACCAGCAACATGGATTGGTTGTATCTGCACATCCAATTCTCAAACGAGGTCGGATTGGATGAAAACATTCTTCCCAATGATTATTTCCTATTGCTCGATTTAGACGATGACACCTCAACCGGTGTAAACTATGCCAGTCAGGGACTGGGTGTGGATTTATTGCTCAATTTCGCAAGCCGACAAGCCATTCGATACACCGGTGGATCCGGGATTGAGAGCTTCAATGAAGTGGGTATGCGCGCAGCACCAACCTATAGCGGAGAAGAATTTGAAGTCGCTTTCAAGCGCAACATGCTGGGTGAATTGGGAGAAAACATTCGCGTCATGTGGTACGATGGAGCCGGCCAAGTGGGGTTCCCTGAGGACGGAATGGCGCATGCAATGAATGAGAGTTTCGCTCCTTGGATCCCAAGTTCCCTCGAACGGGGCGAAGGCACCCTCACTCGGGTTGCTTTTTGGAACATGAACAACCGCATGAATCAAACGCCAGCGAAAGAAGCCATGGAGCGCATCCTTCAAGCTGTTTCGCCAGATGTCATCGGTCTTTCTGAGGTTGCCAACGTAAGCGCAAATTATGTGCGAGGCTTGCTCAATGATTGGATTCCATTGGAAGACGATGCATCGTGGAATGTGGTAAAGGACGATTATGACTTGATGGTCGCTTCGAAGGGCGATGTGCTCTCAACCCACGCATCGGTTTACCGTCAATTCCCAGTGGTTGTTGAGGCTCATGAAGATTGGCTTGTGCCCATGCTCTTCACCAGCAGCCATCTCAAATGCTGCGGCGGTGCATCGAATGAAGCACAGCGCCAATCAGAAGCGGACGAATACATGGCGTTTCTCCGAGACGCCATCAATGGTGAAGGAGATGGGCCTGTCCTCTCCCCCAACGCTCCCATTGTCTACGGCGGAGACTTGAATATGGTTGGGTTGGACAATCCCATTTATACCCTTGTTACAGGAGACATCTCAGACGAAACCAATAACGGTCCTGACTTTGCGCCTGATTGGGATGGTTCAAGCCTCACCGAGTGGCCCATTTTGCAATCGGATCACCCCTTCGATTACACTTGGACCAGTAATTCTCTTTCTTCCGAATGGATTCCTGGAAAGCTGGACTACATCATCACGTCTGATGCTTCTACGGGCTACAAAGGTGGTTTTGTCTTGCGCACGGACGCGATGTCTGCGGCTCGGCTCGAGGAATTGGGCTTGCAGTCCAATGATGCGCTCGCCGCATCCGACCATTTCATTGTTGTTGCTGATTTGGGGCTGGGCGACTTACTGGGTTTCCAACCCGACACCGATGCAGACGGCATTTACGATGTGGACGACAACTGTGTGGTTGTCGCCAACAACCCCCAATCTGATTTCAACAACGACGGCATCGGCGATGCGTGCAGTGACTCCGACGGGGACGGGTTGAGTGATGCGTTGGAATTGGGTGTCTATAACACCGATCCGCTGAACTCCGACAGCAATCAAAACGGAATTCCCGACGGGATGGAGCTTTGCATGTGCAGTTCTGTTGGGGCCTGCCCAGGTGACATCACCAACGACTTGGTGGTCAGCGTTGCTGACCTTCTTGCCTTGCTTGGCCTGTTCGGGGCTACCTGCTAGACCTACCGATCACACGCCACGAACCAACTTCAATGACTTGGTTCCCGTTGCTGTTTGGATTCGAACGACATAGATGCCTTCCGCCCAATCGGTCGTGTCCATCATCCAGCGCATGCGGTTCGGTGTTTCGCTCTGAACAAGCGCTCCAGAAATTCGGAACACTTGAATCGATTCAATCGCCTCGCTTGACTCAAAAATAACCGTTCCGTGCGTGGGGTTTGGGTAAACCGAACCGGTCCAATCCATCTCATCCACCGACACGAGCAAGACATCAATTTCAACGGTTGTTTGATCGGAGCAATTGCCATCGGTACTGAAGGTGGTCAATTGAATGCTGAAAACGCCCGATTCCTCATACGTGTATTCAGGGGTTGGTTCTTCACTGGTATCTCCATTGCCAAAGGTCCAGTAATAGCTGGCGGCTCCGGAACTTGTGTTCTCCAATTCAATAGCACCGTCCAGCAGGTTCCATGGTGATGTGACGGTAAATTCAGCATTCACCGGCTCCGAAATATCGGAGCCATAACGCGGTGAAATTCGATAGTTATCGAAGTACGGCGCTTCAAAATCCCG
>ENA-OWPI01004557-OWPI01004557.1-marine-metagenome-genome-assembly--contig:-NODE-4557-length-11004-cov-3.274549_pt1 | contig 11004 bp, 9 predicted proteins | sample MGYA00238138_ERZ651775 | MGnify/ENA primary metagenome ERZ651775 (study PRJEB26906, sample SAMN06265043) | marine metagenome | isolation source: Helgoland LTER site | place: Germany:Helgoland, sampling...
ATAAAAAAAAGAGAAAAAGATTACATTTTTAGCCAAATCCCCACAAAAACAATTTAAATTCTACCCTTCACATTGCTCGCAAAAAAAAAAAAAACACCAAAAAAAGTACATCACACACTCACACCTCCTCAAGATTCTGCTTCAAGTCTGATATGGTCTGCAGCAAGACCTGGAATTGTTTCTCCTTGAGTTCGAGGGTCCCGTCCTGCGCCTTCGCCCCCTCCTTAACCTCGTCCATGCTCCTCCCGATCGCCTCGATCTCCGCCCTGCTCTGCCTCAGCGGGGGCCACTCATTCACCAGCTTTGACGACGCCTCATAGTCCTCCTTATTCGACTTCACCTGCCTTGCGGCAAGGAGCGCGGCCTTCAGCTCCCTTATCTCGTCCTGCAGCCTCTTGCACCCCCCCTCGTTCTCCTTGATCACCCTCTCGCTCTCCTCCACCTCCCTCCTCCCCGCCCTGTCGACAAGTCTTAGCTTCTCCAAATCATTCTGCCAGAGCCCCACCTGCACCTTGACCTCCCTCAGCGCATCCTCTCTGTCGCCCTCCTCCGCGGACATCAGGACCCGGAGGGCGACGCATACCTTGTCGAGGAAGTTACCGACGACCGAGGACTCCCCCGCCGTCAGACGGGAGGCCATCAGACCGGGGGTAAGGGGCTGAGACGTCGGGCCTTGAGGCATCCTGAGAGTGGGACGATTTTTGTATTTAGGAGATTCGATAAACGTTATACGAGTATAATCCGCACGCTAGATGGAAAATAGTCTAATTAAGTGACTGTATGGCGGACTGATTTCCTGGGCAATCAGGAGAACCACAAAGAAGAGAAAATTCTTATTATTCTATCATCCAAAGGTAGATTAACTTGGATTGGTTTTTCTGCAGCAACCAAGAAGCCAAGGTTCCGAGATAAAGTAATTCGAACCGCCCAAATCCCCCCCAAGCACACAAACTAAAGTGTTGTGAAAAGTTCCACCAACAATTTCCATCCCAAAACAGAGCCCTAACCCCTCCCTTCCAGTTAACAATGAGGCGAAGCAAAAGCAACCCCGCAAAATACGTCCGAAACTACAAAAAGCTCAGCCAGCGCCGCATGACCGGCGGGTACTCGTCGGGGGGAGATGACATGGATTGTTCCTCCTCTGACGGCGACGGTGGCTCTGGCTCTGGCTCTGCTCGCAATCCCAAGAGGAAGAACGGACTCATGCAAGATGATTTGGCGTCGGGGGAAGCGGCTTTATCTCGGCAGAAGGCTCGACAGAAGGCCAGGAAGAATTCCTCCTTTGCTGTGGCCGGCCAGGATGATTCTTCCGCTTCCGCGCTGTCTTCCGCTTCAGCTTCCGATTCCGCTTCCGCTTCCGCCATTCTACCCGCCGGTGACCAGTCCTCGTTCCTGGACAGCTCAACTTTGCTCTCCCCTTCCCTTCAGGCCCTCGTGTCGCCCGGGGACGCGCTGCTACCTTCCTCGAAGAAGAAGCAGAAGACCGCCTTGGAAAAGGCCGCCTCGGCGGCGGGGATGCTCACGGCGGAGGAGGAGAAGAAGGCGGCGAAGAGGCGGAAGAGGGAACTCAAGAGGTCCAAGGCGAGGGAGGAGAACGCTTCGAGGAAGGAGAAGAGGATGAGGGTGTACGAGGTCCTCAACGAGCACGGGATATCCGAGAGGGAGCGCGGCCTTCTCCGGAGGACGGATAGGGTAGGGGGGAGGGAGAGCAGGAGGGAGGAGTTGCAGAGGATTAAGAAGAAGGAGGAGGCAGGTTTGAGCCTGGGGGAAGAGGAGGAGGAGGTACTTTATACGAGGGTGGAGGTTAAGGACTGGGAGAAGGAGGAGGAGAAGGAGGAGGAGAAGGAGGAGGAGAAGGAAAAGGAAAAGGAGAAGGTGGGGGACAACAGAAAGGGCACCAGTGTTAGTGCTAGTGTCAGTGACAGTGCCCCTCCCCCAAACTCGTCCCCCTTGTCCTTCGCCTCGCAAATGATGTCCCAGATCGCCGGCCTAAAATCCGGCCTCACTAAGCCCCCTCCTAAGGGCGCTGACAAGGACGACGACGAGGGTGACGACAAGGACGACGACGAGGGTGACGACAAGGACGACGACAAGGACGACGACAAGGACGACGACAAGGACGACGACGATAACGACTACAAGGACGCACTGTCTTCCAACTCAGACCCAGACACCTTATCCTTATCGGGCGCACCCTTCTCAAAAATAACCCTCCCCACCGTTGCCCTCCTTCGGGACGTCTCCACCCCGACGGACCTCCTCCTAACCTCCCCCCTCTCGCACCTAATCCGCGCCTCCCACGACATGGGAACCCGCCTAAGTGTGACATCCTACTCCGGATCATGGATCCGCTCACGACCGGGTCTAGGACGTTCCCTGGCCCTCCTCGAAGAGTTTTTCACCCAGTCCGACCAAACGTCCGCCTCGTCTTCGTCTTCGTCTTCGTCGTCGTCTTCGTCCTCGTCCTCGTCGTCGTCGTCGGGAAACAACGTGACGTGGATTCAGCTGGAGGGCGTCGACGAGATTAGCGTTTTGAGGATGGCCGTGAAGTTCGATCTGCACCCGGTGTGCACGAAGGACGTGCTGGGGATCATTGGGGGGGAGAGTTTTCGGGGTCTTACCTCGGGGGCCGTTTCAGTGAGGGGGGACAGTGTGGGAGTGACCAAGACAATACACAAATCTCAATCTCGCGTTTTCAACTTCTCCGAAACCCCCGCCTTATCCCCCCCATGCCCTTCCCCCCCAATAAAGATAACAGATTTCTCACCCTCCCACTTCCTAATAATCCTCCCTTCCCTAACCCTCTCCCGTAAATCCCACCTCTCCCTAAAGCGTTACTCCTCCCGCGTCCGTTCCCACCTCGCCCTGTCGGACCTCTCCCGCCTCACCCGACGCGGCATCGTCGGTCCCCACGTGCGCTGGATCCAGGCCCTCAAGGACGCCGTGCGTTCAGAAATTCAAACGAACGAGGTCAAGGCGAGGGACATCAGGGTAAGAGTCAAGTGCAAAAAGGTTGCCGTATTACTCGAGACGGAGTGTGATCGGGTGATATCGGTGGAGGGTGGGTACGCGCGTCGTCGCGATGACGACGAATTCGACGGTGCAGAATTCGACGACAGCGACGACGAGGGTGACTCGGACTCGGACTCGGACGAGTCCGACTCCGACTCGGATGACTCGGATGACTCGGATGACTCAGACGACTCCGACTCTGAGGACATCATGTCTGCCGACAGGATATCACACGATATGCGCTCGTCGTTCTTTCCCGTCCTGCGGGAACTTTCCAGGCCACACTCTGCGCTCAGGGCAAACGATGCCAACTTCCTCCTTTTTAAGATGGTAGCCTGCCTTGTTTCAAAGCTACCGATGATCTGCAAAGCGTACAAGCTTAAGGTGTCAGTTTGTCAGCGAGACCTGGGGAGGGTCCAATTTTCGCAGAGGGGCGCGGAGTCGTTCCTTCGATCCCTTCGTCGGATACAGAGGGAGGTGAAGTGAGTGGCCACGCAAGCAAGAGGCTTAATGTGTTTGTCCAAGTTGAAATGGCGCCATTGATTGATCTCGCTTTTCTAATCCAATCTAACCCTTTTCGATTTTATTTTTTTTTCTTGGTGCAGATGGACCCTCGACAAGATCGTCCCACTCAAGCGAGTCCTCTCCCACCTGATCGACGACCCCCGCATCGGCCCGGACCTCACCGTCTACTTCAGCGACCTCTCCCAGGGCGTCTCCACTGTCCTCTCCGACCTCTCCGACCTCTTGCGATGTTGACGTGGCGATGGGGTTATGCGGGGTTTTGGGGTCTTAGTGTGGTGGGGACGGTGCTGTTGATGGCGGTGTTTAAGGTGAAGAAATGGCTGTAGGTTAGGGCTTTACTTGTTTTCTTTTCGAAGATAGTTGTTAGTATCGTAGACAGGACAGGTAGACAGACAGATGAACAGAGTAGAGACAACCGGGGGCGGTTTAAACAGTTTTAAACGCACTGTGTGTTTCCTTCGTTTCAGTAAACTATTATCTTCTACCATCTCGTTTGTCAAGGAGACGATGCTGCCTCGTCTGCCTCGTCTCCTGCCTCGTCTCCTGCCTCGTCTCCTGCCTCGTACCTCGCTCCTGCCTCGTGTTCATGGTACCTCGCTCCTGCCTTGTCTCCTTGGTGACTACTGCCAAAGATGTCCTTCTTGCTTTGACCGACGGTGACAACGTCGTCATAACAAGAGCGATTCTTTGGGGGGACGTAGTTCAATCCTAGGAGAGCAAATACTTCCTCCTCCGTCTTGGCCTCCAAACTTGGCTCTTTGCGCACGTTCATTTTTCCATCGATGTATTCTCTTCTTGTAGGAAACAGACCTAGGTCGCTGAGACTAAATCCTATGGTTTTAGCATATAAACGCATGCTACGGTTAAAGAAGGCGCTTCCGGTGAAATAAAGCTATTAAAGGGGTTAGTGATAATAATAATAGTAGGCAAGATTATTTTCGTTTCTCCCTCGCACTGCCCTTCCTTTTCCTTACCTGAGCGAAGGGTAGGTTTTTGTAGGGATACCATTTAATGTCCACTCGCCTGTGGAGATTATCTTTCCAGCAAACACCCATGTATGTACATCCTCCTTCAGGCTTTTTCACATAACTAGTGTTCTCCTTTTTCTTTTCGAATCTTTTAAAAAATGGATCGCCGGGCATTGCCAAATCATCTGTGAGAAATTTTTTGTCGTGAAGAATTTTTAAAACTTTTTGCAGTCCATCCCTGGGGACTCTGTCCGGATGGTTTTTGTGCACAAGCAAAACGTCGACGTCGTGGCTGCTCTGTGCGCCCCTTCTGAAGCTCCCCATACAGGTTGCCTCTACCCCTGGGTAAATCTATGGTTCGTTCGGTTTGGTTTGGTTTGGTTTGGTTAGGTTAAGAGTTAGGGTTAAAAGGGTTAAGGTTCGTAGGGTTCGAACGAACAAACAAACTGTTCCCCTCCCCCCCCTGCTTACCTGCTCCGCAGCTTCCTTTACTGCCATTGCAATTTCCCAGACGGATGTACGCGGAATCGGGACCAGCAGTTCTTCGCAATATTTCAGACCAATCATTTGGCGGAAGTCGAGCTTGACTTTCCCTTCCTCCAAGCGGCTCTTTAGCATCTCCCTGGTATAGATACCCTGAGAGACTAGGGTCTTGCCTGTACTCTCCCCGATCCCCCAAACAGCTGACAATTCTTTTATAGCCTGCCGGTACTTGTCTTTGCTCATAGCATCTAGACGCCTACTCTTTCCGGTGGAAATGAATTCCAGCAGCTTTTGTATTGCGCCTGGGCCAGCTCCTTTCATCTTGGAAAACTCACCAATAGCGCCAAGGCCAGAAATGTCATACTCCAGACTGCGAAGTTTGCCGGCAACGATTTTATTGTTTCGCGATCGAAAACTATCATTTTTCATTATTTTGGTTTTCGACTGCTCCTTCGAGAGAAGGTCGAAGAATTTGGCACATTTCTCGTTCATGGGGAATTTGACTCCACGCGCATTGTTTGCCGTCTTCTGGCAAACATACTGATTAGCATCGACGCCTTTATTCTTGATATTTCTAGCAGCTATTCCAGTCGGATCGGTGGGGGCAGGGCATGGAGGAGGTTTAATCCAGTCCCCCTCCGCTGACTTGTCAGTAAACATCCTCGGGGGAACGTTGAGAACGTCATTTCCGTTGTTGTTGTTGTCGTTGTTGTTGTAGCTGTAGCTTTTGCCGACAGCAAACTCACTGTTTTTGTTGACCACCAAAAATGGTGCGCTCGATAGAACGTCACTCGCTCGTAAAAAATTATTCTCGTCGTCGCTGTCATCGAATTCGCCCTGGGTATCGGTCTTCACCATGCGACAGCCCTCGCATTCGTACTTGAATTCAACCTTTCGATTTGTGTTGCCACAAAAATTGCAATGCCATGAGCTCGTGGTCAGTGAGGCGTTACTGTCGCTATCTGTTCCATCTTCGTCCTCGTTGACGGCAGCGGCGGCAGCGGCGAAATCCTCGGGACTGCCAAGCGCATAGTAGTCGTTATCGCTATAGTCTCTACCATCATCATCGGAGGGTGGTGGGGAGGCCAAAAAATCATTTTTGTCCATACCCTCGCCGCTCATGAATGGCTTTGAGTTGAGTTTCTTGAAGATATTCTTGGTGGATTTGTCGTCACTGCTGCTTTTGCTGTTGAGATTCGTGCTGCACTTTGTCAGGAAACTTTGGTCCTCTGCAGAGAGACTGTCGTAACTTCGCTTGTTTACCTTTTTGAAGCTATGGATGGTGGTGGCGAAGGGAGTGAGCGGAATGACCAAACAAAGCCGTTTGACTTACTCCGAAGGCGGCATTTGTTTGTGAGTCTCACCTGAAAGGATCCGCAATTTTCTGAGCACCTGCTGCTGTGATCCAGCCTTCGCCAGTCGAACTATTCTTCGCCGACCCGGCACTCTTCTTGATCACCATCTCTTCCTTCTTTTTCTCCCTGTTTTCGGTGCTCAAGCTGGTGAAACCGCACCAAAGATAATTGTTCTCGGCGAAGTTAAAACCCTGAGGAACAAATGTCGCGATGTCAATTTTTGAAGTGCGCGATGCTGCAACTGTGTCGGCAGAAGAGGTCGTCGCAAGATCCGAATGTTTCAAAAAATTATGGACCCAATCTATCGTCACTGCGTGAGCGCCCCATTCCTCCATTGACTTGAAGAAGGACGAAATGTCCTGTGTGATGAGCGAACAAGCCGGAGCGCACAAGTAGAGAGAGAGAGAGCATTAGGCGGAGGGGTTCTGCTTAAGAAGAATACCTTTCTGAATTTCTGAATTTCTGAATTTCCGAATTCCTTACCTCAAAACCGCACTCTCTGGCCACAGAATCTCGGTCGTCTTCCGTCCGACCCAGCAATTGGTCAATGATGACATGAGTCGGGGAGGAGGTAACAGACACATTTTGTGATGTTATAAAAGTCGATGAGGAAGACGTAGAAAGTGAAAGTCTCTGCGAAGGAAGGTAATCCAAAATCTCAACTGGCGAAGGACAATTAAATAATGTAAGACTTTTGACTAGACACAAACCAACCTACCAACCTCCACAGTGCACAAAAACAAACAAACATAACTCACCTGATATTTCAGTGGTTGGGGTAAGGAAAGGGAACTTCGACTTAATATTTTTCTTGACAATTCCAAGCCTTTTCTCAGTATAGGAGAGCCCAAATTGAAGAAAGTAAATCTTGAGCCGTGTACTGGCTTTATGCTCGTTGCAATCGGGTCGATACAGCGGCAGCTGATGCTGCAGTGCTTCACTAGACGCACCAAAAAGGGGCGATTTCAAATCGACAACGGCAACTGAACTCGGGTCTTCATTCGTGTTTATTCCCGGGTACATTAATGTTGTTTCTAGTTCCAAGCTATTCTCCATCACAAATCCCTCTGGGGTCATTGTCTCTTCGGTGTTCTCGTAGTGCTGAGAATACTGAGAATACTGAGAATACTGAGAAGGCTGAGAATACTGCTGTGAGTTCGAGTTATTTGATTTCACCTGAGTGTCTGGACCAGAGCTGCTGCTTGGGGGGGTTGGCGTCTGTGGTGGTTGATGCTGAGGGTTTTGGAAGGGCTTCTTTGCAATAGGGGAGGCGACGACATTACACGCGTCCATGTGGTCGTCTTTGACGGTACTGCGGTATATTGGGGAATTGTATGTGCTAAGCTTTGAGCTCGCGGCTGGGGGGGGTGTTTGTCCGGGAGCGGGAGCGGAAGCGGGAGAGGGAGCGGGAGCGGGAGCGGGAGCGGGAGCGGGAGCGGGAGCGGGAGCGGGAGCGGAAGAGAAGGGTAGCTGTGGCGGGGGGGGAGGCATCAACGTGGACGTTGACGCCGGCTCTGTCAAAATTGACGACGGCTCTGTCAAAATTTCGCTCACCAGCATAAATGAGTAGGCGTCGCAATGATCCTCATTGCTCCCCTGGACCAGCAGCTTTCCATTCCTGTCCCACTCCTTGGCATCCTTTGGCAGCAGGAAGGTTAACACGGAGGAGAGGGGGAACCTCACAAAGCCGCTCCAACCCTCTTTGTGGTTTTTTTGGACAAAATTCGACTCGTTTTGCTGCAATTTGCTCAGCGGAGTCCCATCCAGCAGGATAAATTTGGCATTCTTTTTGTCCTTAATATTGACGGATATCATGACCTCGTTGGCGAACCCCCCCGCATTGTTGCTGGAGGTGACGTCAGGGATTTTAATCATTATGTAGTCCCTCGACATGAAATTGAATGACTCCCTTATGCGTGGCCTCTCAGCAGAAGGGTAAACGGGGAGAATTCCAGAGCGAAGACGTATCCGCCCCAGTACAGTCATTGCAGAAGTGAGAGGAATTGGTTCAACCTTGGACCCTGTTGAGCACGATGCACTGGGCATTGGACGAAGGAAGAATTCCATCCTTTCTGCCTTGCTTCACTCCCTGCTACTGTGAGGGGCTTTAACTCGTGGATGGAGGATGGAGAAAGAGAAGAAAGGGGTGGAATAAAGCTATTTCGCTAAAACGGAGTATGGGTTCTGAAATCATACCCCCTTCAAAAATTCCATCAATCGCAATTTGCAAGAATTATCACATTATTTTCATTACTGAAGAAGCAACACAACGACAACAACTCTCCCGCTCAAACGAACAATCACACAGAAAATGTTAAAATTATCTGTAATCACGCTAGCGGTCGCGATTGTCCTTTATCCCGCTGTGCTCGTGACAAGTTTCAGAGTGATGCACGTGCGCTCCTTGAAATCGCACGCACCCCACAGCTCATCTATTTCCTCCATCTTTCCTGGCAGCAAGAAAAAATGCGTTGTCCATCACCACCACCACCACCACCACCACCACCACCACCATAAGATTTGCTGTAAGCTTCAGGGGGCACAAAATGATGGGGAAGAAGTTACCGAGGCGGAGATCGTACCTATCCAGACGGAGGACGCGAACGCCTTTGTGCTCGGGCAATCGAGGGCATATCGTACCTGCAGCTTTTTGTCTGTTGCTTTAACCCTCGATACAGTGAAGAGGAGGGCACTGCTTGGTGCGAGCGCGGAAAACTTCTTGTGGCCGGCTAGCGGTACTTTGTTGGCCTGCGTGGCTTTCTGGAGATTGAAGGGCGCGACCGAGAATGGAAATCTTCATTCTGAGACGTACAAGTCTCTCAATCTTGGGTTGACTATCTACTCAGCTTTCATGCTGGCTGCCTACCTCATTTCCTTTCCTTTCCTAGGAGCCAGCGGCGCGGCTGTCCATCTGTACAGCATTGTGGTAGGCTTTTACGGCTGGGTCGTTGGCTGTCAGGGAGTCAATTACGTTGCTGGTGAGGGCCAAGGGGGGGGAGGAGGAGGAGTGGAGTGGGGACTGCTTTCGCAGAGTTTTGTCAACATGCTCAGGTGAGGGGTGGATTTTGGAATATAGAGCACGATAAATAAACAGTGACCATGCTCTAACTCTAACTTTGCAACAAACATTGTAAGGGATGCCGCCAAGACCATGACCAGCAATTTTCGTAATGCGGGAGAGTCATTTCCCTACTGGGCAACATTCATTTTCTGCCAGCTCGCATTAGTTCACGACGTGGCCATGCTCAAATTCAAGAAAGGAGCAGACAGTGCATTCATCTCCACAAAACTTTTCTCGATTGGACGGACGGTTATTGTTGGAAAGGTCGCTCTTGTTATGAAGAGTGCAAGTGATCGGGGTAGGTTGGGAGGTACTACCTTTAGAGCGATTTCACTGACACTCGGGGGGGCGCTGTTCGGCGGGGCACTGGCACTTAGTGAGGGAGGGCGAGTAGGAGCGGGCGTTGTCGCCGCAACCTTGGCCGTGAAATCGGTTGCAAATAGTGACTTGCCCGGAATGATAAGTGGGTTGAAAAAACAACTGGGTTGAAAACAATTACGAGAGTGATGATTTCTTTGTCGAAAAAAATGTTCTCTGCCCACACTCATTCTTGCTTAATTTACTCTCATGTAATCGATTTATTTGTCTGCCCAAAACTCATCCATTTTTCCTCATTTTTTTTCTCGTTCGCCCTTTAAGGATAAAAAATGCCTCCACCAAAAATACTATGAGAAGACTCAATGCGCCAAGGGAGGATGCGAGAAGCACCCATGTGCGGGTTGGTCCTTTTATAGCGAGATTGCTATAAAGGTACAGCGCACAAATTGCGATAACAACACAATTTACCATGTAGAGTTTGTATCGAAACGAAACATTCAGGCTGCCAACTGAATTGAAATCTAACATATGGAGCGGCATGTGCGGGTGAATGAACAGACGCAACATTAAAACTCCACACAAATACAAACCTAAGAAGAGCGTTGCAATGTTGATGTTGTCGCATTGATTAACCAATTCAGGTAACAATTCGCCATCCACAATACTCTCGTTGATGCAGTTCCATGACTCGAGGCAAATGTAGAATATCGCGGACAAGAGTGAGATCGACTCTTTCATGTTTTGACGCAGGTACGCATTGATTTCTGAAGTCGAAAACGTACTCAAAAGGGAACGGAGAGACAAAAGAAATGGGAAAAGGGCCGTCAGCCAAATCAGATTGATAGTAGGGCCCAAAATAGTGTACCCCGCGCGAGTGTACACTACAATGTTGCAGATCATAGGAAGCAGAAAGACAAGGAACCACATAAAGGTCAACCTGTACTTCAATTTGGTTGTTGTGTCTGTCGGATCCATTACCAGAAGCAGAACGCAGGATGAGATGGAAAGCGGTGCAACGCAGAACATCCGGAGCCAGAATTGTTTTGCACCCGTAACGTAATATGCTAAACCAAAAGAAGGATAAATTGTCGATAGGATCGCGGCAAGTGTAACGTAACCACGAGCCATCCGAACTATCACATTCGATTCTGTTGTTGTCCCTCGCAACTCGTCCAACTGAAGCTCGCGAAAGCTTTTTCCCGTCTCAAGTGATTGGGGTGCGCCCAGTTGCAGCTCGTAACGCGAGCTCTTCGCTATCTCTGATGAATTCTCAAGTGACTGG
>ENA-OWPI01004560-OWPI01004560.1-marine-metagenome-genome-assembly--contig:-NODE-4560-length-10991-cov-2.718252_pt1 | contig 10991 bp, 10 predicted proteins | sample MGYA00238138_ERZ651775 | MGnify/ENA primary metagenome ERZ651775 (study PRJEB26906, sample SAMN06265043) | marine metagenome | isolation source: Helgoland LTER site | place: Germany:Helgoland, sampling...
CCTTCCCAAACTCCAAGGTGTCCGACGAGATTTTAGAATTGTATACAGCAACAGAAACGGCTGCCGCCACAAAAGAGCGGTGCACGGTCAGGGCTGTAGGTAGTAACTCTGGGTATCTCCGTGCGAAGGTTTTCGCCGTAACCGATTGGCGCCGCTTTTTCTTGACAGAGGAAGAAGTGCTCAGAGAAGGTGGTGGAGGGGGCTCCGATAATTTCACAGAAATGCTACCTGTCCTCGCACCACCATTGACATTGACGTTGCCGTTGCCGTTGCCGTTGCCGTTGCCATCACTTAAAGAGAACGGTGCGGGTAGTGTGAAGTCATCTTCTCCTTCGTCGCCATCCTCCCAATCGATGTCCTCATCCGAGGAAGACGATGATGACATTTCACGGCTTGCTGCTCACGTGTTATAGAAAGTGTTCGTAGGTTATTTAGAGGTGAAGTAAGAGTTGTGTGTATGGAATCGCACAGTAGTACTTTTTTCAATCCCTATCATCAAAATTGTGAATTCTCAGGCCTCTTTTCTCCAAAAAATTCCAAAGTGCAGCTCTCCGAAAGGCAAGGGAACGCGATTATTAGTCAAATATGATGTAAGTTAGCGGAGATCCGACAATAAAGTAATTTGCCAATTTTTACATTACTGCAACAGTGCAACAATACAACTGAACACAATAATCCCTCTCGTCATCACCCCTCTCGTCATCACCCCGTGTAATTGATGAATTTTGTTTTATCGACGACTCTCAACCCTTTTCCCCCTCCAACTGTCTTACTGAACTCCCCCCCTCTTCCCCCTACAACAGTAAGCCTCCTCGCCCAAAGGCGATCGTTAAATTGCTCCCCAAATGGGAGAGAAAAGTCCCTCTTGTGGTTAGTCTGGAAGCTTGTTGACCATTTGAAGCTGCTCGATCCCACATTTGGATTAAGTCTCTGTCTAACTGTTGAGGAAGATAGAGGTTTCCCGTTTTGGGTGTACGTCATCTGCCCTGCTTCCTGCAAATTTGTTGGAGGTAGCAGAGATTCTCTGAATTTCCTGTCCATGATTTCATCGTCGATCATATCTCTCTCTTCACGCAATTTGCTTCTCCTCAGTTCGATTTTAGAGAGCACGCCACCACTAGTGCCACCGCTGCCAGTTGCGCCGAAAACTATTTCCCTTTCTTCTCTTGGATCTCTCATGAAGTTACTAGTTCTGTACATGTCTGTATCTCTTACACAGACGCCGTTGGGTAAGCTCCTGACAACCGCCTTCCGATCACCCAGGGGAACCACATATCCATCAGGCAACACTTCGTTTGCACTTTGTTCATTTACCCCTTTCTCCCGGCCCCCTCTCTTCCTAAGATCTCTCTCCCATCCATCGACCCTGACGCTTGTGACTGGGTTCACAGGCCAAGTTGATGGAGCGTTTGACTCCTTGGATTTTGTCTTGAGACGTTGTGAATATTGCTTTATGCGAGTATGGAGTAGGGGGTTGGGAGGAGGGTAAGGCCTATGAGTGCTGGACTGAGACATCTTGCGGGATCAACGAAACTCCAATATAATTGACTTGTATGACCTGTTTCAAGTTATGACCTTGGCTTCAGTTCTGCGCCTCCCTCGTTGTTGCTGTTAAACAAAACTACGGACAATTTATTACAATGTAAGTCAATCAAGTTGATTTTTGAACTTCGATCTGATTTATTTCAGCTACTATTGCACTGATTTAGGAGCTAAATCAGGATATATTTTTACAAGCCAATCTCGACAACGACACCCAACTTCCATAACTGAACAACCTCACTACAGGTCAAAGTATTAATTCCTTGAGTTAAAAAAAGTTCTTCTGTGCTGAAGTGAAAGTCTCCTTCTCTGTCTTCTTTCTGCCGGCTCCCTGTCACCCTTATACCCCCCAATCACCAAGACATCACCCCAAGAAGACGCAGAAAAAAAATGACGAAGCCAGAAACAGACAACCTGGCTCGCCCAGCAATCCACTCCTCGTTCACTCCCTCCCACGGGTTGAGGGTAGTGGATTTTGTTTGTCGTCGAATGGAGCACCAGATGCACACGGATATATCTTTGGGAGGATCGTGGTTCAAGCTCTTCAAGAAGTATGACCGTGACTCTTCCGGGCTAGTGGATTTTGCAGAGATGGAACATGTCCTTAGGAAAGAGGTGAAAATTCGAAAGACGGAGATCAGTGATGAAGAACTAAACTTGCTGTGGGCGACGTTTGATTCAGATGGGAGTGGGCATGTCACCATCAAGGAATTTAGCGGCTTCATGAGGAGATACCAAAAGTTTGGGAAGAAAGCCTTCAGCGGGAAGATTCCAATAACACCGATGAGCAATGTGAAAGATTTGAGTGCTAAAATTATGGCGAAGGGAAGGTAAGTCCTATAGTTGTGCGACTGTGTTTGACAGTGATGAGGCTTTTTCAATAGCAGCAGCACCAAGCAAAAAAACTTCATTTGACTGACACCTGATGCAACGACCGTCATAAACACGCAAAAATGAATGAACAGGGAAATGATGGTGGAAGATGGTAAATTGGAGATAGATGGTATTTGTCGTTTTTTTCAGGGTTCCGAGTACGAGCAATTCACTCAGTGGCTAGTCGCGAACAAGGACATCTACGATGCGGATGGAAGCGGTACATTTGACTTGCCCGAACTTGAGGAAGCGCTACATGAATTCATTATAGAAATGGACCGCGATCGCGCCCGTCTAAGTGCTTCTAAGTCAACAGGAAACCTTCATACAACCATGAACGCTACCAATACGAATGTCATTGACGGTCCCCAGTCCCCCATGAGCCAGGGAGGAGTTTCGAGAACCATGAACAAGTCTTTTAGTGATGGTTCTCTCCTTGCTTCCAACCGCTTCGATATGACCCAGGACCCGCACGTGTACAAGACCGTTGCAGGCTACAGCAGCATCAATCGCGCCGGTCCAATTATGGGCAACATCCCGAATCGCGCTTCCGACTACCAGGGACTCTTAGCAAAGCTCAAGAAAGATTTTGATGAGAAGAAGGAAATGAGAGACAGGTACGAAGACACAACGTTTACGGGGGCGCCGGCAACGAGCATTACTTCGATTCCGCTGGATAGCTACAAAGCAGGGGCTCACATGCACAATTATGTTCACACGAGGTGGGGTGGGCTCAGGAGCAGGAATGATAAACCCATCTTGATTAAAGGTACGATATTGCCTCCGGAAGAGAAAAGGTTTTTAGAGCAGGTCAGAGAAAGTCACAAGCCGCCTATGTGGCCAAAACCTTACGATAAGGATCTTCATTGGTGCCAGAAACTTGATCAAGTACAGACTATGAGCAGCCTCATCAGGAAGCAACAAAGATATGAGGGTCTGGTTGCCAGGTTGAAGAAAATATAAAGTGTTGGTGTTGGTGTGTTAAAATTGTTGAATAAGTACTGTGCAAGTGACATTTATGTAAATAAATAACTTTCGTCTGTGAATTAATTATCATCATGTGTTGTGTTGCACCACCAAAAATGTCTTGCGCCCCCGTCTCTCTCAAAAATTGCGCCCCAAAAATGTCTCTCGTGCACGAACACCGAAATGTTCTTCCCCCTCCGCCGATGGATTTCGTATTAGCCCAAAAACATCCAAAAATCATTCAAAAAAAGGAAAAGACCTAAAATCGTTCCCTCGTCCCAAACATTCCCTCATTCCGGGGCGAACTTTGCTGCCTTCTTGAAAACCTTCCCGCTCTCACACAAATCTGGCTCATCCGTGTCATTGTCGTCGCAATTACTATTATTGAGGCCATTGTTGTCGTCGTATATGTCCAAATCGCTTGTGGAGTCAGCGCTGCCGCTATCGCTGCTTATTGTGTTAACGACGCATCATTAGAGTCGAATTGGAAGGGTAGTTTGCGAGAGGATTCTTCAGCGCAGTACAAATTATCCGTGCCATTAACGACTCACCTGCTATGAATGTTTGAACTATCACTACTTTCCGCCACAGTTTCGACCCCATCGGGTTGATAGTACCAGCAGCCTGCGGAAACATCCTCCTCCCTTCTCATCTTATCTTGACGCAAGTGCTCCTTGACCCTGGCTTTCTCCTCTCGACGGAGACGCTTCTCCTCCTTGCTACTGAATACCCGTTTTATCTTTCGGACAGCAGACTCAGCCGCGACTTCCAAGTTGTAAGAGGGAAGCTGAGACCGAATCGTGCTGGAGCGGCGCTGTGATTTGATCTTCGCAGAAATGGATCATTACAAGTGTAGAGCGCGCGTCGAGAGTCGTGTTAGCTCCCCTGTATTTTTTCTGTCCGCACAAAAAGCTTTATACACTCACTCACCTTCCTTATTTCATTCTCAGATGAGTCCAGCTCCCTTCCTGTCAAGCCAAGGTCAGTGAGCTTGGCCGTTCTCTCTTTTTTCGTCATGTAAAGCTGCCGTCGGGTGCGACGTCCTCCCTTCAGCTCCCTCCCAGATTCAAAGACATCAATGTTGATGCTACCAAGATTGCGGAATCTCCAGTCAAGCTGAATCGGTGGGCCTCTAGAGCAAGAAGGGTGGTCGCCCAGTGTAAGGGCGTACTCTCGCACGGAGAGTGTGGAAAATGAAACTCGCCGGGAAGACTTTGTTATCATTGCTTTTTCAAGTGAGCCAAAACTGGCGCTTCGGGTCAATCTTTTTGTGCCCTTGAGACTTGAAAAATTGCTAAATGAGTCCATCCTCCTAAGCCTCGGGCTATTGCTCAGAGCGCTTTCGTTCCATGGCGGTAATGGTTTAGGAGGCGTTGACAATCCCAGAGTAGCTAATTTTCTCGAGGTATGGGGGGTGATGGCATTGTCCTTGAGCGGCTCCTCGTATGATGATCCCGCCGAATAGCCGCAAAAATAGTATTCGTCGTCTCCGTTTTCAAGATCGTCGAATGCAGAAGGCTCAGGAAGGGGAAGAGGAGTCTCAGGTGCGTTTTCAGGTGTCCGAAGTGAAACTGCGTGTACTATCCCATGAGTAATCGCAGATAGAGCGGCAATATCGTTCGTGGATTGTGATTTGCGCATCACGTTGGGAGGGGATATGCAGTGATGTCGGGCCCGGGAAATTCGAAGAAGAGTAGGTGTGATTCTACACTAATATGTCGTCGATTTACATTTGCTCATTGATAGAGGTGTAGTGATCGCGATAAAATTCTTAAGAATTTCTATGTTCCCAAATTTCCAGGAAATTGAGCTTACCACCGGTAGCAAATTTTTTCTCAGCTGAGAAAATTTTTTCTCAGCTGCTGTACTAGGGCCTTGGTATTTTTCGTAGATCAAACCTGGAATAGAGTTTACATTGTACTAATTGCTACCTCTGGAGTAATTTTTACACCCCCGATGACACCAATTAAACCACAAAGCGGCGAGCCAAAACAAAGCGGCGAGCTCAAACCTCGCACCTCTCGTACATCTGAGCTACAGCGGGAAGTTGAGCAGAAGGTGAAGCTGAGCGTGAAGAAGGGGGTCGATAGTGCCGAATTCGGCGATGCGATCACTCGTAAAAAGTCAGTGTTCACTCCCACCGCATTTGTACAGGCGGCTGAGCCTCTTGCCCAAAAGGCGTTCACCCCGTCGGAATTCTCTGACGTCGTCTCCCGAAACAAAAATAAGTTCGAGTCAAGCGATCAAAACGTTCAGACGCAGCCTGTTGCTACTTCTAAGGGATTCAGCCCCTCCGAATTCTCTGATGTTGTGTCGCGAAACAAGGCAAAGTTCAATTCAATCGATGAAAATGTTGTGATGAAGATTGGCGATGCTGAGAAGGTCCAAGCGAAGATATTTAGCCCGAGCGAATTTGGAAATACTGTGAGTCGGAACAAGAATAAGTTTGAGGCGTCGTGCAGCGCAAATGTCGCCGATGAAAATGTCCATGATGACGTTGCTGCAGCTCCGACGACCAAGGGGGCAAAGAGGGAAGAATTCGGCTCTGTCGTGAGCGAAGGCAGGAGAATTGCTATGGAGCGTGAAGCTGCGGCGAAAAAGGCGGCAAAGGGACCGAAGAAAATAATTGTTTTCGCTCGCAAGAACCCTATGAGCCAGGGAGAAGGGAGGTATGGAAAGGTTGTAAAGCTCGACCTCGCTCCGCCCCCTTCTCCCAAGTCACTAGCTGACTTACCATAAGTGAAAGTGGGAGGGAGGGAGGGAAAGTCAGTCTGCATTTACTTTTATTTCTTTCTATAGCTAAAACTAAGCATCGTAAGGGTACTTGAATCCAAGATAAAATAAACATATTCCAACTGCGTAGCTGACCTGGATTATTCTCTGCCGACGGACGCTGTGTTAGTTGTTCGTTACTACTATCTATTCTACTCAGACCCATCTTCTTCCGCATAGGTTTGTTATTTCCTGTTACTTTCTTACCTTGGCCCAATGAACAACGTGGGTGGGTCTCAAAAAGTCCAAGTTTGGGACTCCCATATAATTGCAGAAGGAATGGATGACAAAGCACTCATAGAGATTGCCTGATGACCCCATGCCACTGCTGCTACCCCCTACCATCTCCTGTAACGCGACATAGCTGACAAACATTCCAAACAGATACGTGTACAGAAACTGGAAAATCGTCCCTATGATCACAACTTTCGCGGGGGCAATGCCATCTCTGATCTGTGTGATGGCGTGGTGCACATGCGCTAACCCGAAAAAGGTTGGGGCCAAGAAAGTCATCTTTAAGGGTGTTAAAGTTGTGTTTGCAACCAGCGTCTGAAAATATCGAAAATATTAAGAATGAGTGTGAGCAAAATGACGAACGAACGAACGAACGAACGAACGAACGAACTAATAAGCTCTTTTTGGGCCAAAATGCGCGCCCCTGACAATCGATCAATTAATCACCTGCAAAGTAATGAAGCGGAACAAAATTTCCTCTACCAAAGGCCCGACAACTAAATCCCGAAACTTTGCAATCGTCATGCCATTTTCCAGATTAGCATGCGCCAGGAATGCTCCCAATACATTATTTGCCATTATACCCTTCCTCGTTACACAGTTGGGACTGCTAAGTCCCGTCAGTACAAGGCAAACCAACGGGCCCACGAACAAAGACATTGCATGCAGAACAGGGACTGGGTTGAAGCAGCCCATGCGAAAGGGGGGGGGGGTTTCAACTTTGATGTGATAATACATTGCCATAATCGTTGTAACCGTGCATGCTAACATCCTATATTTGATCTGTCTATGAGAAGAGCGCGGAAGCGCGCGGACAGAAGGTGGGACCAGGACATAAAGTGAGAGAACGAAGGCGGCGCTGTAAGTCAAACAAAGAGCAATGGGATTCATTTGGTGTGAAAAAGAAGGAGACTGATGCTGGGATGGTGGGTGGGTCCGAGAGGTGTGTTAATTATCAATTATCAGGTGAGAATTCATTTAAATTCATTTTTCGAAAAAAAAATGATTTGGGTGATTTGTTGTTTCCTCTGTGTGCATCTGATTTTTATTCTCTTCTGTCCGTCCGTCCTGGAGAGTCCATTGTGCAGCAGTTTGGTATCAATTTTAATTTTCAAGGTATATAAGACGCTCTTTTTCCACCAGTCTTGTTCCGGTGTTCTTTTCGAAGTTTCAATCCTGTACACCCCAGTCCGTTTCCCGGAACCCGCTCCTGCCATGGAGGAGAGGGAGAATTCTTCATCACCCCTTTATCATAATGCCTCTGCGGGTGGCAGTGAGTCTGAGGAATATAAACCTCCCCGGATTGATACCAATCATGGCAACATTGTCAAGCCTCAAAAGCACTACACACCTCTCTCGGCTTTGACCGAAAACGAACCCTCTGAAACCGCTGAACAGGGTGAAACTGCTCTTTTGAACAACCTTGAGCTGCAGTACTCACTTCGCCACGGCGCTGACTTGTACGGTGACGACTTCCAAGACGACGACGGTGAAAACTCTCTCTCCCCCTTGGGGTTTCGCCTAAAGCGAATAATTTATCAGAACCCACTGAATTCCTTCCTTGCTCTGAGCGGGATTGCTGTGTTTATTTCTTTGCTTGCTCTTTTTGTTTCCTCCGTCAACGGAGCCGCTCAGGAACACTCGAATTCCCCTCCGAAGGGTGAGAGCGTTCGTTATTATGAGGTCAGTGGCATCGACTGTAGTCGAGTCGGTGACCTTACATTTGGCCTTCCGCTTCACTATTTCGGTTCTCACTCTTACCAGATCGCTTGGACTGGGGTGGACAATTCTGACGGTGTCACGTGGTGGGAAGCCTTGTCGATTGCAAATTTGAGGTGCCTGAATTCCGAGAATGCTTACCTGGCATCGATCGAATCGGAGGAGGAGAACACTTTCGTCAAGTCTCTCGTCGCCAATGCTACCGGATTTGTCAGTGGTGATACTGCCTGGATAGGGGGCGTCGACTTGAAGGGTCAAAAATGCCTGGAATGGTTCAGCGGGAGCGTATTTCTCGACGGCAAAAGCATTGTTGACTCACCTTTTTCGAACTTTTGTAGCGGAGAGTCTGGAGGGCCCGCCGCGGGGGAGAATTGCGTGCAACTGAACCAAGAAGAACTCGGTTGTTGGAGTGCCAAAAGCTGCTACTCTAAGGCGAAATTTTTCGTCATCGAGTACAATACACAATTATATTTGTGAACAAGTTTCTAGTTCGATAAGGTCGACAAAGTCAAAGTCAGTAGCTTAGCAGTAAATTAATTTTAGCTCGTGTTTTGTTAAGTTAAAGTTAAGTAATCTTCCTAACAGCTTTTCGTCCCATCAGCCCGCCGGCCAATATTATTTTCTTTCACTTTCCTATTTCACGAGTAGTCGGAGTCACTTTTCCTTCCTTCCTTTTCTTCACCAGACTCCTCACCAGAACTTGGGGAGAATTTTGTTGGGAGTGACGTCCCTGTACTTTTTCCAGTCCGCTCCGTACTTGTTGAAACAACGGTCATCGTCCCTCGTAGCCCTGTCCGTCAACAATCCAAGCAGGAAGCAGAAATAGAAGTAAGCTGAAACTAAGCTTGTGTTCAGAGCTGGAGGGAGGGAGGGAGGTTAGATAATAAGGGGACGGGGGGGGATGAAAGGATTGTCATCTAGGAATACGACATCTAGGAATACGACATCTAGGAATACGACATCTAGGAATACGACATCTAGGAATACGACATCTAGAAATATATGTACTACTAACCTGGAGAACTCCACATGAACGCAGCTGTTAGCTCAGGCAAGTAGTGAAAGTGCCTACTCATGCCCCAAACCCCCGACGTCAAAAGCAAGTTCGTCCTCTTCCGTCCCCCGCTCAAATAGGAGGCGACAATATACGTCGGCCTCCTCCCCCATATGGTGCATTCCCCCTTGGTCTGCCTGAAGACGTAGCGCTGGTTGTCGCTGTCGTAGTTGAGGAATATGGCGAGGAAGCCGAGGAGGAGGATGCCGGCGGCGAGGGGGGGGGAAACGTCGGGGCAGTTCTCGGCGAGGTAGAAGGAGTGGCTGGTGTAGACGCTGGGGACCCAGACCAGGCAACCCCAGCAGAGATAGTACCCGGCCCTGTCGTGCTGAATGTCCATGGAGCACATGTACCCCATCTCCCAGTGGAAGAACTTCGCGATGTAGATGAGCTGGAGCACGACGTTGACCGCCATCCCCGACTGCACGACGCCGCCGTTGATCTCCATGTTCTTGTGGGCGTAGCAGAGGATCCCCACCGCCCAGTACATCATGCCGAACCGGCAGTTGGTCATCTGCTTGACGTCGAATCCCCAGAGCTTCGGGTACAGGTCGACCCCCCAATAGTAGTCGACGACGACGCTCCCGTTGCTCCCGCTGTCGGTCGTGCGGTCGCCCTTCACCAGGAGCCAGAAGCAGAGCGCCAGGGAGATGGCGTTGAGGGAGCTTATGATCTCGGGGAATTTATCGTAGACCAGGCTGGGGTTGACGAGCCCGTAGTTCGTGCCGACGAGCAGAGCGACGAGCGTTATGAAGTAGCACGAGAGCCCGTTCGCCTTGTAGACGGGCACGTTGCCGGCGGCGGTTATGGTCGCCTCGAACCGGTCCCCCGGCACCGCCTTGGTCAGAAACGCCTCAAAGGCAAAGAAGCTGAAGATGAGCTTCAGCGCCGTCGGGTCCCTCCACGACGGCCAGATCTCGAACAGGAAACGACCGACCCCCACGACCGACCCGGACCCCCCCGAGCCCGATCGAGCCGAGGCAATTGCCCAGAATTGAGACCAGTCCCCCCCCAGGTTCTTGCTCACGTGGACCATCACCATGGCGAAGACGGGCGTCACGGCCATGAGGAAGAGGGGCCCGGTCACCGGACCCACCGAGCTCAGGTATCCGACCCCGCTGGACCAGGACGCGGAGGAGTCGACGGATTGAGGGCTCTTGCGGGACGAGCTGGAACGGGACGAGCTGGAACGGGAACGGGACGAGCTGGAACGGACGGAAGAACCAGGGCGGGAACGGGGGGCGGGGGAGCGAGAGGGAGGTCTCGAACGACCCCTTTCACTACGCGTGCTCGCCATATGATCGGATAGTTTGTCTGGGACTATTTGAGCAATGGGCAGTCGAAAAATAGGCTGGAAACTAATATTTAACGGAAAAAAATTGTTTCTGGTTTTTTTCGTTCGTTTCACTTCCCCCCAGTGAACAGGCCGATCGTTTTTCATTTCATTTCGAGCTCCCCTGATGCGTCAGAGGCGTCGATAGATTCCAAAAAATAACACCCTCCACCGTAATTTCTTCCCGAGAGAACTGAGAGAAAGCCCGAGAGAGAAAAGAAAAGAAAGGATTTGGGAGAGAGATAGGAGGCGAGGCGAGGCGAGGCGAGGCAAGCCCCCTTCCCCCGGTCCGTCCCCTCCACACCTCCATCTTGGCGAGAGATATTATCTCTCTAATCTCTCTCTTTCTGTTTCCTGTCTTTCTCACCTTTCTATCTTTCTCCCCCTGCGTACTGTACGTGCGGGTGTGTGTGTGTGTGTGTGTGTGTGTGTGTGTGTGTGTGTGTGTGTGCGTGCGTTTTGTTCGCCCTTTGACTTCTCACACACACACACACACAC
>ENA-OWPI01004562-OWPI01004562.1-marine-metagenome-genome-assembly--contig:-NODE-4562-length-10987-cov-2.860953_pt1 | contig 10987 bp, 8 predicted proteins | sample MGYA00238138_ERZ651775 | MGnify/ENA primary metagenome ERZ651775 (study PRJEB26906, sample SAMN06265043) | marine metagenome | isolation source: Helgoland LTER site | place: Germany:Helgoland, sampling...
ACCACCCACGTTATGGTAAATAAAGCCAATAAATCATGGTAATAAAGGGTTCCAGCCCCTTGGGCGTAGTATCCCTGAGCCTCCGCCAGTGTCACTTAAAATACTAAGCCACAATTGGCAGCATACCGTTGATAACCCTCACTAATTCCTGTTCTGCATACGTGTGGGCTATTGTGAGTACTGACCAAAATGCTGACCAATTCGACGCCGTATACATTTGTTCGTAGTGGCTACTTCTACTATTCCCGCCGTGTTCCTTCTGACCTTACTGACCATTATTCTTATCCACGCATCGTTAAAGCGCTTCGGACGAAGTCTTCACAGAAGGCTAGAATACTTTCGGTAACTGCATCTTCCCAGCTGGAAACATACTGGACGCAGCTGCGACTTCTTCGTGGTGATGTATTTGGCTCCAATCTTGTCAAACCTCTATGCACATCGGTTGCTCGACTGGGGTCGAATACGCCGGTGCCAGTGCGGCGTAGATCTGAGGGTCCTACGTTGGTGGATGCCCTGGATGTCTATCTAGCTCAACGAGGTAAGGGGCGACCCAAGTCCTTCGAGGTGACTGCACGCCGTGCATGTGGCTACGTTATTGAAGTCAGCAGCAACAAAGACTTGGCTGATTATGATCGCAGTGACGCCCTGCGCTTCCGGGATTGGTTGATTGAGCGTGGATTAACGGGCTCATCGGTCACACGGAACTTCTCCTACGTTAAGGCTGTCATCAACTTTGCTTTGTCAGAGTATGCCTTAGACGTTCGAAACCCCTTCATAGGTGTCTATCATGATCGAAGTGCTGGGGTCTTAGTTCGTAAGCCAATACCCATAGAGGCTTTGAGAAAAGTACAATCTGAGTGCCGCGCTATCGATGACGATATGCGATGGCTGATAGCTTTAATTTCAGACACTGGAATGAGACTGGCTGAAGGGGCAGGGCTGCTTAAGGAGGATTTTGTAGGGCTAGATACTGGTCAACCATATGTCCTTATTACCAAGCATCCTTGGCGTAATCTTAAGACGGCGAGTAGTGGACGTAAGATACCCTTGGTCGGTGAAGCATTATGGGCTGCTAAACGCATGTCAGAGGCAGACAATGGATCAGACTTTGCTTTCCCAAGGTATAATCGTCGATCAATCACGACAGCTAATTCAGCAAGTGCAGCACTGAACAAATGGCTTAAACATTATGTGCCAGTCGGATGTACGATGCACAGCTTCAGGCACTCGATGAGAGACAGGTTAAGGGCAGTTCAATGTCCTTCAGATATTACCGACCAGATAGGTGGGTGGACGACCGATGGCGTAGGCCAAGGATACGGATCAGGTTATCCCATGAGTGTGCTGAGGGAATGGTTGGAGAAGGCGGCATAGCGATTTAGTTGAAATGCAATTCAAATAGCTTGCTGTATAAAGCCTTAAACAAAAATTCTGCGCTTAAGCTCACAATGATAATCAGATAAAAAATGCATTTGAAGCATATACATAGCGCATTTATGAGAGCAAAAAATTTGGATATTGTCAGAAATTTACGAACATTATGGCACTAGCAGTAATCAAGTGCACCTTCGCTTTATTATTCGTTTTGCTGCGAAGTTTACTGAAGAGATCAGATAGATAGATGTAAGGTTAAGCAATAGAGTCTTGACTGATTTATCGCAATCTGTGAGTCTTGTTTCTTATAGTAGTACCATTTTCTTATAGTAGTACCATGTCCGAACGTGTTTCAATCTGACATGTTGCCTTAATTGGAGTGCGCCCTAATGTTTTGTCCCTTACAACCGATTGAAAGTAATAAGTATTACTTCGTTAAAGTTATCGCAAACAAACATATTTTTCAGGTCATTACTGCAATTATAATTTCAATCATTTTACCTTTCTCTTTGCAGGCATCCGAAAGAAAAACAGAGTTTGAAGTGCAAGCACTTCTTAGCGCACTCGGCTATGATATTGGCGAAATAGACGGTATATTTGGAGCTAAATCTAAAAGCGCTTTAGTTCAGTTTGAAAATACCAATAAAATAGGCTCTGCCCTAAAGTTAGAGGAAAGTACAACCTTATTATTGAGCGAAAAGTACTTTGGTGAAAAGTTTATTCCTATAAATTTGGATTGGAATGGAAACTTTATTGTGCCACTCGAAGTATTGAAAAAATTCAATTCGGCTCCTCAGAAAAAAATTAATTTTTTATGTGGTAAAAATCCAGAATCATCAGTTAATCGATTGAATGATAATTTGAAACGACCAATTCCACTGAGGTTATCTGGTTACAATAGTCGGATGGATAATCGCATAAATGTACCCCACGCCGAACAACTAAGTTTAGCAACAATTGATTTTTCACATCTTGCTACAATCGCAATGGGTGGGATCAGCGAGACTTACACTGAAGATGCCATGAAATTGTTATTTTACTGGGCTAGTGGCGAGGCTTTTCTCGATACTGTCCAATGTACAAATTCTGGAGTCTTGAAAAAAGAATGTACGGAATGGACACAGCCAGACGGTCAAGACCTTTCCCTAATCAAAGATCACGGAACAGTGCAAATGGAGATGATGCATCTCTCTTATGGGTATTACATGAGCCTTGCTAATCAAAATGTGAATGACCCCAGGCACATTGTTATTAAAAAATGGTTTGGTGAATTTTTTCAAAGAAACAAGTCTCCAGATATGGAGAATTTAACTTTTGGAATGGATCATGCTTGGAGCTGGCCTAAAATTCTTCAGAATCAAATAGAGGGCAAATCTAGTATAAATTTAATTAAAAGTTTGCTTGATCATATCGATCAAAACGTTTTTGAAGACGGTTCGATTAAAGATAGAACCACCAGAGGAAATAGAGCCTTATGGTATCATCATGACGGTATGAAGGAAATTTTGGTCACATTAGAAATAGCGAGACGGCACGGTTTGAAAATACCCGATAAATTGAACAAAAAGGTAGAAAAAGCAGGTGAATTGTTTTTGAAGGGCTTCCAAGATAATTCATATTTAGACAGATGGGCTAAGGTGGCTCATAACGCAATCTATGAACCAGGTTATCAAGATTTTAAAAGCAGCATCACTGATATGCCGAATAATAATTCATGGTTCTATATTTTCGCATATCGCTATCCTAACAGTACGGTAACTGAGGAGCTTTTGTCTTTAATCTACAAAGGCCAAGATGAAACACTTGGATCAAAGGATGGGCAAATCGGTTTTGGACTTGGGTGTGTATACTCTGCCATAAACGATAATATTCTCCTGCCTCAACTAACAGACAAAATTTCAACGCTGTCTTTTGACAAGGTTAATATTATTGAAAGTCCGAAAAGGATGACATCAGAAACGGAGATATTTCAAGAACTTAATGTGAAATTAACAAATGTATCACTCGATGGTGACTTTATTGGTAACCCACGATTTTCAATATTATTAGATTTTAAAAATCATATGTATAAACACTCTAAGACCTTTCTTTATCGAATAACGTTTCCCACGAAGAGTCTGAAATCAGATGCACTTCTAGATGTTAAGGACTGTTACCATATTACTTACCGTGAAAATAATGGCCAAGTAGACACACTACGTTATTTGATTGGCAATGGCGCTAGGTATAATGAATGCATTCTGGAACTGATGCGGCCTGATAAAGTTAAGTTTCTTAAAAGTTTGGTAAATTCATTACCTAGTGTTATTGATAGAGGGTTGGCCCATGTTCCAGATAGACGTGAATTCCACATGCTAGCCTTAGAAAAAGCTCAAAACCAATAAATCCGGGTTGATATTTGACGGGTAGCACCCCAACTCAGCTTGATCCCCACGTGTCTAAGTACTGAACGCGTGTAGGTCATCTGCTATTTTAGTTTTCTTGAGCGTAGTTGAGGTTAACTTAACGACGGTTACATAACCCACATGCGACATGACAATTGTCGAGCCTAAATAAATGATTAATAACTGATACTTATTTGAGGTTTGCCACTGCTAGTGAGGCAGTTTGTGGCGGACAGACAGTGAGTTTGGCTCCTATCTCATCCACCAACAATCAGTTTATACCCTGTAATCATTGGATATAGCATACCTCAGTTCACTACAATAAGGCGCATATTGGTCAGTAATCTGGTCAGTAATTGGTTGAGATGCATTTGGGACGGAGTTTTCACCAAAGACCCTGCCCAAATGTAACCTTTAGGAGGTAAGATGGACTTAGAAGAGGTTTCTGTTGGGAGATGCATTGTCGAACTGATGTCTTACCAATTAATACTTACTAGTAATGGAATAGGTAACAGTCTGTATAAGCTTCAATATGATGATAATCATAATTTATATGTAGTATTACCAATAAGTTAGATGTTCTCTACTATTACTTAGTATATAAGATGAAGTTCATAATGGTTCTTTAAGGTAAGTGTATAAATAGTTCATGTTGGTATGGTCTTGAGGAGTGTTGATGAAGAAACAGGTACACCATGAAGGTTACAACTACGTTTTAGAATACGCAGATAACTCACTCATTATGTACAAAGAAGATATTGATGAGTGGATGGGTGATATTGAGTATATTAAGGTGTTCACTGTTGAAGGTGATACACCAAGACCAATGACACTTTATCGCAAGCTAATAGTCGCCGCGAACAAGCTTATCGCACAAGCAAACAGTGATTGGTTCATGTTTAATGTAACTGACCAAAAACGTGCTGATCTTTACGAACGGTTTACTCGGTCCATTAAAGGCTACTCATGCCAACGGGCTGATAAGTATTTCTATCTGTATCGGTATCAGGCCACTTAGATCAGATGATAGTTAACCAATTGCATTTGATATCTAATCTTGAAAATCAACCGACCAAATGGAGACTAAATGACCGAACAAGAAACTTACTATAAACCGACTAAACTAGATTATTTATATGATGCAGCCACGCTCATTAATGATGAAGTGAACCTGATAAAGATAATAAACAAAATGAAACCTTATCAAATTCGTGCAGTCTTTCATGAATTTGAAGACCCCTACAGCAGCTTCAATTACGATCGAGCGTATTCTGAGTATTACTGGAGCAGGTTTAAAAAGGCTGTGACTGAGACGAGACCTGACATTACTCTTTTGTAATCCTGCGATCGATCCAACAGGCAAAACCTTTGCTTAAGCTACGATTAACGGCGACAAACATTACCCTTTACTACTCCCTGAACGCCGTATCCTTCATCTTAGCAACTGGTTGCCAAAAGTACTCAAGTATCGTGCGTTCTCCACGGATAATATCAACTTGTGCAACCATACCAGGGACGATTGATACTGGGATGCCTTCACTCTCATAAATCTCTGTATCGATGGATAAGTTCACCGAGTATGCAGAAGATTTGGTTTCTTCTCTAAACACGGTATCTGCCGACACTTTGGTGAGTGTTCCAAGTAAAAACCCGTATTTGGATGGATCATATGCGGTAAGGCTAATCTTAGCGGCCTGGCCAGGTTCAATTGTCGCGATGTCCTTTGGATCAACGAAGGCTTCAATAAGCAGTTGCCCCCCTGTTGGAACAATTTCAGCAACCACTTCCCCACTGGAAACTACCGCTCCCACAGAGTTAAAAAACACACGGTTAACAATACCATCGATCGGTGAGCGGATTTCAGTTTCATTAAGCCGTTGACGGATCGCAGGAAGGCGAACTTCCAGCTCCGCAATTTCACCAGTAACTTGGGACCTTTCTTGGTAAATTTCAGTATTATAATTAATTTGGACAGCGTTTAGCTGACTATCGATCTGCTCAATCTCCAGTGCGGTCTGAGCAACCTTTTCTGTAAGAACCTGAAGCTGTGTTCCGATTGATGCTTCTTCTCGCTCAAGCCTAAAGCGTTCAGAGCTTCCCAAGACCCCAGCATCGACCAATGGTAACACCTCAAGCATTTCCTTGTTCAAAAGCGTTTGAAGTACACCTTGGCCATCAATTTCAGCCTCAAGGCTAAGTAGAGCTTTACCCTTGCGTTGTTTGTCTTGGTTTAAATTGGTCAACTCTGCGTTGAGGCTTTCGCGCCGAGAGGCCATAAGTTCAATCTCAGCATCTAAAAGAGCATTTGAATAATCAGTGGCTTTGTCGCGAACGCTGGCAATAGAGTTCCCATTCAATTCAGCATCCAAGCGGATCATCTTTAGTCTCAGATTGCTTAAGCGCGCTTCAAGCTCCTCCAAGACGCCCTCAGCTTCGATTGGGTTGATGGTGGCGATTATTTGCCCTGCAGTGACCGAGCTACCCTCTTCGACCACGTAGGTGGCTATTGTGCCGCGCTCAGGGGACTGTACGTTCTTATTTTGGCCATCAGCAATAACACGACCGCTGCCGCGCGTAACCAAATCCAGTTGAGTATAATTCGCCCACGCTAAGAAGACTGCAAAAATGGCAGTGACCAACGTAATCAGAAAGTATTCGCGACCACTGGATGTGTTATTTCGAGCAAGACGCATCTTAGTTCTTCTTCTCTGCTTGTTTTTTCAGAAGCTCAAAATACGCATCCTTAGTGCCATCACCAACAATCCTACCCTGATCCATAACAATGACGCGGTCACACATAGCCACTACAGGCATTTTATGAGTAACAATAACAAGTGTCCGATCAGCCAAGTGCTCTGACAAATGCTTAATTACATTTGCTTCAGTCAAACCATCCATCGCACTCGTAGGTTCATCAAGCAGTAAAAGAGCCGGTTTAAATGCAAGGGCACGCGCCATCATAACCGCTTGCTTTTGGCCACCCGACAAATTGCTGCCTTGATCTTGAATGGCAAATTCCAAAGCCGCTGTTGTTCCGTCTCCAACAAAGTCAGCGCCGGCCGCTTTTAAACATTCCAAAATACGTTCTTCAGAGCAATCGTCTTGGCCCAAACCAACATTATCTCTCAATGTCCCTGCAAATAACCATGGCTCTTGAAATACTGTCCCGATTGCTCTGAACAAATCAGCACGTGGATACTGCCTAATGTCTGAGCCATTGATTATGACAGAGCCAGTTTCAGGCTTAAGCAGACCAACAATCATTTTAACTAAAGACGTTTTTCCAGACCCAGTGCGCCCTACAATCGCAACCTTTTCGCCCTTCTTGATAGAAAGATTGAGACCGTTAAACAGTGGACGGCCCATTTCAGACAAGCGCAAAGTTGCACTGCTTATTTCTACTGCAACGTTCTGTGTGTTCCTGATTGCAGACCCGCTCCCATCACTTTGAGTACGTGCCGCGGACAAGAATCTTTTTAAATTACCCCGAGCAACAAATGCCGCATTCGCCCGTCCAAGCGTTTGCCCAACTTTGGCAAGTGGTCCCAGTGCACGACCAGATAAGATAACCGTCGCAATGATGGCACCCATTGTAATCACCTGGTCACCAAACAAATGGAATCCATAAACAATGATCGCAACTTGGGATATTTGTTGGATTATCGTGATCGTGTTTCCATTAATCTGCGCGTAGCTTTTAGCCTGATGCGATGCCTTCGCATAAAAGTTGGATTGCGTGAGGAACTTCCGCTTCATCAGTGCAAAAGCACCGTTAACCCGAAGTGCATCCAAGCCCCCCAAGACCTCAACAAGCAAGCTTTGGCGCGATTGTGCGGATGCTGAAACAGCGGCTGAATTGCGGACCAATAATGGTTGAACCGCTAATATAAGGATCAGAATGACTGGGATACATATCAATGGAATGAGGAATAAAGGACCCCCAATAATGTAAATCACTCCTACAAAAACAAGAACGAAGGGCAAATCAATCAAGGTTAGGATTGTCGCTGAACTCATAAAATCTCGGTAAACTTCAAAGTCTCGCATGACTGAGGCAAGCTCACCAACGGACTTACGGTCTTTGGTATTGGAAACTTCGATAAATTGCTCGAATATGTCCTCGTTGACGGCAATATCAGCACCCACAGATGCTCGCTCGACAATACGGCTACGTGCACCCTTCAGAAGCGTATCAAACAGGACAGCAAACCCAACCCCAATTGCCAGAGCATAAAGCGATTGTGTCGCTTGGTTAGGCAAAACTCTGTCATAAACCACCATTACAAAAAGTGAGGTGGACAAGCCTAAGATATTGGACAGCAAAGCTGCGATCGCAATCCAAGAGAACCGCGCAGTTCCTAGTGTCTTCAAGGGACTGAGAGCTTTCAGGCGCGCTTTTACCGTCTTATGCCCTTCAAGTTCAGGCTGGGCGACTAAAAGTTGTCCAGAATACCATTGCTTGAACTCTGCTTTATTCAGTTTGCGCTTTTTGCGTGTATTTCCATCAAATATTGTAAAGTCATCACCACGCACATTTTCTAAAATTGCGAGGTCACCCTCTTTACCAATTAAGAGTGCTGGGCATAAACCAGCAGAAATTTCAGAAAGTTTTGCGATTCCAGAATTACAAATGAACCCGAAGCCGCTTATAGCATCACTAGCCCAGTCTATCGTCGCTTCCCGTGGGCTGGCTGAGACTGCCTCTTTCACTTCGTTGTAAGTGTTTTTTGAACCCAGACGTTGCAACAGCGCGTGGATAACAAACGTATCACGCTCCTGCGTGGGAGCGTCGCTAAGTTCAGCATCCATTGCCGACATTTATAACCCCCAACCTAAATAGCATCACAAAGCTTGACCAACTCACACGCCTGGCCAGTTACGGCTAGAGCAGACAGTGTTCTAATTTCCCAGTCGTAATTCAACCGCTCTATCGCAATTTCAGTTCTAGCAAGTGCAAGAAATTCTTTTGCAAGCGCACTAACATCGGCACGCCCAGTTTTTAATTTGAGTTCAAGTTCAGCAATACGCTCCACAGCAATGCGCTTTCGCTCACCAAGGAGATCACTCTGTGTTTCATAATATGTGGTGAAATTATCAAGAGCCTGTTGAGCTTGGATCACCTCTTCCTGAAAAGTTGCAACATCCAAAGCGTTCACTTCCAATTCTTTTTCTAATGAAGCTATTGTTGCTAAAGACTTTCCACCGTCTTTGATTGGTAAACCCATTGTTATTCCAGCAAATAACGTACTTCCTGCGCCGCGTGATTTCGGACTACTTACCGTAGCTTGCCAATTTGTGGTTAAGGTATTCGACAATTTTTGAAGTTCAATTTCAATCTGAATTTGCGTTTTTTTCAACCCTAGAAGAGAGACCTGATTGGAGTTTTTGATCGATAATTTTGAACCACTTGTCACTCTGTAACGGTTTACGAGTTCAGCCATTGCCGCGTCATAACTATTTCCAAGAGACGTTCTTAGAAAGCTGGCAGACGTTTTTGACTGAAACACTGATTGAGCCTGCTCAGAGAGAATTTCATTTTTCAATGACTGGAGTTCAAGGTAATCAGAATTTGATAGCACACCTGCACCAACAGCTTTTTGAACCAAATCTTCACGTTCATTAAAAAGCCCGACGTAGTGCGTGATGATGCTATCAACCTCAAGTGCTGTTTTTTGTGAAATATAAGAATCCAATATTTCCTGTAATGCCTTATTAAACGCAATGTGGCTTTCACTTTTTGCTATTTCAGCTAGCAATTCACTTATGTAAATTAAACGATCAGTTCGGCCATTGTCATTCAGCACCTTTTGAGCAGTGACACCAACGATTAATACCCCCTCAGAGCCATCGTTCGTCTCATTTTCGATGCCAGAAGAGCCATTAGCGCTGACCGTCATTTCTTTTTGTGATCTGGTAATTGCTACACGCTCTTTGGTCGCTGCCGCTGACGATAGGGCTCTGGATACCGCTGGCGTGCTTACAATAGCTTTAACTAAGGCTGATGAGTTCGTTTGAAGAGCTATTGGTTTATCATAAGTAAGAGCAGAATTAGGCTGAAAAGGCTCAACCTTGAGATTGTCGTTTCCCATACAACCAATTAGGGCAAAACAGAGGAGGGAGACAAAAGCTGTTTTTAGTTTCGATAAAACGCTCGGATGGTTTTTTAGCGGCATATTAAGCAAAATCCACAGGTTCAAAGTCAGCTTCGGACAATAAGCTTACATCAATCCCTTGAAGGATTGCTAGGTATTCGGAACCAGCCTTAATAATGGTATCGTTGGCATAATCGCCAGTTCCCTGCACTCGGGTCAGTTCAGTGTAGAGCAGACCATTATCAAGTCCAAGAACATCAATATCAAGCAAGCCACTACCATTTAACAAAATGGCGCGCTCAATCAAATGTTTCATCTCACGAACATTACCTGGCCAAAGATAATCTTGTAAGGCATCACTAGCCTCATCTGTTAAACCATCAAACTCTAAACCATATCGTTTTGATGTCTGCTCAGAAAAATGATTAGCTAGTAATAAAATATCATCCTCTCGCTCTCTTAATGCAGGCATTAAAAGAGAAATGACATTTAATCGATAGTAAAGGTCCTGCCGAAACTCTCCTTTGTTAGCTAATAATTCAATATCACGATTCGTCGCTGCAATAATCCATGCGGCTACTGGACGTTCCTGTGTTGTTCCAACCTTACGTAAGGTACGTCGTTCAAGGACTGCTAACAATTTGGATTGCAAATCTAATGGTAATTCACCAATTTCATCAAGAAATAAGACGCCATCTTCTGCCGCTTCAATTAAACCAGTATGCGCTACATGCGCGTTAGTAAAAGCACCTTTTTCATGACCGAACAATTCAGATTCGATCAGATCTTTTGGCAATGAAGCGCAATCAACATGCACAAATGGTTTTTCATATCGTTGACTGCTAGCGTGCAATAATCGTGCAATGACATCTTTGCCAGCTCCTGTTTCTCCTAATATTAAAACGGTTGGAGGAATAATTGAACCAGCTTGAGTCAACTTCGATATTCGTTCAACCTGTCTCCTGACATCGTTTATCTTTTTACATTCACCTAAGAAATCGACGGTTTCGTTTGCGTGTTGTTCTCGTTTTGCTGAGTACGTCAGTTTTTGAGTTAATTCATTTTTATCAAAAACTTTTTCTACATTAATTAGCAACTCCTGAAGGTCAATAGGTTTTTTCAAATAATCTGAGGCAC
>ENA-OWPI01004568-OWPI01004568.1-marine-metagenome-genome-assembly--contig:-NODE-4568-length-10979-cov-2.149239_pt1 | contig 10979 bp, 7 predicted proteins | sample MGYA00238138_ERZ651775 | MGnify/ENA primary metagenome ERZ651775 (study PRJEB26906, sample SAMN06265043) | marine metagenome | isolation source: Helgoland LTER site | place: Germany:Helgoland, sampling...
AGAAGCAGCTCAATTACGCCCGCCGTCTCGCGGACGAGTTTCGGATCGAGCTGCCGGCGGAAGCACTGTCGAGCCGCAGAGCGTGCTCGGAGTTTATCGACAGCGTGCCACCCTCCCCGCGGCAGGTGCAGTTCGCGCGGACTATCGCCGAGAGGCACGGGCTGGAGCTGCCGCCGCAGGTGCTCTCGAACAAACGGGCGTGCAGCGAGTTCCTCGACGGCTATCAGCAGCAGTCGCTCACCAGCAACGCCGTGGCCAACAGGCCGCCGTGGGCGGCTGCGGGCCCTCAGCGCCGACCCCCCTACAGCGCGCGCACAGAGCGCGCACCCCCGCACGGCGCGGTGGACAGCAGTGGGCTGCTCGACAGCGAGACGCTGGCGGTCCTGCACAAGCTCGCCGCGGCGACCAACCCCGCCGACGCCATCGCCAGTGCAGCACGTGTAAGATTTGGTGTGGGCACCCCTCTTTCGTCACCATCACGCTACGAGAACAATGATAACGCTACTCCCGACCAACCACAACTCGGCTCACATGGACGAATTGTCGGTGCGCGTGACGCACCGGGGCCGGGAGCACGTCGTGCGCGTGCCCGCCGACGCCACCGTGGCGGACCTTGGGATCGAGTTGGAGAGAGCGACCGGCGCGAGCGTCGCGACGCAGAAGGTTCTCGGCCTGAAGCTGGCCAAGCTCATTTTGAAGGGTGGAACGCTGACCCCGTCGAAGGCTGAGGACGCTGTGTTGGCCGTCAGCTCCATCCCTGGGATGTGCGACTCCGCCAAGCCGTACATGCTGATGGGATCGGCCGCCGCGGAGGTCGCCGCTCTCGACGCGGCCGCGCAGGTGGACCATCGCGTCCGAGGCTTTGAGCAAGAAGATCTCAGAAACCGTCGAAGGCGAAGGGGACACGTGTCCAGAACCGCGGCGGGCGGGAGGTCCGACAACGTCGGTCCCCCGTCCACCGCGACGCATCCTTACACCTTCCTCGAGTACCGCGCGCTTCCCGTCCCGGATGTCGTCACCCCACCCGCGTCCGCCGCGCTCAAGCTCCTCCACAGGCTCGCCTCGGACCCCGGCATACTCGGCGTCATGGCCAAACACAAATGGAAAGTGCCGCTGCTGGCGGAGATGCCGCCGGAGGGCAAGGTTGGCGTGAGCGAGTCGTGCGTGCTGGGTTACAACGTCAACCAAGGGCAAGAGATCCACCTGCGTCTACGAACGGACGACATGCGGGGGTTCAGGGTCTACGCCCGGATAAGGGAGACCTTAATTCACGAGTTGACGCACAACGTAATCAGGCCGCACGACATACATTTCAAAAGGCTCTGCTCGCAACTCAACGTGGAGTGCAGGGAGTTCGATTGGAAACGGAACGGCGCGGGTGCCCAGAAACTCGGAGGCACGGCGGATGAATCCGACGACGAGGAGACGTGGTCGGAAGATGAGGCGATGGCGGCGACGCGCGCGTCGAGCGGGTCGCGTTTGGGGGGCGAGGGATGGTGCCGGGAAAACCTGTCGCCGGCTGAAGCCGCCGCGTCCGCCGCCGCCGCGAGGGCGGCGGACGCGGCTGAGCGGGAGATGGAGTCGATGGCCCGGGACGCGCTCGACAGGGCGGACGCGGGGATGGCGTGCCTGTGCGGCGCGTGCGGTGCGGGGCCGTTCAGGTTACCGCCGGCGTGCTCGACGGACCAGGACGCGTAGAAGTCTTTGCGATATGAATGTGAATTATTTCAACGGAGAATTATTGGCCACCGGTGCCCGCGGCTTTGAGCGCGAGCGAGGCTTCGACGTATTCATCCGCCAGCTGCTGCTGGTACGGCATCAGCTCGTCCGGGGTTCCCTCCAGGATCTTCGCCGGGTCGAGGAACGGCTTCGTGGGGTCGATCCCGCCGCCGGAGCCGCCGCCGCCGCCGCCGCCGCCCTCGGCCGCGGCGTCGAGCTTGGACTCCAACTTTTCCTTCATGACGCCCACCCTCATCTTGGCCACCGCGGAGGACGCGTTCGCGCTCGACGCAGCCTTCTTCGCGCTCTCCAACTCGTCCTGCGCCTCCTCCAGGTCCCTCTCCGCATCTGTCAGCTTCTTCTGCCTCTTCTCCGCCAACGCCTTTTGCGCCTGGTTCTGAAACTGGAGCGCCAGCCGATCGGAGCGCTCCTTCTTGAGCTGCGCCTCAATCTCGGTGAGGGTCGATTTGGTCGCCTCCAGCTCGTTGCTGGCGAACGTGAATTGCTCCTCGAGGCTCGCGACGCGTCCGGTGGCGGTCTCGAGGTCGGACTTGGTCTCCGCGAGGTCCTTCTTGGCCTCCTTGAGCTCCCTGTTGGCGACGGCGAGTTCCGTCTTGACGTTGCCGAGTTCCTCCTTGGCCTCCTTCAGCTGCTGCTCCTGCTTCCTCATCTTCTTCCTCGTCTTGATGAGCTCCTCGACAGCCTCTTGGGTCTTCTTGGCGCACTTATCCGTGAGCTCGGAGATGTCATCGGACCAAACCTTGAACTCCTTCTTGACGGCGTCCATCTTGGCGCTCTGCTCGTCCACAAACTCCCCCGCGCCGGCGTTGAGCCCGTCCCAGGATTTGTCCTGCTTCTCGAGCCCCTCCTTAGCCTTGGCGCCCACGCCGTCAACCTTGGTCACGAGCTTCTCCATCTCTCCGTCCACAACCTGCGTGATGACCCGTCGGTTTTCGTCCCGCATCTCGCGCATGTTCGCCTCAGCCTTGAGCCTCGCCTTTTGCTCCACGAGGAACTCCTTCTTGTAATCCTCCAAAGCCTGAACCGCATCCGCCGTCTCTTGCCGCGCCGTGGCGAGATCCTCCTCGAGCTTGGTCTTCGCCGCGGTGAGCTCATCAGCCGCCGCCTGCAGCTCAGCCTGCTTCGTCTCGGCCGCCTTCTGGGCGGTCTGCGCCTGGATCACCTGCGTCTCGAGCTCGTTGATGCGCTCCTTCTGTTCCTTGGATTTTTCATCCGCGGCGTCGGCTCGGTGCTTCATCTGGTCCCTCTCCTCCTCGGCGGAGTCCGCGCGGTTAAGCGCCTGGGACAAGGCCTGCTTCTCACTGGTGCTCTCCAGCGCGCCGATTCGCTTCTTCGCGCGGAGGAGCTGCGAGACGGTGATGACCAGGCGCGCGGTTGCGTTGGCGGCGCGACTGGATTCCTTTTTGGCGAATTTTTCATTCGCATCCGCCTTGAGCTCAGCCTCGTCGCACGCGGCGGTGGCTCGGTCGGCGATGCCCTGGAGCCTCTGCATCTCACCCTCCGCAGCCTCCGCGCGCTCGATCGCCTTGACCATCTTCTCCGTGGCGCCAGCCTTGGATTCGCGGTGGAACGCGATGTCAGCCTTGAGGGTACCCGTGATGGCTCGCATGTCCTTCTCCGCCTCGATGGCGGCTCCGGCTTCGTTTCTCGCCTTCCACAGCTGGTCCATCAGCTCCTGCACCTCGTCCGCGTGGTCGTTCTTCATCTTCTCCACGTTCGCGGCGGCGGCATCGGCGGCGGCCTTCGCGGCGGCGGTGAGCTCGTTCGCCCTGGCCTCCCCCGCGGCGACGGCGGCCTTCTCGGCTTCCCACCCCTTGGGAATCTCACCTTCCGCAAACGCCAGCTTTCGTTCGAGCTCCTCGACCCTCGTTTTGAGGTCATCGCGCTCGGACTCCGCGCCCTCCGCGCGTTTCGTGCACTCCTCGAACTTACCCGGGAACGGGCGCAGGGTCATGACTTCCTCCGTTAGCCGACCTGACTCCGTGCGGGCCTCGTCCGTCTCCTTCATGCGGTCGGCGCACTCCGTCTGAAGTTGCGACAGCGCGGCGGCTAGTCGGTCGACGCTGTCCAGCGCCTTGGTCACGCCGGCCACCTTGGACGGGAACGCGGCGCCCGCGGCGGCTTCCCACGAGGTGGTGAATATGGACCACACGCCGTCGAGGACGTCCTGCTTGGCCTCGGGACCCACGGGCGCCATCGCGGCTCGGACCCTGTCGTGGGATTCGACGCATTTCTGCGAGTACTTGTACAGGGCTCGGTACAGGCCGATGGCGTGCTCTGGGGTCATGCCCAGGTCCGCGAGCGCCTTGGGATCGATGACGTCCATCTCATCCTTGAGCGCGTCCGGGGTTGGGCACAACGTCTCGAGCGCACCCTTGAGCTGCGCGTGCGCCATGACGGCGGTGGACCTCCGGTCGATCTCGCTCTCGCCAGCCTTTGTGAATCGTCCGGTGGCCTGCGCCAGTGGGTCCATCGCGTCCCTCTTGGCGGTGCTCATGTCGAGCGCGCCGACGAGGTCCTGGTTCTCGACGTAGAACTTCTCCAGGGAGGAGCCAGCCTGCGGTGATCGGGGACGGCGGTGGGAGACGGGGGGTTAGCTTGGCGGTGTTCGGGTCCGGAATCGTGGGAGTCAAATTGGGGAATCGATCTGTTTATCCGCGGACGCGGGCGCGCACCTGAGACAGCCTCTCGAGTCGTCGCTCATCCTCCTGCCAGTTAGCTCCCTGCGACATGTCGACGTCACGAACTCGGCCACGACCGAGGTCCAAAGACGTTCCCGGCGCGTCGCGGAGTGCTGGCCAGTGCGTGTTGCGCCGGCATCCAAAAGAAGAAATCGCCCGCTTCTTCACACTTTACAGCGCTGCGCGCTAAACCTGCCAGAGAAAAGTTTGGATTAGTGCTACACGTGCGCCGACACTCTCAGCTGCTCAGCGCTCCATAGCCGATAGCCATGGCGACCGCGCAATGCTTTCGGGCGCTGGTGCGTCACGCACTCAACGCGAGCGCTGCTGGACGTCCCGCAGCATCGCGCGCGACCCGCCCGGTCGCGAGCGGTGGCAGCCTTCGTCACCACCACCGAGGGTTAAAAATTCCATTCGATCGTCCGCGACAACCTCGGCACCGCGTGTGGTGCCGCGGCGCCAGGCTCGTCACATCCGCCGCGGGACGCGAGGAGCACATCACGAGCACCGACAACGCGACGGTCAAACACTTCGCCAAGCTCGTGCGCAACCGCGGCTACCGCGAGGAGTGCGGCTCCATCGTCGTCGCCGGCTCGGGGATCCTCTCGGAGGTTTGCGGTGGAGTCGCGGGCGTCGATGGCGTCGGGAGCGCCCTGACGCTCTTCCTCGCGGAGGACGCGGACGTGCCGCCCGGCGTGACCGCGCGCAGGATCGTCCGCGCCCCCGAGCACGTCCTCAAGAAGGCCGCCGGGCTCCAGTCGGTGGACAGGGTCGACGCCGTGGCTGAGCTCTCCATGCCGCCGGTCGTCGGCGTCGGCGCGTTGACCGAAGCGGGGCGAATCACGAGGCTCCTCGCGCTGGACGGGATCCAGGACCCGGGGAACCTCGGCACGCTGGTGCGCACGGCGCTGGCGCTGGGATGGGACGCGGTCGCGCTGCTGCCGGGGACGTGCGATCCGTACAACGACAAGGTGAGAGACTTCGCGCCCGTGTGATCCGTAAACACGATACCATCGGATACCATCGTTCACTCGATATTCAAGCCCGGCACCGCACGATTTGTCACGCTGTCCGGCTGGACGCCTCGGCGCCCGATAGCCTTACCAGTCCTCTACATATATTTCACGTGCGAGACCAAACCTTCCTTCTGAGTCCGTCGCTGAGCGCGCATCGGCGCCGCTCGCGACGCCATTTTCATGGCCGAAGAAGACATTTAAACATTTCCCCGCCCACCCTCCCCCGGTTCCGTGGAGGTCCATTCTCCCTTTCACTGACCCCACCGCGTATTACCCGTTTTCCACTCCTTTCTTAGGCACTCAGGGCGGCGAGAGGTGGCGTGTTCAGGATGCCGATGGCCCGTTTGACATGGGACGAGCTCGAGGAGGTGGCGCGGCGCGACGAGCTTCGTAAATTTTGCGCCGAGCCGAGCGCGGGCGCGACTCCGGCGGATGCGGCGGCGACGGGGTCCAAGGGTCTCTGCCTCGTGCTCGGGAGCGAGGGCCAGGGTCTGTCGGACATCGCGCTTCGCACGTGTGAGCCCGTGGCGATTCCGATGCCGGGGCAGATGGAGAGTCTCAACGTGGGCGTCGCGGGGGGGATCCTTCTTTATTTGATGCGGCGCGGAGATCGATGACGGTACCTATAGATGTTGTATAACAATGCGAGCTGATACGTCTCAAGCGGCCGGGGCGGGGGGCTTCATGATCCACGCGCCTTCGCCCTTGCCCGGGAGGGATCCGAGCTGCTGTTCGCAGAACGGGGGGAGGACGCCTCCCGCTTCGGCGATGCCCTTGAACATGCCAAAGGTGGGGTCGAAAATCGTGTCGAACTTTGCCTTGGAGTTGTAATCCTTGAAGACGTGTATGACCATGGGCATGACGACGTCGGGCTTCTTCCAGGCGCTGTCGGGGAGCATGTTGCCGGCGTACGACTTGACGATGCCGAAGTCCTTCATGAACTCCTCGGACTGGCTCTCGGAGTAGATTTTGAGCCATCCATCGAAGTCGGGGACACCGTGGGAGTAAATTCCGAGCACCTTACCCTCCTCGTCTCCGTCGGGGTTGACGATGAGCCTGACGTCGAAGGTGTTCGAAACAGGTGGGGTCGTGATCACGGGGTTGGAGGCGGCCAGCTTTCCAAACTCGCCGTCAGGTGCGAAGATGGCCTGGGACCAAAAGGGGGATCAGTGGTCAAGTGACAAAATATCCAAGATTGTCATACCTTCACGGCCTCCATGTTCTCCTTCCCTTCGTACATGTGGACGGCGCTCAGGCTGCCGCACGGCTTAGCGGCGCCGAAGATGAACTTCTTGATGAGAGGAACGTGGGGAGGGGGAGTTTCCTGCGGGTGGCGGGAGTGGGGGAACTCCGCGGTCAGACGGCATGTGAATTCGAGAGCGTTATGTTGATTTGCCGGGAACCGATCTTTTCTTGGAAGGGGTACGCACCGCGGAGAGCATGCCCTCGAGCATATCGCACCATTCGCCTAGGCCGGTGACGCCGTGGCTGAAGCACTCGATGAAGAGAGACTCGGATTCGATGGGCTTGAGTTCGACAGACATGTTGTGTGTGTGGTTGGGGGTGACGTGTAATGCGACCCCGGCATAACGTTATTTCCTACAGATATTTTATAAAATGGGCCACTTTTGGCGTCGTCTAACCTAAGGTACCTTCGTGCGAGCTAATAAAGGTCATCTCCCTTCGTAAAGACACTCAGGGTCTTTCCCAATGCAGTGGCGAAACGCTACAGTTTCGTTCGCGTGCATTGGCGTTTGAGCGTGGTAGATGGGTGATCCAACAAGGGCCACCATCCCTCGCTCATCCTGTGTCCTCGCGCACTTAACGCCCGCAGCCCGCATGTCATCCCGACACTTGCTCTCGTCATACCATCCCGTTCCTCCGCCAGGAGGCGGCACGTCCTCGTGCACGCGTTGTCCCCAGTTTGGATTCCCCGCGACGCGCTTCTGCGTGATGTGCACGCTGAACCGCATGTCAGTCTCGCCAGTCACGGCGTTGCGGCCGCAGTCCTTGACCACGTCCTGATCAAAACTCAACTCCGTCGCTACGGCTGGATTGAGGTTGGACTTCCCCTTAACCCTCGCACCCTCGGGCACGACATCCAGGACGTACTTCTTGAACGCCCCGTCGACATCCGACTGGACAAGCTCGATCCAGTCGATGACGCACGTCGCGATCGACTCGGCGACGCTCGTCGGCGCGAAGAACAGCAGGCCTGAATTTATGTTCCACCCAGAATGTCCACCCAGAATGTCCTCGTCGCCGCCGGCAAAATCCACCTCAAAGTCGCAAGCCAGCTGGGCGAGCAGCGGCTCCGGATCCATCCTCACGCTTATGTCCGTATCGGTGAGCACCACCGGGCGGCGCATCTCGCGAAGCATCGCGAGAATCTCTCGACCGATGAGCTGCTTCGACCATCTATGGCCTCCGAGGCTGTACACTCTGCAAGCCTCCCCCCAACGTTCCTTCACCCGCTCGCACCGTCTCTCCGTCGACGACAGCGCCATAAACTCAACCTTCGAGTGCGCGCGCAACGTCTTGAAGTAGTTATCGAGCATGCGCATCGTCGCCTTCGATGCGGAGTCGAAATCATAGTCCACCACGGCTGTCAGAATAGGTGGCGAACAACGATCGGCCTCGTTCCAAGAAAAAAGTTCGCCCCCCGCCGGCGACGTTTGGTTCCCAACCTCGGCCTCAACAAGCGTACGGACAGCGGGCTGAGACCCCAAATACCTAACGTGATCCGTCAGCGCGAATGCGACGAAGATTGCCAATGCTATGAAAGGGCTGCGCGCCCTGAGCAAGTCGAGCGTGGGCGACATGGCCAAAAGTTAGCCAAGTTCGCGTCGTTCGTACAATCCTGAGTGGACCCGGTCTCGTTCGCTGCCGATGCGAGGTTCGACGAGCCTAGGTCGCCATATGGTCGAGTGATACACCTCGGTCGGTGGCGGCGACGTCGAGGGTCTCGGTCGGTGGCGGCGGATGCCGCGCGCGCGTCGCTGTGTTGAACGCAAAGTTGAAATTCGCAAACTTGTTCGTGTTATACAGGCACTCAAAAAGTCTTCAGCCCTCAACCTCGGTAGTAGTAGTCGTCGTCGACGACGTGAACCGGTATGAGGAGCGAGGACATCTCCTCCTCGTACTCGTACTCATGCTCGTCCTCATCGTACGGGTGCACGGGGATGAGAAGCCCGGACGGCGTCGTCTCCTCCTCGAACCGTTCCGCGTCTTCCACGTACTCCAAGCCGGCGTCGAACCTGGAGGGCTCGATGGTCTGAAGGAACCAGGGTTTCCAGCCCTCGACGGCGTCGTCCGTCGAGGGTGCATCGTCGACCGCGGCATTCGTCTCACGCCGCACCCGTCTCTTGGCGAGGAAACGGGCGGTCCATCTCTCGGCGCGCGGCCGTCTCGTCTGCCGCGCGGCCAGCTTGGCGAGCGCGGCGCCCGCGACAACCGCCGACGACGCGACGGCCAGGTCCCGCAGACCCTTACCCACTCCCGCCACGATCATCCTCCCCACGCTGCGCCTCGTCTTGTTCTTGGCCTTCTCCTCCCTCTTCCTCGTCGCGTCCTCTTCCTTAGCCTTGCCGCTGCGCATGGCGGAGTCGAAACTCTCCCGCAGGCACCTGCTCGACGGAGGCGTCCTGAACCCGACCGGGTCCTCCTCCGCGGTGGCCGCCGCCGCGGCTTCCTCGACAACCTCGTCAGCCTTCGTCTCGATCGTCTCCTTCACCTCTTCCACCGGCACGACGGCATCCTCCGTCTCATCGAACGACTCTTCCACATCCTCCTGGACGTCTTCGGTGCCACCGTCCATCTCCCCCAGGTGTCTGTTCAACACCGCCACCGCCGCCGTCTTCCCGTCTCGGTCCGCGTAGTCCAGCGCCATTCGCATCGGGCTCCGTCCGTCGGGTCCCACCTCCGTGATGGCCGCGGGGTAGAAATCGAGGAGCGACGAGATGACCTCGGGCGGCGCGTTCTTGCGCAGCGCCACGTGCAGGGGCAGCTCGTGGCGAGTGTCGAACACGGCGGCGCCCGTCGGGTCGGCTTGGAGGATGCGGACGATCAGCTCGTACCTCGCGCCGTGCGCCAGCGCCGCGTGCAGCGGGGGCTCGTCGTCGTCTTCGGAGGAGTAGTCATATTCCCGGTCCTCGGGTTTGTTCGGTGCGGGTGAGGCTGGTGGGGAATCCTGAGGGGGCGTTGACGGGGTCTCGTCCACCTCCGCCTCGACCGCCTCGGTCTTGGCGGCGGCGGCTTCTCGAGCAGCCTCCTCCTCGGCAGCCTTGGCCATCTCGGCAGCCTTGGCCATCTCGGCAGCCTTGGCCATCTCGGCAGCCTTGGCCAGCTCGGCAGCCTTGGCCAGCTCGGCAGCCTTGGCCAGCTCGGCAGCCTTAGCCAGCTCGGCAGCCTTGGCCTCGGCTGCGACCCTGGCGGCTTCCTCCCTGGCTCGCTCAGCCTCGGCCAAAGCTTCAGCCTCGGCCCTCGCAGCCGCCGCTTCTGCCCTGGCCTCCGCGGCGGCCCTGGCTTCAGCCTCAGCCCTGGCCTTGGCTTCAGCCTCGGCCCTGATCTTGGCCTCGACCTCGGTCCTGAGCCTGGCGACTGCCTCCGCCTCGGCTCGGAGTTTAGCCTCCGCCGCGGCTCTGGCGCGGGCTTCAGCCTCCACCCTGGCAGCCTCCTTGGCCGCCCTGGCCTCTTCCTCCAACCTGGCAGCCTCCACGGCAGCCCTGGCTTCCGCTTCAGCTCTGGCGGCGTCCTCGGCAGCCTTCGCCTCCGCCGCGGCTTTGGCTTCAGCCTCGGCTCTCGCCGTCAGCTCAGCCTCGCGCTGTTTGGCGGCAGTCAGCGCCGCGAGCTGCGCCCTCAGATCCTCGAGCTCGGCGGCGACCGCCTCGGCCTTGGCCTCCTCAGCCTCGCGCGCGGCCTGATTCTTAGCCTCGACCTGCTCGTCGATGTCGGCCTGCATCTCCGCCAGGCGCGTCGCCCTGCGCTCGCGGTCGCCCGCGGTCATGCCGTCCTTGGCCATCGCGCGCGAGAGCCGTTTGGCGATGGAGACCTTTGAGTCGTCGGGGAGATGACCGGGCGGAAGCTCGGCCCTGAGCTGGGCACCGAGCGTTCGCTTGCGCTCGCGTGACTCGGCGCTCGCGCCGGACTTGAACTTCGCCAACGCTCGCATGGTGGTCAGTCCCATGGCGGCGCCCGGGAGGTTGGGAGGGTGCGCGTTGGAAGATGTTTCCGGGGCTGACTCGGCAACAGCCATCGTCGGGGTTGGATGCCGCGCGGTGTGTATCGGCGGCGACTGGGGCGGTGTGTATCCGCCGGTGCTTTGTAACTGCGCACGGTCGCGAAGACGGTTTGACGTCTCCGGTAGCGCGCGTGGCGTCGCTCACTGTGCGCAGCCCGGTCGTCGCGCCCGTCGGCTCTTCCCAGCTGTCTTCCGTGAAAATCGAAATTGGGAAACAGTTTGAACGGCACTTTTTCACGGTCTATCGACGAATCAGCGCTTGAATCTCCGGAACCGCCCCCCAACGGCCGGTGGTGCGCTTTT
>ENA-OWPI01004571-OWPI01004571.1-marine-metagenome-genome-assembly--contig:-NODE-4571-length-10977-cov-3.717339_pt1 | contig 10977 bp, 10 predicted proteins | sample MGYA00238138_ERZ651775 | MGnify/ENA primary metagenome ERZ651775 (study PRJEB26906, sample SAMN06265043) | marine metagenome | isolation source: Helgoland LTER site | place: Germany:Helgoland, sampling...
CTTCAACAATACCTGGTAGAAGTGCGTTGGCCCTAATACCCCTTGGACCAAGCTCTATAGCTAAACTTTTAACCATTCCAATTACAGCCCACTTTGTTGCAGCATATGGGAGCCTATAAGCAAAACCTACTCTACCTGCAACTGACGAGACTGAAAGAATAGAACCTTCATCATTCATTCTTGGAACTAGAAGTCTCATTGTTTCAAAATGACTAGTCATGTTCACTTGAAGACATTCTTGCCATCCACCAAGAGTTTGGTCACCTACTGCAGCTGTTTCTCCTGCAATCCCTGCATTATTAACAATAATATCAATTTCTTTTAAATGATCTAATCCTTCTTCAACCATGGATGAGATAAGCTGAGTTTGCCTCAAATCACAAACAGTAGCTTTGATATTATCATCAACACTATTCGCTTTATTTACAGCTTCTTCGTTTATGTCACAAACAAATACGTGGGCGCCTGCTTTTTCAAACCTTCTAGCTATTGCATAACCGATGCCGTCGGCTCCAGCAGTAATTATTGCCTTTTTGCCATCAAGAAGTTTTTCATAATTCATCTGTAAGCCTTCTACTTAATGTTAGTTTTATCTTTACCTTTTAAGCCTAACATTTGCCTTGCCTCATCTGGAGTAGCAACCTCTAATGACAACCCATTAAGAATTTCTACAACTCTCTTGACTTGATCTGCATTTGTTTTTGCTAAATTACCAGGACCATCCCATAGTGAATCTTCAAGTCCAACTCTAACGTGCGAACCTAAAGCAGCACCTGTTGCATTAATTTTCATTTGAGTTGCACCTGCACCAACTACCGACCATTCATAACCTCCTTCACCAAAAAGCTTATCAGCTGTTTTTTTCATATGAAGCAAATTATCAGCATCAGCACCAATTCCGCCCATAATCCCCATAACGAATTGAATAAAATAAGGCCCTTTTAACATACCTTCTCTGTGAAAATAGTGAAGATTATATAAGTGCCCTACATCATAACATTCAAATTCAAACCTAGTTCCATTTTCGTAACCCAAAGTCATAATGTTTTCTATGTCTTCAAAAGTATTTTTAAAAAGAGAATGTTTACTTCGCTCTAACATTTCTTTTTCCCATGGAAACTTTAGTTGATTATGTTTTTTAAGCATTGGGAAAAGACCAAAATTCATAGATCCCATGTTTAAAGAGGCAAGCTCTGGTTTAAAATGCATTGCTGGCTTCATTCTTTCTTCAACAGACATTTGAGGACCGCCACCAGTTGTTATATTTATAACTGCATCACAAGAGTTTTGAATTGTAGGAAGAAATTTTTGAAATTCTTCAGGATCCTGCGTTGGATGACCATCTATCTCATCTCTAGCATGAAGATGTAGAACGGCGGCGCCAGCTTCATGAGCTGCCAAAGAATGCTCTATGACTTCATCTGCTGTGACAGGTAAATATTCAGACATTGATGGTGTGTGAATTGCTCCAGTAACCGCACAACTTATTATTACTTTTTTATTTTTGGCCATCTTAGACATCCTCTCCTAGTTCAAGTTTTAGTTTTCTAATTAATGCTATCATTTTATTTCTTTTTTTAATCCTATCGGGTCTATCCTGATAAGCTAACCTTTGTCTTTGCTCTTTGTCCAATTTATCTAAATATTCATCAGAATAAGATGGTACAGTGTTTTGTTGTTTAGCCAAATTTTGTATACCCGTTCTATATCTACTAAAAGAATCCTTGATTCCTTCTGGCGCATTTAAATCCATTATTTCAAACGGCCCCATGAATGCCCATCTTATTCCAAGAGCATGTTTTAATGCTATATCAATATCCTCCATGGAAGCAAATCCTCCTTCATGAAGCCTGACAGCTTCATTTAAAAGAGCTCCTTGAAGTCTGTTTAAAACAAAGCCTTCAGTTTCTTTTTTTACTAATATTGCAGCATAGTTTGCTTTTTTATATATTGTGAGGGCTTTGTTTATTATTTCTTCAGATGTATCCTGGCTTCCTACCACTTCAACAAAAGGCACCACATGTGGCGGCAAAGCTGGATGGGCATTAATACACCTATTTTTATGTTCTACAAACTCAGAAATTTCAGATATAACAAGATATGAGGATGAGGAGGCTAGAATTGTCTCTTTAGACGTCAGTCTATCCAATTCTTTATAAACGTCCTGTTTAACTTTTAGATCTTCGACTATACTTTCCTGTATCAAAACAGCGTTTTCGCATATTTGGTCTATAGTACAATTTAATTTAATATTATTTCTAATTTTATCTTCGTTAATATTTGGATCAATAATCTTAAGATCTTTAACCAAATCATCAAAATATTTATTAAAATTGTCTACACTATTTGGGCTACTATCATAAACGTAAGGAATATAACCAGCATTTGCAAAACCTATAGCCCAACTAGCTCCAATAAGACCAGCCCCACAAATACCAATTTTATTCATTTAAAACCCTTGTATAAAAAAACCGCACCTATAAGATGCGGTTTTAATAAATTTTTATCTAAATTAGCCGTGGAAGCCACAGAGCCATTTCAGGCTGGTAAATAACAAAACTAAGACCGATAAGCTGTATTATAACAAAAGGTATAACACCTTTGTATATACTTAATGTTGCAACTTCAGGTGGAGCCACTCCTTTTAGATAAAATAAAGCAAAACCAAATGGCGGCGTTAGGAATGATGTTTGGAGGTTAATAGCCATTAGAACCAAAAACCAAACCATTGTCTCTTTACGACCATCTAGGCCAGTCAATTGAGAGACATGGTCACCAAAATCCAATAAAACAACGAGAGGCGCAAATATAGGAAGAATAATTAGAGTTATCTCAACCCAATCCAGAAAGAAACCCAACATAAAGGTCATACCCATTAATAAGAATAATAACCCCCAAGATCCTAAACCAGCTTTTTCAATCAATTCTTCGACAATATAGTCTCCACCCAATGATCTAAAAACGTAAGCAAAACACGTTGCACTTAAAATGATCATGAAAACCATAGAAATTGTTAGACCTGATGAGTGCAAAACACTCCTTAACATTGGTATGGTAAATTTATTACCAATAATAGCAAGTAGCGTCGCTCCAAAAGCACCAACTGCTCCAGCTTCACTAGGTGTTGCCCAACCTAATAGAATAGAACCTTTAATAAGAACAATTAAAGCTACCGGTGGAAGAAAAGCTTTTAGAACCATTTGTGGTAATCTGCCCTTTTCATAGACTAAATCACCTTCTTTAAGAGCTGGCGCAACTTTCTTATCAATAGAACACCATATAAAAATAAATATTAAATACATCAGGGCCAACGTTAAACCAGGAATAACCGCACCCATGAATAAGTTACCAACGGAAACCTGCATAATATCAGCCATAATAATCAACATAATACTTGGTGGTATTAATATCCCTAATGTACCCGAAGCAGCGATAACACCAGTTGCAAGGGCATGACTATATTTATTTTTTAACATTGTTGGCAATGCTAGAGCTGTCATCATAGTAACTGAAGCGCCAATAATACCTGTCATAGCAGCCAAAACTGTTCCCATAACGGTAACCGACATTGCCAAACCACCAGGAACTTTTCTAAGTAATATCTGAGTGGTTCTAAGCAAGTCGTTCGCTATACCACTTCTTTCCATCATCGTACCCATAAAAACGAAGCTAGGTATAGCAACCAATATTAGGTTTTCTGCCGAAAAACCCCACATTCGAGGTACGAAGTTAAAAAACTCCGCAATTTTAAAAACACCAAAGAGATATCCAATAAAGCCATATGTAATAGCTACACCTCCAAGAATAAATCCAACCGGATATCCAATAAAGAGAAGTACCCCCATAGTCAAAAACATGAATATTGGTAAGTATTCGACTATAATATCAACAAAATCCATAACGGCTCCTACACTTTCTTATAATTATTAGTTTTAAATTCACCAGTATACCTTTGCCAAGCAACAATTTTAGTTACCCTCCAGCCATATTTGAGAGATAACAGAAAAAGACAAAGTAAAATCGTAAGCGATACAAATGATGCATGCGCAATAAAAGCTTCGTATAAACAAAACGATACAACAATCGCAGGAGCGATTGATATGATATACGAAGAGATAATTTCGTATTTTCTTATTACGTTAAAAATTGAGCCTATAACTCCTAAAGATACAAACAACCAGATTAAATGAATTAATGTTGCATTTTGTAAAAGATTCAGTGCTGCTGCTAAACCTATTATACTATACATAGTTCCCACAAAGACACCGTATGCCACTAGTTCATATTGTGACTGGGCTAAAGTTAGCTCTTTAGCCTCTGTTAAGTAAGGTGTTTTTTGCTTATCAAATATATAGCCGGGAACTTTTGAAAACCACATCTTTTATCTCATATGTATGAATACAATATCTTATTTCTTTTGTTCATCGTAATCCAAGACCATAAGGTCTAGTTTCTTCTTATTATCACCCCAGATTACTGCGATTAATTGTATCATTACAGACATTCCACCTAAGAATAAGAAAAAGTATCCTATTGGAAGGAATGTTTTAATTATCCATCTGTTACTTAAACCAACCAAAGATGCAGAAACTTCATTAATAACATATGAATCCACCATGTATATCCAAGAGAAATAAACACAAATTAGTGTAAAAGGTAACATAAACAACAAGTTACCATAAAACTCAACTTTTGCTTTTGATTTAAACGTGAAATTTTCTCTTAAAAAATCAACTCTAACATGCCTATTATGAGTATAACCATAACCTAGAACTAAACAAAAAACGACTGTATGAAGATGCCACTCCATCTCTTGCATTAGAGTAGACTCAAAGAAAGACCCAAAGTTAGCAACCATCCAGATTTGTATCCAAACTAACTTTCTTGCAACTACATCCCACATAGTAATTATGACCAAGGGAACCAAAAGCCATGTACTAGCTCTACCTACTCTATTAACTATAACTCTAAGTGTCTCACTAATAGATACCAAACCTGCCATATTTTGTTCAGTAAGCGCCATCTTATTCCCCTAATTAAAATAATAAGTAAAAATTAAATAACTTATCAAATATGTTCTATAAAATTATATTAAGATAAAGAGTATAGTACACCTACAAAAGCAGGTGCACTATTTAATTATTTAGTACTGTTTAGCTTTTAAGTACGCTCTTGAAGACCAAATACTGTAGTCTTTTCTGAAAGCATCATAGCTAGCAGTGATTTCTTTAAACAATGGATCAGAAGCTGACTTTTCTTCTACAACTGCTTCCCATGCTCTTTTGAACTTAGAAATCTCTGAATCAGGCCATGTTACAAATGTAACTCCCTTTTTCTCTAACTCACGCATAGCAGGAACCTGCTTTGCATCAGATCTAACAAGTGCCCACCACATAGTATCACGACAAGCTGTGTTGATGATACCCTGCTGAGTCTTTGTTAAACCACCCCAACCCTTAGTGCTCATTAATAGCTCACCAATTGATGTTTGCTGATGCCAGCCTGGGAAGTAGTTAAACTTAGCTAACTGATAGAAACCATAACTTAAGTCATGTGTAGGCATTGAAAATTCTGTTGCATCAATAACACCTTTTTCTAGTGCTGGATAAATATCTCCACCTGCTAGTAATTGTGTTGACACACCAATTTTACTCATAACCATCGCACCTAGTCCAAAGAAACGCATTTTCATTCCTTTTAACTCTTCAACTTTGTTGATTTTCTTTCTAAACCAACCTGAAGTTTCAGGAGCGTGTGTTAAACAGTTAAGAGCTTTAAGGCCATACTCGCCATAAATTCTATCTTTTAACTGCTGGCCTCCGCCATATTCCATCCAACCATGGTACTCACTTGCACCTGGTCCAAAAGGAACAGCAGTAAAGTAAGAAACTGCAGGGATTTTTCCAGCATGATAACCAGGTGTTGTATAACCTGCATCTACTGATCCGTTCTTAACAGCATCCCATACTTCTAATGAAGGAACAAGAGCGTTTGGCTCATGAAACCTTAGTTGAACGTCACCACCTGATATTTCTTTAACTTTGTTAGAGAAATAAACAGCTGCTTCACCGTTAATTGCTACCTGGCTACCCCAAGTACTTTGCATTTTCCAACGTAGTTTATCAGCATTTGCTGATACAGCTACTAAACTAGTTGCAGCTAATGCTACAGCGCCTACGAATAGGCTAGATTTGAATTTCATAAAATTCCTCCCTAGTATTTAAAATTAAGGTCACCACCAAGTTAATTATAATTCCCCCGAATAATAACCCACTACAGAAACAATTGTTTCCAATTGATTCGTATCTTCTCAATTATTACAAGAAAGGCAAGTAAAAATTAATAAAATTTTCATTATTATCTTTTTGTTAACTAATTCACTTTTTTATTTCTGTAAGATTATTAAACCAAAATTTAGATATTATAATTTTTTAGGATTTTTTAATCAAAATTTTGAAAACATTTAAGTATCATCATAATGTCCTGCAGAAACAAAATATCCTCCATGAGTGGTTACAAGAGGATCTTGTGCATCAACAAAACCATGGTTTTTTTCTATTTTTTGTCGATACGCTTCTGCATTATCTTTAGGTTTATAACTAATGTGGTTTGCATACTTGTTATCAATTAGTAATGAATCATTATTGGACACACCAAAAATAACAGAATGTTGTACATTTGAACTATTCATACATGCTACTATTAAGCTTCTTAAATCATCATAGCTTAACCATGTTGAAAGCATCCTATGATCCTTGGGCTCTTCCACACATGAGTAAATTCTTACAGACACAGTTTCGATTTTATACTTATCCCAGTAATATTGCGCTAGCGATTCTCCAAAAACTTTTGACAAACCATAATTGCTATCTGGCCTTGGCATTACTTTGCTATCTACTACTTCAGACCTTGGATAAAAACCAACTGTATGGACTGAGCTAGCCCAGATAACTCTTTTAATTTTATTTTTTCTGCATGCTTCATATAGATTGTACATGCCTATAATGTTTGAATTTAAAACATTATCCCAAGAACCTTCTATACTTTGCCCGCCCATATGAACAATACAGTCTATATCTTTTGTTAATTTTAATATTGATTCTGCGGAAGCAAGATCAGCAATTTGAACTTCCTCATTATGAAATTTTTTTTCTAAATTTTCCTTATCAGAAATTCTAAGCAAATCACATTCTTTAGATAATGTTTCCCTTAGTTGATTGCCTAAGGCTCCAGCTGCGCCAGTTAAAAGAATATTTTTATATTTATATTTATATTTAGACAATTAATTAATCCCCTCACTAATTTGGTTTTTTACATATTCTCTCCAAAATGTGAATAGTCCTGCTACAATCACTATAAATGAACCTATGACTATTTCACTCTCCAACTTTTCATTAAATATTAACACACCAATTATAGAAACGAAAACTAGCTGGAGATATGTGAAAGGTTGCAATATTGAAGCCTCACTATGTTTGAAAGCATTTATCATTAAAAAATGTCCCCCTGCCCCAAGCATACAGACTAATAACAACCATAACCAATGAGCATTATCAACCGATGTATAAAAGAAAGGCCCGACCGAACCTAATATTATAAATCCAGTAATACCAGTATAAAAAAGGCTCGTGTCAGGACTATCTTCACTAGACACATATCTTGTTAAAATTTGATAGATAGCAAACGCAATTGCACATCCTAATGCTATTAGAGATAAGGGGTCAAAGACTTTAGTACCTGGTCGAAGCATAATTAAAATACCTATGAAGCCAACCAATATTGCACTCCACCTTCTCCAACCTACTTTTTCTCCTAAAAAAATTACTGATAAAGCTGCAACTATTAGAGGACAACTTGCAAAAATAGCATGTGTCTCGATAAGGCCAATCTTTAAAAAAAGATAGTGAGCAAAACACATTTCTACAGCAAGAATAGTACCTCTTAAAATTTGTATGAGTTTAAACTTACTTTTTGAAACCAGAATAACACTTTTATTTCCTGTGCTGTTAATTGACATTACAAATAGAAATAAGAAAAAATATCGAAACATATTAATTGCTATTACGTTATAATAATCTGTTAGGTATCTTGTAACACCATCCATTACAGACAAACATGATACAGCAGCAATTATAAATAATATGCCCTTTGCATTTGAAGAAATATTTACAGGCATAATTTATTTTTTCTTTCAAGGTTCAATAAAAATCGATAGTCCTTTTAATCCCATCTTCAAGAGAAGTATACTTAAATTTTTTAAATGTTTTAGAGGGCTCATTTCCTCGTATTTCATCCACTACACTTAATGAATCACCTTCGATTCCTATATCTGATAGTGGTATATTTTTTTTAATTAAATTTATGAACTCGCTTACATCAGCTGTTATTCCATTTATATTAAAAGTTAATGCACCTGAGGGAATTTGAGCTATTGACATTTCAACTAAATCCACAACATCTTGAACATAAACAAAACCTGCCTTGCCTGAAAAATTTACAGTATAACTTTCTCCTTGTTTTGCTGCCTTACAGGCTAAAGTTACCCCCGCTGTTCCCCCAACTTCTCTTCCTGGCCCATAAATTACATATGGCCTAATTCCAACACTTGAAATACCATCTTCATTTAAATACGCCCTTGCTACTCCTTCAACTGCCAACTTATATGCACCGTAATGGGTTTCTGGAAATGGGTAATAATGATCTTTTTGCCCAAAAACACCTGCACTGCTTGCATAAACTAAAAACTTATTATTATTTTTTTTCAAAGCTTCAAAAACATTAATTGAGCCTAGGAGATTTACTTTGGCGCCTAAAATAGGATTTGAGCTACAGTCTGGAGTCATTAACCCAGCTAAATTTATTACATGGTCCATATCATTTATTGATTCTTGGACCTGATCATAATTTGTTATATCACCATTAATAAATTTAATTTTATTAATATCCTCTCCAACAACATGGCTGAGTAATTCTTTTTGGATTTTTAAGTCAAAAATTGAAACGCTATAACCCTTTTTCAAAAAGGCTTTTACTATCCAACTTCCTAAAAAACCACACCCTCCAAAAATGATGATTTTTTCCATTTAACCCCTCCTTTTCAATACCATTGAGTTAGCTGCTTTTGCTATTTCTTTTATACATTCAGCAGCTTTAGGAAAATGTATTGAATTCGATAAAAAACCATGTATCTGACCGGGATATAATTTATAAGTTACTTTATTACCAAAGCTCTTTAATCTATTTGCGTAAGCTATTCCTTCATCTAGCAAAGGATCCAATCCAGCAGCAAAGATGAATGTTTCAGGGAGATTATGTAGATTCTTAGCAAAAAGCGGTGATGCTTCCCAGTTAACTGCATCATTACTTGAATTAAGATAATGTTTAACGAAATAGTCCATAGTATCAAAAGTTAAAGTCATACCTTCTAGGAAAATATCCATGGATCTCATTGTTAATGTTAGATCGACACAGGGATATACTAATAACTGACCTCTTATTGGAATTACCTTTTTATCCCTTGAGTTAATAGCCAAAACAGTTGCTAAATTACCACCAGCGCTGTCTCCACATACGAAAATATTTTCAAGATCAATAAAAAAATCTTTTTCAAAATTTACAAGGCTGTTAAGAACATCCTTAACCTCTTCTACTGCATAAGGAAACTTATGTTCTGGAGATAAACTATAATCCACAGCTACAACAATCATTTGAGATGCTAAGCAAATTGATCTGCAAGTAAAGTCATGAGTATCAAGATCTCCCATGACAAATCCACCTCCATGAAAAAACACTATAATTGGAATTTTAGTTTTTTTATTGAAGTTATTTGGAAAATAAAATCTTAATTTAACATCTTTGTTAAACCGGTTTTTTATTTTTAAATTTTCTACGTTATAAACTTTTGGAGGTGTTAAATTATCTTCCCTTAACTGTCTCAAACGTTCAGTTCTTAATTCTACAGGATCTAATAAATGATGTAATTTTGAATTATTTTTAATACGATTTTTTAAAAAAATATCAGTTTCTGTATCAACTATCATTGATCTATATTTTCCTATACTAGTTTATAATGTTCTTTTAGCTTTATATTTTTAATAAAGTTTATTTATAATAAAAAATCTAGCGAATTTTTTTAAGGAGAAAAGCATGACTGCATTAAAAGGAATTATAGCACCTTTTACAACACCATTCAAAGCAAATGGAGAAATTGACCTTACTTTGATAAAACCACAAGTGGATTGGTTAATTGAAAATGGTGTTCATGGTTTAGCTGCTGGAGGCAGCACAGGTGAAGGTCATGCTTTAAGTCGAGAAGAGTATTTGTCTGTCATGACGGAAACGGCTTCATCTTTAAATGGTAGGGTCCCTTTGGTTGCCGGTATTATTGCGAATTCGACATCTGAGGTAATTGAAAGAGGTAAATCAGTAAAGTCTCTTAACGTTGCAGCCCTTCAAATAACACCACCAAGCTATTTATTTAGGCCTGACGATGATGCAATGGTAAGACATTTTAAAGAGATACATGATGAATGCCAGATACCAATATTAATTTATAATGTTGTACCTTGGTGCTATCTATCACCAGATTTACTATTAAGAATAATGGATGAAGTCCCAGGGGTTTTAGGGGTAAAACAAAGCGCTGGTGATATGAAACTTTTTGCTGACCTAATTAGAAGAGCAAAACCTGAAAATATGATTTTTAGTGCTGTTGATGCTCTACTTTACTTATCATACAAATTGGGAGCCCCAGGATCAATTGCAGCAATTTTAACTGCTGCCCCAGGTCCATCTGTGAAATTATGGGACGCTGTTATTGATCAAGATTGGGAAACTGCAAAGGATCTTCATGAAAAACTAATGCCTTTATGGGATGCAATTGGCTTAGATAATATGCCATCTCTATGTAAATATGCTCAAAGTTTACAAGGTCTTGAAAGTGGTTTTGCTAGAAGACCAACCTCTCCTGCAACCGAT
>ENA-OWPI01004575-OWPI01004575.1-marine-metagenome-genome-assembly--contig:-NODE-4575-length-10975-cov-2.372729_pt1 | contig 10975 bp, 10 predicted proteins | sample MGYA00238138_ERZ651775 | MGnify/ENA primary metagenome ERZ651775 (study PRJEB26906, sample SAMN06265043) | marine metagenome | isolation source: Helgoland LTER site | place: Germany:Helgoland, sampling...
TGGCGGGACTGGGACGACCGTTACCTTCAATCACATCGAAGTTTTTATCGACCAGCACATAATCAGATGCCTTGGCTTCTTCGAATCCGACGCCGTATGGCAGCGTCCACGTCGTTGTTGGGTCATCGCCGCGTGCTGTCATCTGCCCGGCGAGGCCACTACCGTGGCCATTGGCGGCCAGGATACGACACGCGATGGCCAGGGTCTGCGTCGATGTGAATACCTCGGCCTGGGCGTCGTCCGCAGCAAGGGCCGCTGACATGCGGCTGATTTCATCTGAGACCTGAGCGTCATTCATATTGATGTTTCCATTTCCCGCCTTTACTGGATTAGGCGATGTTGTGGGTTATGCTTTTTTCTTTCCTCGTCATCCCCGCGAAGGCGGGAATCCATCTTTATTTTTATTTATACTGTCTGGACCCCCGCCTGCGCGGGGGTGACGAAACAGAGATTAGAGTTATGCCGGAACAGGTTTCTTAAACTCCGCAAAGAAATCATTGCCCTTATCGTCAACAACGATGAAGGCTGGGAAGTTTTTGATTTCGATTTTCCAGACCGCTTCCATGCCGAGTTCTTCGTACTCTTGGACTTCGACCTTGGTGATGCAGTCGAGGGCCAGGCGTGCTGCCGGGCCGCCGATGGAGCCTAAGTAGAACCCGCCGTGTTTCGCACAAGCATCGGTGACGGCTTTGGATCGATTGCCCTTGGCGAGCATGATCATGGAGCCGCCAGCGGCTTGGAATTGATCAACGTAGCTGTCCATTCGGCCTGCCGTGGTGGGGCCGAATGATCCCGATGCATAGCCTTCTGGGGTCTTTGCAGGCCCCGCGTAATACACCGGATGATCCTTCATGTATTGTGGCAGGCCTTCGCCGGAATCAATGCGTTCCTTAAGTTTGGCGTGGGCAATATCGCGGGCCACGATCAAGGTGCCGGTCAATGATACGCGGGTTTTTACCGGGTGCTTTGATAGTTCTGCCAAGACTTCGACCATCGGACGGCGAAGATCGATTTCGACCACATCGCCACCCAATTGCTCGGTGGTGATTTCGGGCAGGTACTTGGCCGGGTTCGCTTCTAACTGCTCAAGGAATACACCATCGCGGGTGATTTTGCCCTTCATCTGGCGATCGGCAGAACACGACACGCCGATCCCGACGGGGCAACTGGCGCCGTGGCGGGGCAGGCGGATGACGCGGACATCGTGGCAGAAATACTTGCCGCCGAACTGTGCCCCGATACCCATCTGACGCGTCAGTTCCAGGACCTTCTGTTCCATCTCCAGATCGCGGAAGGCCTGACCGTATTCGTTGCCGTGTGTCGGCAGGTTGTCGAGATAGCGCGTGCTGGCGAGTTTCACTGTTTTAAGGTTCAGCTCGGCCGAAGTGCCGCCGATTACGATCGCCAGGTGATAGGGCGGGCAGGCGGCGGTTCCGAGTGTGCGGATTTTTTCATCCAGAAACGCGATCATTTTATCTTCGTTCATGACTGCAGGCGTCTGCTGAAACAGGAAGGTTTTATTAGCAGACCCGCCGCCCTTGGCGACGAACAGGAATTTGTATGCGTTGCCCTCTGTCGAATAGATATCGACCTGGGTGGGGAGGTTGTTGCCCGTATTCACTTCCTGGAACATCGACAGCGGTGCCACGTTCGAATAGCGCAGGTTGCTTTCCTGGTAGGTCTTCAGCACGCCGTCCGATATCGCGGCTTCGTCATTGCCCTTCACCCAGACATTCTGGCCCTTCTTCGCCATGATGATCGCGGTACCCGTATCCTGGCACATCGGCAATATACCGCCGGACGATATATTGGCATTCTTTAGCAGGTCGAGTGCGACGAAACGGTCGTTATCGGATGCCTCCGGGTCGTCGAGAATTTTGCGCAGCTGCTCCAGGTGGCTGGGGCGCAGGTAATGGGCGATATCGACAAAGGCCTGGGCGGAAAGCTGTTTGATGCCTTCCGGGTCGACGACCAGAACCTCCTCGCCTTCAAATTCTGCGGTGGAGACGAAGTCGGATGTCAGCTTGCGGTATTCGGTCGTGTCTTCGCCAAGCGGAAACATCTCGTGAAAATTATCATCAGCCATTGGGATAATCCCCGGGGTAATTCAGGAGTGGGTCAGGTCTTCTTTTTGCGGAAGGCGTCGAGCGCGACGACTTCGCCGGTCTTCTGTTCGCCATCGTCGTTTCCGTCTGAGGAATCGGGCGGCGTATCGTTGTTATCAGTCTCTTCGATGTCCTGGAGGTCGTCGGGGCCGACGCCGGCCATATCGGCTTCTGTCGCTTTGAACTGAAGACCGAAATTCACCGAAGGGTCGGCAAAGCCGACAACGGAATCAAACGGGACATAAAGCCGCTCGTTCGTGCCGGAGAAACTGAGTGTGATCTCGAAGGCGTCATCGGAAATTTCGAGACCCCAGAACTGGTACTGAAGAACAATGGTCATTTCTTCGGGATACTGCGAAATTAGCCGGTCTGTGGTCTCGACACCCTCGTCCTGCGTTCGGAACGTGATGTACAGATGATGCTCACCGGGGAGACCATCCTCGCTGACCTTCAACAGGGCTTCGCGCACGACGCCTTTCATCGCGCGCTCTACCAGTGCCTGATAATCCATCATATCTTCGGACATGGCGGGGACTCTTAGGTCATGCTGGCCGGAACCGCAAGCGCAACCGTATCTGATCGATTCAGGATTCATTCTGATTTCAGCCGAAGAATTAGTGGAGGGGCTTCTGTTGCCCGGCGCCCCCCCGAACCGCGCTTGCCTAATTAGGCAGCGAGGGCCAAGTCATTATCATTGGCTCTTGTAAAAACGGCCCGCTAACGGCGGTACCATACCGGGCAAAAGACAAGTCTTTACACGTGTGTCGATCCTGTTTCGCCCCCAAAACCGTGTGCGGACCCCTTACCAGGGGCCGGCCAAGCCGGAAAATTGGTGGAGGCGCCGGGTACTGCCCCCGGGTCCACTCCGTTTATTACACAAGTCGTTTATCACCATAGCTGGCAAGCCAGCCCTTCTAATATAGGGTGATTCGGCCTTAAATTAAAGGGAAGCTTGGCAAGTTTGTCAGCGAGCCGATTATGGGCAAAAAAGAGAACCATGCAGCAATATCTCGATCTTATGCGACGTGTCCGCGAAACCGGCGTCTGGAAGGACGACCGCACGGGTACCGGGACCTACAGCGTGTTCGGCCATCAGATGAGGTTCGATCTGGCCGAGGGGTTCCCCATGGTCACGACGAAGAAGATTCATGCCAAGTCCATCATCCATGAGCTTTTGTGGTTTCTGCAGGGCGATACCAATATCGCGTATCTGAAAGATAACGGGGTCTCGATCTGGAACGAGTGGGCAGATGAGAACGGCGATCTGGGGCCGGTTTACGGCGCACAATGGCGATCCTGGGACGCGGGCGACGGCACGACGGTCGACCAGATCGCACAGGTCACCAACCAGATAAAAACCAATCCAGATTCGCGACGCCTGATTGTCAGCGCGTGGAACGTGCCGCAGATCGAAACCATGGCGCTGCCGCCCTGTCACTGCCTGTTCCAGTTTTACGTCGCCGACGGAAAGCTCTCCTGTCAGCTCTATCAACGCAGCGCAGATATTTTTCTGGGCGTGCCGTTCAACATTGCGTCCTATGCGCTGCTTACCCTGATGATGGCGCAGGCGACGGGGCTTCAACCCGGTGAATTTGTCCATACGCTGGGCGATGCGCATCTCTATGCGAATCATATCGAACAGACCGACGAGCAGCTCGCGCGGGAAGCCTATCCGCTCCCGACGATGACGTTGAATCCAAGCGTTACCGATATATTCGGTTTCAAGTACGATGACTTTACGCTCGACGGGTACCGGTTTCACCCGCATATCCCGGCGGCCGTCGCAGTCTGACGGGGGCTGAGGCAATGACTGTCGCTCTGATTGTCGCGGTTGCCGAAAACGGGGTTATCGGACGGGAAGGTGGGTTGCCATGGCGGCTGTCAGGGGATCTGCGGTATTTCAAAGCGGTCACGATGGGCAAGCCTATTATCATGGGCCGGAAAACGTTTGAATCCATTGGCCGCCCCCTGCCGGGCCGCCCCAATCTCGTCGTCAGCCGCAACCGCGGGTTTTCGTCCGATGGCATAGAGGTATTCGACGGTCTGGATGCGGCCGTCGCACATGCTGAGGGGTTGGGCCTAGGAGAGGTAATGGTGATTGGCGGCGCAGGACTTTACGAGGCGGCGCTGAAACTGGCCGACCGGATTTATCTCACTGAAGTGCATGCCGCGGTCGAGGGCGATGTTACCTTCCCGGCATTCGAACGCGCGGGCTGGACGGAAACGTCACGCGAGAGGCATTCCGCAAGCGAGAAAGACGATCATGACCATTCTTTCGTTGTTTTCGACAGGGTAAAGTCTGTGTGACGCATCGGGGTCACGTCTGCGTGACGCAGTGCCCCTTTTATGCTTGCTGTTTGCAATGTCTTAACCTTTTGGTTTAAATCTGTTTTTCAACGTTCAACCCATGGAAACGGGGCTTGCAGTGCGAACGCTGGTTGCACTTTTAATCGCGACGCTCATTTCATTCGGCGGTCAGGTTAATGCCGCGCCGAACGATGTTGCCGTGTGGACGCCGCTCAAGGCGGATCGTCTGGTCGTGCTCAAAGGCGCGCGCCGGCTGGTCCTGATGCGGGGTGATCGTGTGATGAAGGTTTTCCGTGTGGCGCTGGGCCGATACCCCAAGGGCCACAAGACGCGGGAAGGTGATGCCCGGACGCCGGAAGGCACCTACAAAGTTGATTACCGGCTCGATTCCGACAAATCCAAATTTTACCGCGCATTACATATTTCGTATCCCAATCGTGCCGATCGGGAACGGGCGAACCGGTTAGGGGTCGATCCCGGCGGGCAGATCATGATCCACGGGTTGCCGACCAGGTGGAGTGCCAAGGATGTCGGCCATCCGCGTCTGGACTGGACCCAGGGGTGCATCGCGCTGACTAATCGCGAGATGGATCAGGTCTGGAACATGGTCGATGACGGGACCACCATCGAAATTCATCCCTGAGCGTACCGGTCTATGCTTGGCCGACTAGTTAGGGCTGGGCGGCGCGAAGATTGAGTCCAGTGACACCGGGCCGTCGCAATCGGCGCGGTTTGTTTCCACCATGTGTTCCATATGCGCCAGAACCGAGCGCGATGCCGGTCCATACATTTTTTCCGGCAGATGGGTATACATCCGTCGCACCATCTCGGCGATTGTTGTCGTGCCACTTTCAAGGCACTTCGCAATTTCGCCCTCGCGCATCATGCGATGGTTCAGGTACGCGCGCACGAACGGAGCCGGTTTTTTGATTTCAGGGCCATGGCCCGGCAGGTACATCACTTCGTCGCGGGCGATGCAGACGCGCAGGCTGTCGAGATATTCGCGCATGTTACCGTCGGGCGGCGACACGATGGTGGTGTTCCAACCCATCACATGATCGCCCGAAAAAAGAATATTGCCCTCGCGCAGCCGGAAACAGTGATGGTTCGACATGTGACCCGGCGTAAACACAGCATCCAGGGTCCAGCCCGGCCCGCTGATTTCGGAGCCGTCGGAAATTTCGATATCGGGTGAGAAATTTTCCTGAGAAGCTTCGACCGCTTTGCCGTCTCCCTGCGGTCGGGGCAGGGCACCGACGATGGGCGCGCCGGTCAGTTCCTTCAACCAGTCGGATGCAGGCGAATGGTCCATGTGCGTGTGCGTCACCACGATATGGGTAACGGTTTCGCCTTCAAGCGCCGCTTTTATGTTCTCGACATGCTCTTCGATCATCGGGCCGGGGTCGATCACGGCGACCTCGCCCTTGCCGACCACGTAGGTATTGGTGCCGACATGGGTGAAGGAGCTCGGGTTTTCCGCAATGATTCGCCTGACACCGGGCGCGACCTCGGCAGCGGCGCCGTATTCAAACGGCATTTCTTTTCGGAAGGGTATCTCGGCTGAACTCATAACGTGGTCGCTTTCCATTTTTTGTGACGACCGCAGCGGGGCGGGCCCGGCGCGGTTGCCGTGGCGGTGGGCTACTCGAACGAAATATTCGGAGCGTCCGGCTGTGATGCGCCGGTGCCGACCTTGGTCCATATTTTTTCCGCTATGGCGCGGTATGCCAGAGCGTGGGCGCCGTCGGGGTCGGCGGCCGTTATGGGCGTTCCATCGTCGCCGCCGGCACGGATCGCCATGTCGAGCGGAATTTCGCCCAGGAAGTCCACACCCATCTGCGTTGCCGCCTGGGCGGCACCACCGTGAGAAAAGATGTCCGACCGTTCGCCGCAATGGGGACAGTGGAAATAGCTCATGTTCTCGACGATACCGAGCACCGGTACTTCAACTTTTCGGAACATGTTGAGGCCTTTTTTCGCATCGATCAGCGAAAGGTCCTGCGGTGTTGATACAATCACCGCGCCGGCAATCGGCACGCGTTGCGCCATTGTCAGCTGGGCGTCACCTGTGCCCGGGGGCATGTCGACAACGAGGACGTCCTGCGGTCCCCACTGAACGTCGCCCATCATCTGTTCGAGCGCGCCCATCACCATCGGCCCGCGCCAGATCATCGGCGTGTCCTGCGGTACCAGGAAGCCGATCGACATGCAGGTGACGCCATGGGCTTCCATCGGAATGATAATCTTGCCATCGGGTGATGACGGGCGGCCGGATATACCCATCATTGTGGGCAGGGATGGGCCGTAAATATCGGCATCGAGCATCGCGGTGCGCAGACCCATCTGGCGGAACGCAACGGCAAGGTTCGCCGACGTGGTCGATTTGCCGACACCGCCTTTGCCGGATGCAACTGCAATGATCGTGCCTACCTGCGGCAACAGCTTTTTGGGTTGTTGCTGTTGTTGAGCCTGTTGCTGCTGCTGGGGCGCTTGTTGTTCGGCCGGTTTATGCGCAGTCAGGACGGCCGTTACCGAGAGAACGCCTGTGACGCTGGCGGCAGCCTGCTCGGCCTGTTTCCGGACCGGCTCCATCTGTTCGGCCATTGCCGGGTCGATTTCCATGGCAAATTGTACATGTCCGTCTTTTATGACCAGTCCGGACGCGACACCGGCGTCAATGATGTTATGGTCGGTATTCGGTAATTTGACCGATTTGAGGGCAGCAAAAATTTCAGCTTCGGTAACCTGCGTCATCCTTGACTTCTCCGGTAGTGCCACAATATCGCTATAATGCAGGAATAACCCACATTTGCGCGACAGAGCGAGCTCTATTATAAGGCAGCCCGGTCGGGCTGAAAGGTAACGGCTGAGGGACAATTCGGCCAAACGAGAACAAGACCATCACTCACTCATCAGGATAGGAATTAGCGTCATGCCATGGAAACAGCAAGGCGGGGGCAGCGGAGGCCCCTGGGGCGGCGGCGGAAGCGGCGGCGGAAACGGCGGCGGACAGGGCCCCTGGGGCGGTAAGCCGGCCGGTGGCGGTGGCGGTGGCGGCGGCGGCGGCGGCGGTGTTCCGCCCGACCTCGAAGAATTGATCCGGAAGGGTCAGGACCGTTTTAAAACGCTGATGCCTGGTGGTTTTGGCGGCGTGAAGGGCATTTTGCTCGGTCTCCTGATTATTGTCTTTGTCTGGCTCCTCAGCGGTCTTTACCGCGTCCAGCCCGGCGAAAACGGTATTGAACTTATGTTCGGCAAGTATGTGAACACGACGGAAGCGGGCCTTAATTTCTGGGCGCCGTGGCCTGTCGGGTCGGTCATGCGTCCGAACGTGGAAAAGACGAACCAGATCAATGTCGGGTTCCGGTCTCTCGGGGCCCAGGGCCGCACCGATACGTCTCGCGACGTGCCGGAAGAAAGCCTGATGCTGACCGGTGATCAGAATATCATCGACATCGATTTCGTTGTTCAGTGGCGGATCAAGAGCGCCAAGGATTTTCTCTTCAATATTCGTGATCCCGAATCAACCGTGAAGCTCGCGGCGGAAAGCTCGATCCGTGAAATTGTCGGACAGACCCCGCTCGAAGAGGTTCTGGCGACAAAGCGTACCGAGGTGGAAACCAAGACGCGTGATGTCCTCCAGCGCATCATGGACGATTACAAGGCCGGCGTGTTTATTGCCGAGGTAAAAATGCAGAAGGTCGATCCGCCGCAGAAGGTGATCGATGCGTTCAATGACGTGCAGCGTGCGCGTCAGGATAAAGAACGTCAGCAGAATGAAGCCGAAGCCTATCGGAACGACATTGTGCCGAAAGCCAAGGGTGAAGCCTCTCGTCAGCTTGAACAGGCTGCAGCCTACCGCGAACGCCTGATCAAGGAAGCCGACGGTGAAGCCAAGCGCTTTGTATCGGTCTACGAAGCCTATCTCACCGGTAAGGACGTCACTCTGCGCAGGCTCTATCTCGAGCGGATGCAGGATGTCCTTGGGAAAGCCGACAAGGTTATCGTCGATAAGGGACAGGGCGGTCCCGGGGTTGTCCCGTATCTGCCATTGCCTGAAATCAAAAAACGTTCGCAGGGAGCACAGTGATGACTAACCTCAGATATATCGTTGCGGGGATCGTGATCATTGTCATCGGCCTGTTCGCGTTCAGCAGTGTCTACACGGTTCATGAAACCAAGCAGGCGCTGATCCTCGAATTCGGTCAGCCGAGGGATGAGGAAACGGCACCGGGGCTGCACTTCAAGCTGCCCTGGCAGACGGCAACCTATTACGACAAGCGTGTCCTAAGCCTGGACCCGCCCGCACAGGAGATCATTCTGTCGGATCAGAAGCGTATCAATGTAGATGCCTTCGTCCGGTATTTGATCGTGTCGCCGAAGCAGTTCCGGCTGCGTGCCAATACCGAGGCGAATTTCGTCGATATCTTCGGTCGTATCCTCAACTCCGCCGTTCGTGCGGAAGTTGGCCGGGTGCTGCTGGCGGATATGTTGTCCGCTCAGCGCGATAGGGTGATGGCAAGAATCACGACGGAACTAAAGCGTCAATCGACCGATTTCGGAATCGTTGTTGTCGACGTGCGTATCGGGCGAACCGATCTGCCGCCGACAACCAGTGAATCGGTCTATAACAGGATGCGCTCGCAGCGTGTTGCGCAGGCATCAAAGCTTCGGGCCGAGGGCGCGGAGATCAAGGCCCGTATCCAGGCCGAGGCAGACCGTGAACGCACGGTTCTTCTCGCTGAAGCACAGCGGAAAGCGCAGATCCTGCGTGGTGAAGGTGAAGGCCAGCAGACCCGTATCCTGAACGGTGCGTTCGGCAAGGATCCGGATTTCTTCGCGTTCTACCGGTCGATGGAGGCCTATGGGGCAGCGCTCGGGGCAGGGACGACGATGGTCCTGTCACCCGATAGCGAGTTCTTCCGGTTCTTCAACGATCTGCCGGGAGACAGTAAACGTGGGCAGTCGGAAATCGACAAATCGCCCAGTAACTAGGTCGGTGATCGGATCGGTCAGGTGCCGTGCCTGAAGAACTGATAACGGCAATAGCGCTTATCCTCGTGATCGAGGGCGGCTTGTACGCCCTCTTTCCCGAGGGTATGCGGAGGATGGCGCTGCAGATCGAGAAGGTGGCACCGTCCTCTTTGCGGAGTGCAGGCTTGCTTGCTGCCACGGTTGGTGTGGGCATCATCTGGCTTATTCGCTCCTGAAGGGTTTTCTTCATTTAGTTGATGCGACAATCCGACGGCGGGATCGGTAGCTGATTTCCGTGTAGAACTTTGGCAATATATCTGGCGCACCGGTCGTGATCCGGCGCGCGTGCTTGGAACGTAAGCTTTGCGCAGTAGAGCGCGACAGGAGAGGTTCAGTGACTCATATTCGGCGAGTATTTTCCGCTTTTTTGATTTTGGCAGCGTGCATAACCTGGGGCTCTGCTCCCGCCGCCGCGCGCGGCGCCCCTGAAAGCTTTGCGGACCTGGCAGAGAGACTGCTCCCGGCGGTGGTCAATATTTCGTCGACCCAGGTTCAGAAGAAAAACACGGAAAAGGGCAGCCCGGAAATACCGAGATTCCCCGAAGGCTCTCCTTTCCAGGATTTTTTTAAAGAATTTTTCGACCGTCAGCAGCGCGAAGCACCGCAGCGGCGTGCGTCGTCTCTCGGCTCCGGTTTTATTATCGATTCCAGCGGGCTTGTGGTTACCAATAACCATGTGATTGCCGATGCAGACGAAATTACAGTTACGCTTCATGACGATACCAAGCTTGAGGCTGAACTCGTCGGTCGGGATCCGAAAACCGATCTGGCGCTGCTCCGCGTGAAGCCGAAGAAGCCGCTTGTTGCAGTGCCGTTCGGGGATTCTTCAAAAACGCGGGTCGGCGACTGGGTGGTTGCGATCGGCAATCCGTTCGGGCTGGGCGGCACGGTGACCGCGGGGATCGTCTCCGCACGTCAGCGCGACATCAATTCAGGCCCCTATGACGATTTCATTCAAACTGATGCATCGATCAATCGCGGCAATTCGGGCGGTCCGATGTTCAATCTTGCCGGTGAAGTGATCGGCATCAACACGGCGATCTTCTCTCCCTCCGGCGGCAGTGTCGGCATCGGTTTTGCGATTCCCGCCAATCTTGCGAGGCCGATCATTGAACAATTGCAGACGTTCGGTAAAGCCCGTCGCGGATGGCTCGGTGTTCGTATCCAGTCGGTCACCGATGAAATTGCACAGAGCCTCGGGATGGAAAAGGCGACAGGGGCGCTTGTTGCCTCCGTCACCAAGGATGGTCCTGCCGAGAAGTACAATATCAAGGTCGGCGACGTGATTCTCAAATTCGACAACAAGGTCGTTGGTGAAATGCGCCGGCTGCCGCGCATTGTGGCCGAAACGACGGTTGGGAAAGCCGTTAACGTAGATGTCTGGCGCAAGGGAAAACCTTTCCGGCTGCAGATTACGCTGGGCGAATTTCCTGAAGACGACGCAAAGCTTGCATCGGTAGCACCCGCACAGAAGCAGGAAACTGCGAAGGCACTGACGATCGGGGAACTCGGCATGACGCTGTCCGTTC
>ENA-OWPI01004579-OWPI01004579.1-marine-metagenome-genome-assembly--contig:-NODE-4579-length-10957-cov-3.128952_pt1 | contig 10957 bp, 12 predicted proteins | sample MGYA00238138_ERZ651775 | MGnify/ENA primary metagenome ERZ651775 (study PRJEB26906, sample SAMN06265043) | marine metagenome | isolation source: Helgoland LTER site | place: Germany:Helgoland, sampling...
AAAAAAGAAGGTATCAAGAATTACAAAAAGAAAATGAAAAAGCTTGAACAAGATAGATAGTTTTCCATGCCTGTGCTTATAATATGAATAAATAGTGAATACCAGGCAACTCATAAGACCTGGGGCGTGGAGGGTAGCTTGACCCATTGCAAAGCAATAAATTACAAGCCGTAGTTAGGTGGTCTAACGAAACAAAAACCACCACCTAATTTAAGAATTTTAGGGGCGCTAGCGTTAACCTAGAATGAGTGTTTTGGCATTTGCGCCTGGTTTTAACTCTGAACAAACTTAAGCTGCGGCTCGATTTTGGTAGTTTTTTATAGCCTCTAATATACAAAAAACTACCACTTGAAATATGATATATAATGATTATATAAATAACTATGATACGCTCATAAGAGGTATCAAATTATAACTTGCTTAAACAAAGGAGATTAAAATGACAAATCACAAAGCAATTCACTCAATTTTTACCGGACTAAAACCTTTTACAGTAGGGTTTGATGACATGTTTGACCACTTCGATAGCATGACCAATCATCTACCACACTTAACGGCTAATAACTATCCACCATACAATATTGTAAAGACAGGTTCTTTAACATATAATATTGAGGTTGCGTTAGCAGGCTATGGTAAAAAAGACATATCAGTAGATTTTGAGGATAACATGCTTAAAATCCAATCAGTAAAATCAAAAGAAGAAAAAGAAGTAGAAGACAATGACGGTGTATTACACCAAGGTATTGCTAAAAGAAGCTTCACTAAATCTTTTACAATTGCTGATGATGTTGAAGTTAAAGGTGCTGAATTAAAAGATGGTCTTTTAAAAGTATCTTTAGAGAAGATTGTTCCAGACCATAAGAAAGCTAGAACTATCAACATTAAATAATAATTAGGCTATTGGCGTCCTAGGCTTGACATTAGGACGCCTTTAGTGTATTATTGTAAACAATGAACAAATGCGGAGTTAGTATAAAAGTAACACACTTGGTTTCCAACCAAGAGAAGATTGGGCAGTACAATCACTCCGCTCCAAATTGCGAGTATAGCTCAGAAGTAGAGCGCTTCGTTGCCAACGAAGAGGTCGGGATTGCGAAATTCCCTACTCGCTCCAAATTTTAATATGAAGGATATAGAATGAAACCAACTAGAATACCCAATGTAACTTTCCAATGCCGTGTAGGTGATGAACAACCAGAAGATGGTGGTTGTCCTATTGGTGGTGAATATGTTGGCCAAACATCAACTGAATTATTCAGTGATAAAAAAGTAATTCTATTCTCATTGCCTGGGGCATTTACTCCTACTTGTAGTACATATCAACTACCAGGTTTCGAAGAAAATTATCAAAAATTTAAAGATGCTGGTATAGATGAAATCTATGTAGTATCTGTTAATGACAGTTTCGTTATGAACGCTTGGGCAGAACACTTAGGCATCAAAAATGTTAAAGTAATACCTGATGGTAATGGTGAATTTACCAGTGGTATGGGTATGATAACAGATAAATCTGATGTGTGTTTTGGTAATCGGTCATGGCGTTATGCATGTATCGTAAATGATAATGCAATTGAGAAATGGTTTATTGAACCTAAAGATAGTGGTGAAAATGACCCATATGGTGAAACATCTCCAGAGAATGTGGCTAAGCATCTTGGCCTTGCCATTTGATGAGATATGATATATAATTAATTTTTTAAAGGAGAAATATATTATGAATATAAGTAGTGAAACGGTTGCCGTACTAAAAAACTTTTCTGATATCAACCAAGGTATCGTAGTTAATGTCGGTAACAAAATTCAAACTATCTCTACACTTAAAAATATTTTGGCAGAAGCTGAAATCGGTGAGAAGTTTGAACAAGAATTTGCAATCTATGATTTGCCTGAATTCTTACGAGCAGTTGACTTGTTTGACAAAGCAAGTTTGAACTTTAATGGTGGTCAAAAACTGACTATTAAAGATGCTAATGGTAAGCAATCAATCAAATACTATTTTGCAGATAAATCAGTTGTAGTGGCGCCAACAAAGCCTATTACAATGCCAGATAAGTTTGTAACATTCCAACTTACCAAAGAGATGTTTACTAAACTTATGAAAGGTGTTAACACACTTGGTCTACCAGATGTGGCCGTTGAAGGCGATGGTAGTACAATCAAGTTGGTTGCATTAGACAAAAAAACTCCATCTTCAAATGATTATTCAATTGAAGTAGGTCAATCAGACAAAACTTTTAAGGCATATTTCAAAACTGAAAACCTTAAAATGATTATGGGCGACTATGATGTGGCGATTTCTCAAGCGAAGATTTCACACTTTGTAAACAGAAACCAAAAAGTACAATATTGGATTGCTGTTGAACCTGATAGTGAATTTTAAATTATGAAACAATTGAGGAGTATATTATGTCAGAAGAGTATTTGTGGGTCGAGAAATATCGGCCACGAAAAATTAAGGATTGTATCCTTACAGAGAACTTAAAAGAAACATTCCAAGAGTTTCTTAAACAAGGCGAAATACCAAATCTGTTATTAAGTGGTTCTGCCGGTACAGGTAAGACTACTGTTGCTCGTGCTTTATGTGAAGAAATGGGTGCTGATTATATCATCATCAATGGTTCAGATGAAGGCCGACAGATTGATACATTAAGGCACAAGATTAAAAACTTTGCCTCTACAGTATCATTAACAGAACATTCCAATCATAAAGTTGTGATTGTAGATGAGGCAGACTATATGAATGCCGAGTCCGTTCAACCTGCCTTGCGTAACTTCATTGAAACATTCTATAAGAATTGTCGATTTATTTTTACTTGTAATTACAAGATGAAAATTATACCTGCTTTGCATAGTAGGTGTACAGTAATTGACTTTGCTATTAAGAATGGTCAAAAAGTTAAGACAGCAAAAGCATTGATGACCAGACTATCTGGTATTCTTAAAGATGAACAAGTTGAGTTTGACCCAAAGGTTCTTGCCGAACTTATACAAAAACATTATCCTGATTTCAGACGGACTATTAATGAGTTACAAAGATATTCTGTAAGAGGTAAGATTGATAGTGGTGTTTTGTTTAATCTATCTGAAACTAATAACAAAGAACTTATGCAAATCTTAAAAGATAAAAAGTTTAATGATATGCGAAAGTGGGTTATCAATAACTTAGATAAAGAACCTTCATCTTTATTTTCTACAATCTATAATAATCTATACGAGGCACTTGAAAAAAAATCAGTACCTCAAGCAGTATTAATTATTGCAGGTTACCAATACAAAGCCGCCTTTGTTGCTGACCAAGAAATCAATATGGTTGCATGTCTAACAGAGATTATGGCAAACTGTAATTTCAAATAGAGGGTGTAATGGTAAAAGGTATTGGTTACCTAGACTATTGTAAAGATAGACTAGATGAAGGCCATAGAACTCAGAAGACCAAAGATGGCACTGGTTATGAAGAAGCCGGTCAAGAACGGTTTGTATTATACTTTGGCAGGTCACACATTCAAGATTTCGAAACAGGTGTTCTTGCAAGAGGTGAATTAAAAATCGGTCAGGCCAAATTTCTTAGTGCCGTAATGCGAAGTAGAAACCAACCAGGAAATGATTTCAGATGTTATGTAGAGATTGTATTATCATCAACATTAGAAACATATGAAGCGGAAGGTATTGTAAAAAAACTATACAAAGGCAGACGAATTCAGTTAACACAAAATCAACAAGAACTATATAATCTAAAAGATGATGAACTAGAAGATGTAGTAAATTTTGTATTGACTAAATTGCCTTTCACACCGAAAGAGATTAAATATTATGTATGAATTGAAAGATTACCTAAACTCTATCAACTACAGTAAAGAACCTTTACTTGATAGTGAAGACACTGAATGGACTAAGAAGTATGCACCATTCATTATTAACAAGTGTGTATCTATGCATTATGATACCGTGATGAATGCTAATGAAATGAATGGTTATCATTTCTTACCAAAAACAATGCAATTTCATTATCTTATAAATAGTATCCGAAAGAAGAAGCGATTTGGTGGCAAGTGGTTATCACAAGCCAAACTAAAAGACATGGATATAGTGAAAGAGTATTATGGTTACAGTAACACAAAAGCAAAAGAAGCTCTCAACCTATTGTCTAACGACCAAATTGAAAGTATAAGAATAAACCTTTCTAAGGGTGGGAGAAAAAGAAAATGAGCGAAGAAATTATAAGTTGGTCGGCTAGTGATATGTTAGAGGTCACTATCTCACAACCAGATGATTTTTTAAAAATCAGAGAAACATTAACAAGAATTGGTGTTGCTAGTCGTAAAGACAAAACATTATACCAATCATGCCATATTTTACACAAGCAAGGCAAGTATTACATTACACACTTCAAAGAGTTGTTTGCCTTAGATGGTAAAAAATCTACTTTAGTTGAAAACGATATTCAACGAAGAAACACTATTGCATTATTACTACAAGATTGGTCATTAGTTGCAATTGTTGATACTAAAAAAGTAGAAGAAAAAGCACCATTAAGCCAAATTAAAGTATTACCATTTAAAGAAAAGAATGAATGGAACTTGACTGCTAAATATAATATAGGCAAAAAGATTGAAGGAACTGATGGCGGAAATGTTAGTACCAAAGTTTAAAGACTTCTTATCAGAAGCAAAAAAAGAACAACCCTTTCTAAGATTACTCATCGTAACAGATGAACCTGAAGAGGCGAAGACTTTTCATACTGCTGATAGATTACAGGAAGAGTGTGATAAATTAAAATATCCACATTACCTATTTAAACTTACTGGTGGTTTCACAACACTAGAAGATGGTGTCCGTAGATTTCATAACAAAGACGACAAAAAAGGTTTTGAAATCGACAAACAAACAGTTGCTATTATTCGTGGTAGTATTACCAGAAAAGATAGTTGGATGGACTTTGTTTCTATTTTAGAAAAAGAAGAAGTTTGTCTAGTTAATAATAGACAGTGTATTTCAATTTGTGCTGACAAGTATAGAACTTCATTAAGACTTGCAGATTATGGTTTAACAGAACCAAAAACCTTTTTAATAAACGACCCCGAAAAATCAGTAGAACAAGTAGAGAATGCTGGTCTTAAATTTCCTCTTATCTTAAAAACTTTAAGAGGTAGTAAAGGTGTCGGTGTATTGTTTGTTGAAAGTGCTAAGTCATTAGACAGTATTGTACAACTAATACACAAACAAGATGAAGACGCAGATTTATTGGCACAACAATATATTAAAACAGACTATGATGTTAGAGTACATGTATTAGGTGGTAAAGTTATTGCAGCTATGAAACGACCAGTTATCGAAGGAGATTTCAGGTCAAATGTATCACAAGGTTCAGAACCAGAAAACATTGAATTAACAGAATTAGAAATAGAAGAAAGTCTTAGAGCTGCTAAAGCAGTAAACGGGACATGGTCGGCAGTTGATTTTATACCTAGTAAGAATAGAGATAAAGAACCGCCATTTATGCTAGAGGTGAACTCATCACCTGGAACTGAGGGAATTGAAGATGCGAGTAATCAGAACATATCTCGTGAGGTTATCCAGCATTTTGCTGATAAAAGAAATAGATATACTACTCCAACGGAGTGTGGCTACAAAGAAGTGGTCACAATCAAACCTTTTGGAGAAATTATTGCTAAGTTTGACACTGGTAATTCAGGCATGCCTGTCATACATAGTGATAAGTTTTCGGTATCTGGTAGACAAATTAGATGGTCTCTTCTCGGCAAAACAATAACTTCTGATATTGTTCGTAAAGAAGAAATCAAAGTTGGTGGCCTAAGAGATTATGATGAAGACCGATATGTCGTTAAACTAGATGTAGAATTTGCTGGTGGTATATACAAAGATGTAGAATTTACCATTGACGATAGAGAAGATAGAACACCTATTCTTCTTGACCGTGCATTTATGAATACATTAAATGTCATGGTAAACCCACAAAGAAAATATGTAATAACAACCAAATACAGCTTGCCAAATTAGGCAAGAAGTGTTATAATGTTTAAATAATGAAGGAGTGAATATGAAGAATATTAAGATAATTCGTTTGGCAACAGGCGAAGATGTAATTGGTGATATCGAAGTGACGGATACCGAAGTTAAGGTTAAAAAGTCTTTCGTATTGATACCAAGACAACAGGCACCAGGACAACCTGTACAATTGATGTTGTCACCATGGCAACCATATACAGATGATGCCGAAATCACAGTAGATAAAGATAAAGTTATCACTATGATTAATCCTAAAAAAGATATTGCAGATAACTATGCTGAAAATACTTCAGGTCTTATCAAAGCAACACCATCACAATCAAAACTTATAACTGAAGCAAAACTGCCGAAAGTATGATAACCATTTTCTTTCACAGAGAAGTGGGGGAAGTTACTTATGTTCAGAAAGTCAAAGTACCAGAAGGAACGACACTCATGGAGGCCGCTAAATTTCACTCGGATCCTCCCATTGAAGAAATACCAGCAACTTGTGGTGGTACTTGCTCGTGTGGTACTTGTCATGTTTATATTGGAGATATGTGGCTTGACAAACTTGGTAAAATAGATTATAATACTCCTGAAATCGACTTATTGGAATATAAGAAAGGTTACAAGCCAGGTGTAAGCAGGTTGGCCTGTCAAATTGAATTGAATAAAGACCATAATGGTCTAATTGTTATGTTGAGGAATGATGAACTTTTATAAAAATGTTATAGAACACCGTGGTAAACTTCTTGTACGAGGTATTAAGAATGGTAAAGATTATAAACAGAGAATGGATTTTATGCCTACTCATTATTCTCTTACCAATGAACAATCGCCTTATAAAAATCTACAAGGACAAAACCTAAAACCTTTTACTTTAGATAATATCTTTGATGCTAGGCGTTTTCGTAAAGAGATGACCGAGTTAAGGTCACCTGTTTATGGTTTAGAAAGATATCATTATCAGTATATCGGTCAAGAATATCCTAATGACATTGAGTGGTCAAAAGACTTGATTAAGATTTTCACAGTTGATATTGAAACAACTTGTGAAGCAGGTTTTCCTGATGTAGAAAATCCACAAGAAACAATTATTTGTCTTACAGTAAAAAATCAATCTAACAAACAAATCATTACATGGGGTATCGGCGAATATAAGAACGATAGACCAGATGTGACTTATGTTTATTGTAAACATGAGAAAGAATTAATATTTCAGTTTATGAAATTCTGGATTAAAAACTATCCAGATGTTGTCACTGGTTGGAATTGTAAATTCTTTGACATGCCATACTTGATGAACAGAATTAAAGCAATTGCAGGTAGTGAAGTGGCAAACAAAATGTCACCTTGGAATATTGCAGAAGCAAAAGAAGTCAGAACACAAGGTCGTGTACAAACTGTATATGATATCAAAGGTGTTGCTGTACTAGATTACCTTGACTTGTACAAGTGGTTTATACCAACAAGGCAAGAGAGTTACAAACTAGATTTCATTGGCGAACTAGAACTAAAACAACCAAAGAATGAAAACCCTTACGGCACATTCAAAGAATTTTATGAGAAAGACTTTCAAAAGTTTGTCGATTACAACATACAAGATGTTGAGATTGTTGATAAGCTAGAAGATAAACTTGGTCTTATTGACCTGTCACTTACTGTTGCATACGAAAGTAAGGTAAACTATGATGATATATTCTCACAAGTTAGAGTGTGGGATACCTTGATTGCAAACTATTTGATGGAGAGAAAGATATGTGTACCACCTAGAGAAGAACACACAAAGGATTCCAAGTATGAGGGTGCATATGTAAAAGACCCTATACCTGGTCAACACAAGTGGATGGTTTCATTTGATATCAACTCTCTATATCCACATATTCTTATTCAATACAATATTTCACCAGAAAAACTATATGGTTCTGCTGATACTATTCCTGGTGTTGAGAAGATGCTTAACAAAGAACTCGATTTAGATTATCTCAAAGAGAATGACCTGACCATGACACCAAATGGTGCAATGTTCAAACGAGATAGTCAAGGTTTTCTATCTGAGATGATGGAGAAGATGTACAAAGAACGAGTTGTTTACAAAAAACGAATGATTAAGGCGAAGATTGAATTTGAAAAGACCGGTGATGTTTCTCTTAAAAGAGAGATTGCTCGATGCCACAATATTCAATGGGCAAGAAAGATTGCCTTGAACTCAGCTTATGGTGCAGTAGGTAATCAATACTTTAGATATTATGATGTAAGACAGGCTGCTGGTATCACAACTGCTGGTCAGTTTATTATTCGTTTTGTTGAAAACCACATGAACAATTATCTAAACAAAATTCTAAAAACAGATGGTGATGATTATGTTGTTGCCTCAGATACAGATAGTATCTATGTTCGACTTGATAAGTTAGTTGATGCAACATGTCAAGGTAAATCAGATGACCAGATTGTAGATTTTCTAAACAAGGTTTGTGAACAGAAGTTTGAACCAGAAATCGAAAAGTGGTTTACTGAACTATCAGATTATTCTAACGCATTTAAAAATGCAATGGTAATGAAACGAGAAGTTATCGCCAACAAAGGTATTTGGATTGCCAAGAAAAGATACATGCTGAATGTACTAGACGAAGAAGGCGTAAGACTTGCTAACCCTAAGTTAAAACTTATGGGTATAGAAGCAGTCAAGTCTAGTACACCTCAGGTGTGTCGTGGTAAAATTAAAGAAGCCATCACTGTGATTATGAGTAAAGAACAAACTGATTTACATAAACACATTGCAGACTTTAGAAAAGAATTCATGCAATTACCAGCAGAAGCAGTATCGTTTCCAAGGTCTTGTAACAATCTTAGAAAATACCGTGATGCAAGTAATATCTTTATCAAAGGCACACCAATCCATGTGAAAGGTGCATTGATATATAATCATAAGATTGAAGAACTAGGATTGCAGAACAAATATCCTCTTGTACAAGAAGGCGATAAGATTAAATTTATTAAATTAATACCTGCCAATCCATTCAAGTTTGATGTGATTAGTTATGTGACCACATTACCAGAAGAGTTTAAATTACAAGAGTATGTTGATTACAATATGATGTTTGACAAGACCTTTCTTGACCCTATGCGATTTATACTAGACGCAATAAACTGGAAAGCAGAACCAACTGCTAACCTGGAGGCATTCTTTGGATAGTTTTGGCTTGCCATTAGCAATATTATATAGTATAATACCCTTATTATTGATGGCAATTTTATTATGGATGTGGAACAATGAAGACCCTAAGTAGAGAACAAGCACTACATTGTGCCAAGATATTCAATGACTACTTTGGTCAGTTTGAAAGAATAGACCAATACATGCGTGACCAGAAAATGGCTCAGATTGAAACTCTACCTACTTCACTTCCTGGTATGGGGTTTGATAGTGATATGTTTGATGATTTTACAATGTCACCACAGGTCATGGATTTACAAGTTGTAGAACTAGATAATCACACATGGGACACCTGTATTAATATGATTTCAAGTCATAGTAATATGACAAGTATTCCAGGTAAGACTTTAAAACTTGCAGTAAAAGAAATGAACACAGGCAAGTATGTTGGTTTTATGAGATTTGGTTCTCCAGTTATTAACTGTAAACCTAGAAATGATATGTTAGGTAATGTACCTGATTTAAAAGTATTTAACAAGACTGCTATTATGGGTTTTGTAATTGTACCATGTCAACCATTTGGTTTTAATTATCTTGGTGGTAAATTATTGGCTGGTCTATGTTGTTCACATCAAGTAAGAGAGATGTTGAATAAGAAGTATGACATGAACTTGGTGTTATTTGAAACTACATCTTTGTATGGTAAAACAAAAGGTGCCTCAATGTATGACGGCATGAAACCATTTTTAAGATACAAAGGTAATACAATGTCAGATTTTATTCCTATGTTACATGGTAAACCATACCTTGACATGGTAAAATATGTTGAAGATATTATTGGTGTAGGTGAGTTAGTAAAATCGGATGCTTCAAGTCGTAAACTTAAAATGACCACAGGTATTATTGGTTTAGTAAAAAGAGCATTAGACGGTGATGACCTTAAAAATTTTAATACTACAATTGCAAATGCTAAAAACCTTACTGAACAAAAAAGATATTATGCAAGTAATTATGGTATAGAAAATTTTATAGACATTGTAAATGGTAAGACACAAGATATAGTAAAGGCACCAAACTATGACAGATACCATGACAATGAAATTATAGAATGGTGGAGAAAGATGGCAACAAAAAGATTTGACAATCTAAATAAGGATGGTCGTTTACGAAATGACCTAGAAGTGTGGACAAAAGATAGTGATATTGATATTATCAGATGACGCTTGACAATTACAAACAAATGGTGTATATTATACAAAACTAAGGAGAAATTATGAGTGATTTTTTAAAAGACATTATCAAAGATACAGGCAACGAATATGCCACATTAGCAAAAGATGGTGTTGCTGGAGGTGATGTCGATTCGTTTATAGATACAGGCTCATACTCTTTCAATGCTTTATTATCAGGTTCAATTTATGGTGGTTTACCAAACAATCGTATCACGGCAATTGCCGGTGAAGCTGCGACAGGTAAAACATTCTTCGCATTAGGCGTAGTTAAAAGTTTTTTAGATAAAGACCCCAACGCAGGTGTTATCTACTTTGAATCAGAAAATGCTATCTCAAAAGACATGATTGAAACTCGTGGTGTAGATAGTAGCAGAATAGTTGTAATGCCAGTTGCAACAGTACAAGAATTTAGAGCACAATCAATTAAAGTAATTGAAAAATACTTAGAACAACCAGAGGCAAGTAGAAAACCTATGATGTTTGTATTAGATAGTTTAGGTATGTTATCTACTACAAAAGAAATGGAAGATACGGCTGCTGGTAAAGAAACAAGAGA
>ENA-OWPI01004582-OWPI01004582.1-marine-metagenome-genome-assembly--contig:-NODE-4582-length-10953-cov-7.401802_pt1 | contig 10953 bp, 14 predicted proteins | sample MGYA00238138_ERZ651775 | MGnify/ENA primary metagenome ERZ651775 (study PRJEB26906, sample SAMN06265043) | marine metagenome | isolation source: Helgoland LTER site | place: Germany:Helgoland, sampling...
TGCACCATCACCCGCTCTTTGTCCTTTAGTCATGCTCCCCGCTTTCAAATTAATTTATTTGATTCTTATTTAAAGATTTGTTAAAAATAGTCAACTACACTTTAAAAACATACCGGTATATAAAATCATACTATGAGTAAAATTGCTGATTGTCCCGCTGAAAGAGCCACATATTTTTTTGGTGGTAAATGGAAAATTAGAATTATTTTTTTACTTTTTAATAAAAAAAAAGTTAGATTTGGGGAATTAAAAAGATCACTTTCTAAAATTACTCAACAAATGCTCTCTAAACAACTAAAGGAATTGGACCAAGATGGTTTAATAAATCGTGAAGTAAAAAGTGTGATGCCTCCAAAAGTTGAATATTCATTAACATCTTTTGGGCATTCATTAGTTCCAATTTTAAAATCTCTTTCAAATTGGAACAGCCAAAATTCTAGAGCAATCAATTTAAAATTAAATAAAAACTTTGATGAAAAAAGAATATGAATCCACGAGCCCAAGCAATCCTTGATTTTTGGTTTGTAGAAACACCTTCAGAAAAAAGATTTAAAAAAGATGAAAAGTTTGATCAATTAATAAAAGAAAAATTTTTAAATGATTATGATAAAGCAAGCTTAAATGAATATGATGATTGGCAGGATACAGCACTAGGAAGTCTTGCTCTTGTTATTTTATTTGACCAATTTTCAAGAAACATGTTTAGAGATCACAAAAAAGCTTTTGAACAAGATTCTAAGACAAGATTAATTGTTCATTATGCTATAAAGTCAGATTTTATGAAAGAGCTGGATCAAAGCCAAAGATTTTTTATGCTATTGCCCTTGATACATAGTGAAGAAATGTTCGACCATGAAATGGCTTATCATTTCATGGATTTATATTTACAAGATCATCCAGGTTTAGTTGATATTAAAAAGTTTTGGAAAGATCATACTAAAGCTATTAAAAGATTTAATAGATACCCTCATAGAAATAAAATTCTAGGAAGACAATCTACAAAAGAAGAAATTGAATTCTTAAACGGACCTAATTCATCTTGGTAATTAAATTAACTTTATAAGTTCACTTAAATCTTTAATTTCATTTTTAGGCTTATAATCTAGGTTATCAAAAATATTATTATTTCTGTTTACCCAAATGGAATTGAAACCATAATTTCCACCACCAGAAACGTCCCAAGTATTTGCACTTAAAAATGCTACCTCATTTTTCCCAATACTGTATTTTTTAATAGGCATGTCATAAACTTTGGAGTCAGGTTTATAAATTCCCACTTGTTCAATTGAAAAAAGATCATCAAATAGATTATTCAAATTATTACTTTTGACCAATTCTTTTAATAGAGATGGGGTTCCGTTAGATAAAATTGCTAATTTAAAATTTTTTTCTTTAAGAGTTTTTAAAACTTCAGGTACTTCTTTAAAAGGAGAGAGAACTTTATATAAATTTAATAATTCATCTTTCATAGAAGGATCTATATTAAAAGCTTTCATAGATTTATCTAAGCTATCTTCAGTAACTTGCCAAAAATCTTTATGTCTATTCATTAAACTTCGAAGCCAGGTATATTCTAATTGAGTAGTTCTCCAATAATTTGCAAAACCTTCCCACTTATCTCCAATTTTATCTTTACATTTCTCAGCAGCTGAATTGACATCAAACAATGTCCCATAAGCATCAAAAATTATTGCTTTAATATTTTTCATAAACTAACTTAACATAAATGAGCAATATAAGATTATTTTTTTCAGCGACATTATCTGCTGACATGATTGACAAATTGGATAAGTCTCAATCTCATTATTTAACTAAAGTAATGAGAATAAAAGAAAATGAGGTTTTCTCTTTGTTTAATAAAAATGGAGAATGGGAAGCAAAAGTTTTAGGAATATCAAAAAATATTGTTGAATTTAAAACAACTAAACAATTAAGACAAAAAGAAAATTTTAAAGAACTATGGTTAGCTTTTTCTCCTATTAAATCAAATTATCAAAACTTTATGATCCAAAAAGCAACAGAACTTGGTGTAACAAAATTTTTACCAATTATTTTTGACCGGACAGTGGTTAGAAAAATTAATAAAGAACGCTTAGAAAAAATTGTAATTGAAGCAAGCGAACAATCTAACCGTATCAATGTGCCGACAATTGAAGATGCACAAGATTTAAATGGTTTTTTAAAAAAAAATTCGATGGATTTAATTTTTACTGATTTAAATTCTAATAATGATAAAATTGATAAATCTAAACTTACAGATAAACCAGTTTGCATTATAATAGGTCCTGAAGGTGATTTTTCTGAGACTGAAAGAGAGAAGATTCTCTCATTTAACAGTGTTCAAGCAATTAAGATTAATGAAAATATTTTAAGGTCAGAAACAGCAGTGATATCTGCAATTTCGATCGTAAATTATGCAATTAATTGATAAATTGTCGCGAAAACTAAAGTGTAATTTTCATAAAAGAGCTTTATATAGCTATGTAAATGAAAAAAATTTTATTAATAATTTCTAGCTTTTTTATTACAGCTAACGCGTTTGCTGACCAACCAAAAGACTGGCAACTAGGTTTTCAAAACCCTGCATCAGATGGAATGAGAGATATTGTTAACTTTCATAATAATCTTTTACTTCCGATCATAATAGCAATCAGTGTTTTTGTTTTATTTTTAATGCTTTATGCATGTGTAAGATTTAGAGCTTCAGCTAACCCTAATCCGTCTAAAAGAACTCATAATGTAACTGTCGAAATTTTATGGACTTTAATCCCTTGTCTAATTTTAATTGTAATGGCAGTACCATCATTTAAAATTTTATACAAACAAGACACAATTCCAAAAGCTGATTTAACTATTAAAGCTGTAGGTTATCAGTGGTACTGGGGATATGAATATCCAGATGAAAATATAATTTTTGACTCTTATATGATTGAAGAAAAGGATTTAAGAGCCGATCAACCTAGATTACTTGCAGTAGATAATGAGGTTGTTGTACCAGTAAATAAAGTTGTGAAAGTTTTAATTACAGCTAACGACGTATTACACGCATGGGCATTACCATCTTTTGGAGTAAAAAGAGATGCAGTTCCAGGAAGAATTAATGAAACATGGTTTAAAGCAGAAAAAGAGGGAACATACTATGGTCAGTGTTCAGAACTTTGTGGAATTAAACATGCCTTTATGCCAATCACTGTTAAAGTTGTTAGTGAAGAAGATTATCAAGAATGGTTATCAGAAGCACGAGTAAAATTTGCAAAAGAAGAAATTGAAAATGATAAATTAAAACTAGCGAGTAAATAAATATGTATACACAGACAGCATCACACGACGATCACCATACACCAACTGGTTGGAAACGTTGGGCATATTCAACTAACCACAAAGATATAGGTACAATGTATTTAATCTTTGCAATTGTTGCGGGGGTTATAGGAACAGCATTTTCAGTTTTGATGAGAATGGAGTTAATGCATCCAGGAGATGGTATCTTGGGTGGAAATTACCACTTATATAATGTGTTAGTAACTGGTCATGGTTTAATCATGATTTTCTTTATGGTAATGCCAGCAATGATAGGTGGCTTTGGTAATTGGTTTGTACCAATTATGATTGGTGCACCTGATATGGCATTTCCAAGAATGAATAATATTTCTTTTTGGTTATTACCAGTTTCATTAACATTATTAATTTTATCAATCTTTGCTGATGGCCCTCCAGGTCAAACAGGAGTTGGTGGTGGTTGGACAATTTATCCTCCATTATCTTCTAAAGCGGGTCAGCCAGGTCCTGCAATGGATTTAGCAATTTTAAGTTTACACTTAGCGGGAGCTTCTTCAATTTTGGGTGCAGTGAATTTTATCACTACAATTTTAAATATGAGAACACCTGGAATGACTTTACATAAGATGCCATTATTTGCTTGGTCAATTTTAGTAACTGCATTTTTATTATTACTATCTTTACCGGTACTTGCAGGTGCAATCACAATGTTATTAACAGATAGGAATTTTGGAACCGCCTTCTTTGAGGCTCAAACTGGAGGTGATCCAGTTTTATTCCAACATTTGTTTTGGTTCTTTGGTCATCCAGAAGTTTATATTTTAATTCTACCTGGCTTTGGAATGATCAGTCACATAGTTTCAACATTTTCAAGAAAACCAGTTTTTGGTTACTTAGGGATGGCTTATGCCATGGTAGCGATTGGAATAGTAGGGTTTGTTGTATGGGCACACCACATGTACACCGTAGGTTTAAGCACAGATACCAAGGCTTATTTTTTAGCAGCCACAATGATCATTGCTGTACCAACAGGGATTAAAATTTTTTCATGGATAGCTACAATGTGGGGTGGGTCAATATCTTTTAAAACACCAATGGTATGGGCGCTTGGATTTATTTTTATGTTTACAGTCGGTGGTGTAACAGGAGTAGTACTCGCAAATGCTGGAGTTGATACGGCAATGCATGACACTTACTATGTTGTTGCACATTTTCATTATGTTTTATCACTAGGTGCTGTTTTTGCAATTTTCGCAGGTTTCTATTATTGGTTTTCAAAAATGTCTGGCTATGAATATTCAGAGTGGTTAGGTCAATTACACTTTTGGTTAACTTTCATTGGTGTGAACTTAATTTTCTTTCCACAGCACTTTTTAGGATTAGCAGGAATGCCTAGAAGATATGCTGATTACCCAGATGCATTTGCTGGATGGAATTATATTTCTTCAATAGGGTCATACGTTGCTGTTGCTGGATTAGTAGTATTTTTTATTAATCTTATTTATTCTTTTGCAAAGAAAAAAGCAGCTGCTCAAAATCCATGGGGAGTTGGAGCTACGACTTTAGAGTGGACAGTGCCATCTCCACCTAACTTCCATACTTTTGAAGAATTGCCAAAGTTTGAGGATGACCAGGAGACACAAAAGTCTCAAAGCTAATATAGAAGCAAAAAAAACTGATGAGTAATTCAAGGCTAAAGAAAAGAAGTTTAAGTCAGGAAGATTTATTTAATTTTTCTGAACTATTTAAACTAATGAAGCCGAGAGTAATGTCATTAGTAATTTTTACTTGTGCAGTTGGGCTTTTAACTTCACCAAATCTTGTATCAACAAAAGATGCTGTAATTGGAATTCTATTAGTTTCACTTGGAGCAGGTGCAGCTGGAGCATTGAATATGTGGTACGAGTCTGATCTAGATGCTTTAATGACAAGAACTTGCTTAAGACCTATACCAACAGGAAAAGTTAACAGAAACCAAGCTCTTATTTTTGGTGTCACGTTATCTATTATATCGGTAGTAGCGTTAGATTATTTTACCAATAGAATTTCAGCAGCTATTTTGCTTTTAACAATTCTATTTTATGTTTTTGTTTATACAATTTGGTTAAAAAGAAGAACTCCACAAAATATAGTTATTGGTGGAGCTGCAGGAGCGTTTCCACCAGTTATTGGATGGACTATAGCAACAGGATCTTTATCAATTGAACCATTGGCTTTTTTCTTAATAATATTTTTTTGGACACCCTCTCATTTTTGGGCATTGAGTTTGTATAAATCTGATGATTATAAGAAAGCTAATATACCCATGCTTCCTTTAACTAATGGAGTTGAAAGCACTAAAATTAATATTTTTGTTTATTCTTTGTTGATGTTGCCAGTAATTATTTTCCCATACTGGATAAATTTTGTAGGTTTAGCATTTTTAATCCCTTCATTGCTGTTAACACTTTATTATAATTACTTATGTTATGAGCTTTACAATTTTAAAAAAAACAAGTTTAACCCAAAAAAAGCCAAATCAATATTTGGATATTCAATCTTATATTTATTTTTGGTTTTTGTTCTTTTTCTGATAGATAAGATTTTATGATAACACCTGATAAAAAAACAAAGAGAAAAAATATATTAACAGCCCTAGCTATAGTTGGTTTTATGATTTTTCTTTTCTTTTTTACTCTTTATAACACTGGGGTATTTGACAGATCGCTATGATTCATAAAAAGAAATTAACACCATTAATATTATCTGGAATATTTGTTTTGATGCTAGGCTTGTCATATGCTGCGGTGCCTTTATATGATTTGTTCTGTAGGGTAACTGGCTTTGGTGGAACCACTCAAGTATCAAACAATGTTCCAAAAGTAGTCTTAGACAAAGTAGTTAGTGTAAGATTTGATACTAATGTAAACAATTTGCCCTGGAATTTTAAAGCCAAAACAAATGTTATTGATGTTAAAATTGGTCAGGTTAATAAAATAGAATTTGAAGTGGAAAATTATAGCAATGAACCAACGGCAGGAGTTGCAAGTTTTAACGTTTCACCATCAAGTTTTGGAAAGTATTATAGTAAATTGGGCTGTTTTTGCTTTGAAAAACAGGAATTAAAAGCAGGAGAAAAAGCAACTTACGTAATGACTTTTTATTTGGACCCCGAAATGGTCAATGACCCAACAACAAAAAACTTAGAAGATGTAACTATGTCGTATACTTTTTTCTCGACAGATTACTATAAACAATCATAATTCAAAAAAATGTCAGCTGAAAAAAAACATGATTATCATTTAGTAGATCCAAGTCCTTGGCCAATTTATACTTCTTTTTCTTGTTTAGTATTGGCTTTAGGATCAGTTTATTATCTTCATACAGATGTATCATGGGGAATGTATCTGGGCTTTGCTCTGTTAATTTATGGAGCATACATGTGGTTCAGAGATGTAGTTATAGAAGCTGAACATCAAGGACACCATACACCAGTAGTTCAAATTCATCATCGTTATGGGATGACTTTGTTCATTGCATCTGAAGTAATGTTCTTCGTTGCATGGTTTTGGGCATATTTTGATGTAAGTCTTTTCCCAAACGAGTTCGTTGGAAATGTTTGGCCACCAAAGGATATAGAAACATTTGATCCTTGGGATATTCCATTAATAAATACTTTAATATTATTGTTATCAGGAACAACTGTTACGTGGTCTCATCATGCTCTTTTAGAAGATGATAGAAAGGGATTTATCCAAGGTTTAACATTAACAGTAATACTTGGGGCATGTTTTACTGCACTTCAAGCTTATGAGTATCATCATGCAACATTTACATTTTCAGACCATATCTATGGTTCAGTATTTTATATGGCAACAGGTTTTCACGGGTTCCATGTGATAGTTGGAACTATATTTTTAGCAGTATGTTTATGGAGAGGAAGACTGGGTCATTTTAATAAAGATCATCATTTTGGATTTGAAGCTGCAGCTTGGTATTGGCACTTTGTCGATGTAGTATGGTTATTTTTATTTGCAGCGATCTATATTTGGGGAAGTTAATTTTTTATTTTTGAAACATAAGTTTTTATTTTCAGTCTTTGTAATTTTTTTTATCTTAGTCTTTATATCATTAGGCTCGTGGCAAATAATTCGATTGAATTGGAAAAATAATCTTATTTTAGAAATTGAAAATTCCTTAAAAAATCCACCTGTTGAGCTATCTAAGTCCAATCAAGAAAATTATTTAAAAATCAAAACATCAGGACTAATTGATTTTGATAAACAAATTTATTTATATAATTTAAATGATAATGGAACCCCAGGTTTTGAAGTTATCAATCCAATTTTAGTTAATAATGAAAATTATTTAATTAATAGAGGCTGGATTCCATTCGAAAAAAAAAACTCTAAGGAGATAAATTTTTTTGATGAAAATAACATTATTGGAACTTTAAAATTACAAGGAAAAAAAAATATCTTTAAACCGGAAAATGATATTAAGGAAAATTATTGGTTTAGCTTAAATAGGGAGGATATTACTAAATTTACTGGAAAAGAATTTTCTAAATATTTAATATATTTAGATGGAAATTATCAATCTCCTAAACCAAAAAAAATTACAGCTAATATTTCTAATAATCACAAAAAATATGCTATTACTTGGTTTTCATTAGCGATTTCAATTCTTTTGCTATATTTATATTTTAGAAAAAAGAATTATTAAATGAACTACGTAAGTACTAGAAACAGCTCAATTAGCTTTAAATTTCAGGATGTTTTTATCAAAGGATTGGCAGATGATGGGGGATTATTTGTCCCAAGATCACTTCATAAATATAGTCAAGACGAATTACTGGAATTCAAAAATCTTGAATATAAAGATTTAGCTAAAAAAATTATTCATCCATTCATTGGTAATTTTATGAGTGAGAATGATTTAAGTAAAATTGTTGATAAATCCTACTCAGTTTTTAGAAAAAAAAATGTGGTTGATCTGATTAAAATTGGAGACCGATCTGTACTTGAATTATTCCATGGACCAACACTAGCTTTTAAAGATGTGGCTATGCAGCTTTTAGGAAATTTTTATGAATATTACTTAAACAATAAAAATGAAAAAATTAACATTGTAGTTGCTACGTCAGGAGACACAGGTGCAGCAGCCATTGATGCGATTAAAGGTAAAGATAATATTAATATTTTTGTCCTACATCCTAATAATCGCATATCTCCTATTCAAAGAAAATTAATGACCACTGGCAAAGAAAAGAATGTTTTTAATATTGCTGTTGAAGGAAATTTTGATGATTGTCAAAATTTAGTTAAAGCAATGTTTGGAGATAAATCATTTGCAAATGAAATTAAAATGTCAGGAGTTAATTCAATTAACTGGGCTAGAATAATAGCTCAAAGTGTCTATTATTTTTATAGCTATTATTTAATTGAAGATAATAACGAACCTATAAATTTTTCAGTTCCAACTGGAAATTTTGGAGATGTTTATGCTGGTTACCTTGCAAAAAAAATTGGACTTCCAATCAATAAGTTTATCGTAGCAACAAATCAAAATGATATTTTGCATAGAGCAATTTCTAATGGTGCATATACTGTAGAAAATGTTTCAGAAACTATTTCACCAAGTATGGATATTCAAATTGCAAGTAATTTTGAAAGACTTATTTATGATTTAAATAATCAAAGTGATGAAAAAACAATTGAGGTGATGAAAAGTATTAAAGAAAAAGGAAAATATCTAATTGATAAAGAAAATTTAGAAAAAATTAATGCTGATTTTTTATCATCTCGAATGGATCAAGCTGATATTTTAAATACTATTAAAACTGTTTATGAAAAGTTTAATATAATTTTAGATCCTCACAGTGCAATAGGGTATGGAGCTTTTGATAAAGTTAATCTTAAAGGAAACAATGTTGTATTAGCAACTGCACATCCTTGTAAGTTTCCAGATGCAATTGAAAAAGCTATAAATCTTAAAGCTGAATTACCAAACGAGCTGGCATTTGTTTTGGATGAAAAAGAAAATTATGATATAATTGAAAATAATCTAAATAAAATTAAACAACATATTAAAGAAAGAATTTAATGAAATTAAAGGAAAATGAAAAAATACCCAATTCTGAAATCTTTATTTTAGAAAATGGTGAACCAACTAAAAAAAAAATTGAAGAGTTATTAAAGAACAAAAAAGCTGTAATTTTTGGTTTACCGGGGGCCTATACATCAGTTTGTTCAGCCAAACATTTGCCAGGCTATGTAAATATGCATCAACAATATAAAGATAAAGGAATTGATTACATTATATGTATGTCAGTGAATGATCCATTTGTAATGAATGCTTGGGGTAAAGAAAATAATGTTGGTGACAAGATTATAATGATGGGAGACCCATTCTTAAATTTTACCAGAGCAATTGGAGCTGAAGTAGATAAAAGTGGAAGAGGTCTAGGTGTTAGATCTAACAGATACACAATGTTTGTTGATGATTTGAAGGTAATAAAACTACAAGAAGAAGAAGACACTGGTTCTTGTGAAATATCTGCTGCAGAAAATTTTTTGAAATTAATCTAAATTAGCAGCTTTTTTAGCTAATAAATCAACTTCTTCATTCAATTGGTTGCCAGCATGGGCTTTAACCCAGATCCATTTAATATTTAGTGACTGGTTAAGATTATATAGTTTAAGCCATAAATCTTTATTTTTTACATCTTCTTTCTTTGAGGTTTTCCAATTATTTTTAATCCAAGTATTTATCCATTCAGTTATTCCAAGTTTTACATATTGAGAGTCTGTATAAATTTCGATTTCATTTTTAGAGTTTATGTCTTTTAAAGCATTAATAGGAGCCATTAATTCCATTCTATTGTTAGTAGTGCTTTTTTCACTTCCACTTATCTTTTTAATATTTCCATCATCATTTATAATAGCTGCCCAACCCCCATTTCCTGGATTTTCCAAACACGAACCATCTGTGTAAATTTTAATCATTATTTAAGATAATCTTTATAAGTACTTAAATTGTTGTGTATTATTAGTTTTTGATAATATTCACGTGGATCCTTAATCTTAATTAATGCTGATTTAGGAGTATTTGTATAGTCATAGAGTCTAGTTAAGAAATATCTCATTGCCGCACCACGACACAAAATATTTAGTGAATTTTTTTCTTTAACTGAAATTTTTTTAATATTTTCATAACCCTTAATTAAATTTTTTACTTTATCTTTATTTATTAAAAATTTTGATTTTTTTTTATCAAAACAAAGTGCATTAATACAAATAGCAATTTCATACATAAAATAGTCATTTGCAGCAAAATAAAAATCAATGATTCCAGATAATTTATTATTTTTGAAAAAAATATTATCTATGAATAAATCTCCATGAATTATTCCATTAGGTAATTTTTTTGGCCATTTTTTTTTAATATCTTTAAAATTTGTTTTAAGGAATTTTTCTATATTAGTAAATTTTTTAGATTTAAACTTGATACTATTTAATAATGGATTAAGATTTTTAATTCCCATTGAATTTTTTCTAAAAAGATTAATTTTTTTTGTAGATTGGTGCATCTCAGCAATCAATTTGCCTATGTCATAACAATTTTTTAAATTAAGTGATTTTTTATCTTTCCCACTAAGAAAAGAAACTATACATGCAGTTTTATTTTTAATTT
>ENA-OWPI01004584-OWPI01004584.1-marine-metagenome-genome-assembly--contig:-NODE-4584-length-10951-cov-3.214181_pt1 | contig 10951 bp, 27 predicted proteins | sample MGYA00238138_ERZ651775 | MGnify/ENA primary metagenome ERZ651775 (study PRJEB26906, sample SAMN06265043) | marine metagenome | isolation source: Helgoland LTER site | place: Germany:Helgoland, sampling...
GAGGCTTGGTCTGCATGGCGTCCAGCTTTAGCTTGGTTTCTTTCTTTTCGGCCTTGTCTACCACCTGCATTGCGACCTTCATAGCGCAGACTGGGCTACACACCTTTTGCATCGGCCTGACAGGAGTAAATGGGATGCCGCAGGACTTGCACTTCTTACTCATGGATAGTCACCCCATTCTCAGCACACCAAGCCATCAACCACTCTGAAAACTCTGAGGCTTGTGCTTTTGTAAATTTTCGTGTTTGAAGCCCCAATTGGACAATACCATCCCCTGTCAAATTGGGAATGACTTGCCCCGAACTTTGCCCAATCTCTCTGGTGTAGGTATCAACCAGAAGTCGCTTCCAAGATTCGGTGTCCCAAGTAGAACCCAAATGGCGAGCCTGTTTAGCAATCTGGTTGATGATGGAATGATACAGCGCGTTTTGATCTTGCGTGCGGGTTTCCTTGTCAACTTGAACCACCAAAGCAACACCACTATCCAGCGCTGGCTTCATCTTTTCCCACAGTTGGCGCATCTGCTCCACCCCCTGTTGGCTGTTCCGTAATGTCATTTTCATTCGTTTTCCCTAACTGCCGTCATGCAAGTGCGGACAGTGTTGGCGTGCCCAGCCCCCCGCTTACTGGCGATACGGTTAAGCGCCTCTCTTAGCCAAGGGTTGCGCTCGGCCTTGTCTTTGGCATAGAACATCTGCACCAACTCTCTAGCCGTCGCCATATCGTCGATTCGCTTTTGCTCGGCGGCAACCTTGGCAAAGTGGGCACGTTGCTCATCAGTAAATGGGGATTTCCAAGTCGCCCGTTGCTTTGAGGGCTTCGTCAACGACGTGGGGAGGGTAGATTGCACCATCACGAATCCTGTTTAATATTTTGTTGGCTAGTTCGCGGCTCATTCGTAGTCACCCAAACGTGAGTTGATAAACAATGCCAGCGCAAAAAGACACAGCACCGACAGCAGGTACAAAAACCAAAATTCGAGGGTAATCAACATTGCTCGGCTCCATTAGAAAGTCTACTAGTGGTGTTTTCAACTGACGCACTTGCGAAAAGTGAGTCTTTATGTTTGTCATTGTGATTTGATATTGAATCATTTTTTGCCTTTTTTTCTGCCCTTGCTTGCTTTCGCTCCTCTTTCCTGCGTTCGTACTCAAGGCGACGGTCTAAGTTTGTTTTACGCGGCTTGGGCTTGTCTAATTTATTACCCCAGCCGTAGACAGGCGTTTGATAACGGCCTAGCTTGTCTTGCCGCCAATCACAAATATGGATAATGTCATATGCGTGTAAAGCGCGACACCACCTCCAAGAAGTCAAAATGGCTATTTGCAAATCATCAGCCAAGTCATGCGCGCTGTATTTCTTTTCTTGAAACTCAAAAATTCTAATTGTTTTACAGAGCATCGCATGGTCAATCTGTACCAGTTTTCTAGGCATTGATAATCCTCCCCTTTTTTTGTTTCAATGTAGCCGCGATTGTGTCCAAGGCTTTGTCAAGCATCGCCAAAGTACACACCTCCATCTGGGCGTCATGCACTTCATAACCCGTTTTTATGGCTGAAAGTTCCTCGCCACGGCAAACGAACCTATCGTTTAACTCAAGAGACCGCTTACAAACGGCGTAGAGGGCGCTAGAAGCGTCTAAAACTAGCTGGCGGTACTCTGACCCTACCCCAAGCATACAAAGCGCCTCAGCGACGTTTATGACACCAATGATAATGTCAGCCTCTTGGCGTGTTGCTGTGCCTTTTGTCAGCGAGTCGAGCGCACTCATGTTTTTCAGGTGCATGGTGACGTATTCGGATTCCTTTGCGGATACCTTGGTCATGCCTGTGACCACCCAGTGCATGGTGTCGAGCCGCACACCCCTTGGTTTGTATTTTGACTTCTTACGCATCTCAAGCCCTCTTGAATGCTGAGTTAATCTGGTCTCGGATATGCGCTGGCATCGGAACAGCTTTCTTCCTGTCAGCCATAATCTCTTTGAGCGCCGCGTCTTGGTTGGCTGGTGCTGGCACAGTAGTTCGAGCCACGTCAGCGGCAACTTGGGCAAATGTCTGTTTTTCTTTCACCCATTCAGCGTTAAACCCAGTCCAGCCCCTAGCGCATATTTCTGCCAAGGCGTCCTCAAGCGACCAGCCAGCCTTTTCTGCTTGGTTGCGAATCTTCGTGATGACCGTATCGCTGACAGGAGCCTTCTTAGCTTTACGCTGTTTGACAAAATCATCCCAAACAGATTGTGATACGCCGTCAGGCGGTGTATTACTTGGTTTATGGTTTATGGTTAATGTTTCTTGTTTTATGTTTGGTTGAACGTCCGTTGAACGGGCGTTAGACCTGCGTTCAGCGGATGCTTTACCAGCGCGTGACGCCTGTTCAATTTTCCCCTTGTATGCCTGTATTTCTTTGTCTGCTCTCTGGTTCACAAATGAGCCATCAACCACCTCAAAAAACTCATTCAAAACAGCATCAACTATGTCTGTGTGTTCGCGCATACCGATATGACGCGCAACCGCAGTCGAGTCAATGTCTAGTGGTTTTTCGTGTAGGTAGTACGCATCAAGCAAACGCCTGTATGCCAAGTCTTCAAGCAAGTTGAGATGGCGCGTGTGACTGGCGTAGTCACCGATATTAAATTGGTAGTAGTGCATAGTGCTCACCTTTTCAACGCTCCCTAGAAAAGAAACAACGGCAGGAGAGGGAGGTAACTCCGTTCAGTCAGGTGATCAAGCCCGACCTAGCCGCGTTTCAACTAACTATATCACGCTTTTGAGCGCCGTTCAATCTCACGTTGTAAATACCAAACCGCTTTTTCCAAGTCTTCAATGGCGTCGTTTTTGAGGTCAGCACGCCAGATGTACTTGACAGCGTTGCCAAGACAGAAGTTCATGGACTGCGTGATGTCTATGCACTCCACACCGCTTGGATGCTCGGTGTAGTGCGCTGGGTTGTTTACTGGGTCGTGCATTAGTCTGTGCCTCCATATTCTTTACTCAAGTCTTCGCGCTGGATATGCTCAATCGCCATCACGCAATTGAATTGCAGACTGTTCAGCCACAGCACAGCCTCGATCTCTGTGTCGGGCTGTTGCCGCACCAGTGCGTTCAAGTCAGCCATAAAATTATTCCAAGTGTCCACGGTCGCCTCCTATGTTGTCCCAACTATGACCCACAAAATTATTTTTGAAAATTAGGGAAAACCCCTAGAAAATAATTGTTGACGTGTGGTTTGTTTGATGTAGAATAAACACATCAACACACAAAAGGAAAGCAACATGACACCTCAAGAACAAATGGCAGAAAAAGGAATCGCAGTCGGAGATGAGTGCTGGGTCAACTACCAAGGCGTTGGTTGCCTTGGCATCGTTCACGGCTTTACAGCCAAGCGAGTGCTGGTTGAAAACCTTTGTCGCAACGTAGACGGTGCTCAACCTTACGCACCAAGCAACGTAACCAAAAAATAATTAACGGGGCGAAAGCCCTAATCCTGGGGTAAACCCTAGTCCATTTAGTAGTTTTTTGTGGTCAAATATCAGTAGCCGTTTTTAAAAGGGAGATTTATGGCAAAGAAACTTTACACGTTGAATGAGCAAGGTCAGGCTTTGCTCAAGACGTTGGTAGACCCATACAGCGAGTTCTACATCGATGCTGTGATGGACTTGGAGGAGGCCATTGAGAATGAGGATATGCCGCAATTTGAGGGCACTATTTTCGGTGGCGAGTTGTTTGACGAAATCAAAAGGGAATTCAAATGAGCGTACATAAAAAACTGATGCAGGCACGCATCCAACTGCAAGGCACGAAACTGAGCAAGTCAGGCAAGAACAAGTTTGCTGGCTACTCTTACTTTGAACTGGGAGACTTCCTGCCAACCATTCAGGACATATTCCACCAGATCGGTCTGTGCGGCTTTGTATCGTTTGGCAAGGACTTGGCTACCCTGACCATCACAGACGTTGATGGCGGCGGTGAAATCCTGATTACTAGCCCAATGGCAGAAGCCAACCTTAAAGGCACTCACCCCATTCAGAACCTTGGCGCGGTGGAGACGTATAACCGTCGCTACTTGTGGATGGCGGCAATGGAGATTGTGGAGCACGATATTCTGGACGCCAGCAAGCCGATGGAAGAAAAGGCTACCCCAGTCATCACGCCCAACCAAGGCGCTAGGGAAGAAGTCTCACCAGATGAGTTGCCCTACCTTGAGGAGTTGGCGGCGGAGGTTACACAGATATGCCTGCAAAACCCACAGGACGCCCGACAGCGCGTTTTATCTGAGGGTTTGGATGATGGGCAGTATCGAGCCTTGTGGACGTACCTTGATGCACCTACACGCCGCAAGTTAAAGGAGGCGAAATGACCGAGACACAACAGAAAGCCGTGTTCGGTACGTTCTGGAAATGGCTTGCCAGAAAAGACTCACCAGACACCTCGGTGGCGGCGGCGAAAGCCGTGGACTCCAAGGGTCTGGAAAAGCAGGTCTACGACATCATTGCCTGCTTTAAACAAGACGGGTGCATCCAAGATGACGTACTCAATGAATTGTCTTGGTTGCCATACTCTAGCGTGACGGCTCGGTTTGCGGCACTCAAGCGAAAAGGACTTGTACAACTCACAGGCGAGAAGCGTCTGGGACGTTCAGGTAAACAACAGGCAGTCATGGTGGCTGTCACTAACCAAGGAAACTAAATGGCATACGAACAACGTGATAACTCAGGCTCACTTTTCAAGAACGACAAGAAAGAGACCGACAACCACCCAGATTACAACGGCTCCGCAATGGTTGGAGGCCAAGAGGTGTGGATGAGCGCATGGCTCAAGACCGCCAGCAACGGAAAAAAGTTCATGTCTTTTAGCTTTAAGCCGAAAGACCAACAAGCCGTCAAGCCAGTAGCCAAGTCAGCGCCAGCGCCTGAACTTGATGACGATATGCCATTCTAAGGAGCCAGCATGGAAAAGAAAGAACCAACCAGCAAGTTCATTACAATGCGCGTCCCGATAGCGTTGTATGAGCAAATCAAGGCGCAGTCAGTCGCTGAGTCTCGGTCTGTCTCTGGTCAGATTACATATCTGCTAAAAAAGCTATTAGGGTAAACACCTATTCTTGCGTGTTGTGGTGTGTGTAGAATTAATACATCGCAACACAAAAGGGAGATTTCAAAATGACTACAAAATTTATCGCTGATTGCTACTACCAACCAGAAAAATATAACCCGCGTCTACGCGCAACTGTGCCGCCAGCTTGGATTGTTGAGTTTGCTAACGCCTTGCAAGGAACAAATGTTCCTCCTGTGTTTTACGGCAACACTCGCAGAGAGGCAATACAAGATGCCATTAATACCTTGAAGTCTATGGGCTTGACAGGCCGTTTGATTCTTAACTAAACCAACGGGGCGCAAGCCCCATCTAAAAGGGATGTTGAAATGAAAGACACAATTCTGGTACGCCAGCACCCACAGGCAAGCGACATGGTGGAGTTGTATTCGATTCGTAAGACGGCGCGAGGTGAAGACTTCGTGCTGTGGGGAGCAGTCCACGCTGATATGCTGGATGGCCTTGGCTTTGACTACCATTCAGAAGACTTAGCTGACCTCAAGTTGGCATTGGAGACAAAATGAAAGACGTTTTATCAGCAGTTATCGTCGCGGCAATAATGACCGTACCCGCAATCATCGTGGTGGCCTTATCGTGAACGGGTATAACACAGGCAAGGTGGTCATCGGATGCCGATGGGAGCCGCCTACACGGTCGCACATGAACTCAAATGATATATGGTGGCAGACAGTACTGCTAGGACGCCGCCAGACGCTCCTAGAGCGTTTTAAATTGTTTTTTGATAGGGGCGTAGCATGACAGTAGAACAAGCCGCACAGGAGTTGCTAGATGCATTGGAGTTGCTTTACATAAATGACTTTGGTGGCTATCAAGCCAGCGCTGGCGAAAGTCTTGAGATTTCAGAGGCAATCGAGGTTTTAGAAGATGTTTTAAAGGAAAAAAATGAACTTACAGAAACAAATTGAGGTTGCCCAGTTGCAGTCATTTTCAAAGATGTCGGGTGTGTACTTGTGCCCAGAGTTATCAATGCCAGCGGTACGGGTTGGGGCTGATGACCACAACCAGCACCCAAGCCGCAGGAACAACAACCTAGTCTACAAAGACGGTCGAAAGGAGAAAGTATGAGCAGTTACGCTAATGTGGAGATGCGGATAGTTCAATGGTCGGAGGCACGCCGCATCATTCAGAACAGCACAGCTGAGGCTCAGTTGCTCAAAGCCGTGTCCGAGATGGGTGAACTAGCGGACGCAACCATCAAGAACAACAGGGACGAAATCATCGACGCCGTGGGTGATGTAATGGTCTGCCTTGTGAACTACTGCGCCATCAAGGATATTAACTTGGTGTCGTGCATGGATGCCGCATACAGCCAAATCAAAGACCGCAAGGGAACGCTACTGCCTAATGGGGTATTCGTCAAAGAATGAAATGCCCACAATGCAGTGCATGGACAACCGTACTCGAATCAAGGATGCGCCAAGACAACACGCGGCGCAGAACTATTGAGTGCGGCAATATGCACAAATTTACAACAATCGAACGGGTGGAGACTGTGAAACAGGGTGGGGCTAGAACTCGCTCACGTCAATCAACTCCCCCCGCCACTCAACACAGTCATCAGCAAGAGCGCTGACCATGCACAATTCGGGCATCAGTAGGTGTCCATCAACAAGGTTTAGCACCGCGAATCCAGCCCGCCAGTTGCGCGGGCTGTTCTCGGCGTACATGAATTGGTCGCCAAACGGCTCGGCGAGCGTGCCACAATCAACCCCCCATTTTGTCGAAACAAGGTCAGTCCACCCGTTCACCTTCAGCGAATGAAGATGCCCAGTCACAAAACTCACGCCAGAGTTGACAGCGTTATTGTGCGTCGCATGGACGCCAGAACGCCATCGGTGTTTAACCATTACCGAGTCATTCAGCATACAACTGACAACGTGTTGCCAATCAGGGAAGTGGTCTTCTAGTTTAAAGCCCTCAACGCCTTGAAACTCTGGTGCTACCGTTGCCAGCCGAGTCGAAAATCTAGCATCATGGTTGCCCAGCGTCCAGATAAATTTAGCGTCGCCAGCGGCCTCCTGAATCTCGCCAAGAAACATCTTGCAGGCGTTTAACTCCTGAATAATCGTCGGCGTTACATCCCAGCCGTTAGCTGGATGCCTGCTCGCCTGTGCGCCATCAAAGGCGTCGCCATTATTTATCACTACCTTGGGCTTGAGTTCACCAATGAGCCAGAGTAGCGCTTTAAAGGCCGTGGTGCGCCGACCTAGCTGGAAGTGGGCATCACTAAACACAATGACCGTGCCGTTCTCCATGCCAAGGTTGATGTGCCCGTAGGCTTGCGCTACTGTGTTTTTATTGCTTGCCGCAACCAGTACGGTATCGTATTTGGCTTCAATTTCACGGCGACGTTTATGGACGTTGCGCTCGGAAACGCCAATCAGTTTAGCTACCTTTGCGGCTGACTTATGCGCCTGCCAGAGTTCAATGAATTCTTCATTAGTAATTGTCCGCTTGTTCATTAGAAATTTTCCTTGTCGAAACCGAGGTTTACACAGACCTGCCTAGCGCAGTTCATAAAAAAAGCGTCGTGAGGGCTGTCCTCGCTGAGAATCTTTAGCTTGGACTGGTGCAGATGTATCATTTCGTGACCAACCGTAGCGACTAGCTGGCTTACATCCCAAACTCTAGCCGTGCTGATTGTAATTGTGTGTGGGTCATCCTCAAAACACCCGTACATGGTGGAATCGTTGACCACCTTGGTTTGAATAGTGGTAGGTAGCTTCCAGTCGCAAAACGGCTCCATGCCTCTCAGCATCTGGTAGGCCAAGAGGATAGATTTCTTGGTTACGATTTTGCTATCGGCTTGCATCCAGCGCGGCCTGACGCACGCCATCAACGCGCCTAGTCCACCCTTTGCCAAACGTGTCGAATGTTTTTAAGCCCTTGAGAAAGTTCATCCGTATATCGCAGTAAGCATTGACCAAGGCGTCGGGCGAATGCTCTGCAACCTTGGATAATGTGTTTGGGCCAATAGCGCCGTCAGGAACAGCCCCCACAGCCTCCTGAAGCCATTTTGCGGCGCGTCCAGTACCTGAGTTAACACTAGCATCAAAAACGCAATAGTTCAAGCCTGATGGCAGGTCATCAGCTTTTACTCTGTCCCAGTATTTGCGTTTATACAATGTAGATACATCGGCTGGCGTGAGCGCACGCATTTCCTTTTCGCTTGACTCCCGACCAACCCACTCCTCCCAGACTGCGCGGGTGACGCCAAGGTTGGTCATGCCGCCGGGGTCTTTAGGATGGTCAACAAAGCCGCCCTCATGCTTTAAAACGTGGTCGAGTGCTTCGGCAAATTTCATAGTGAGTCGTTTGCTTTTGGTTTGATTTTGATGCAAGCCATCCGGTATGCCTGTGCTTTACCACTTCGCTTTATCAGCGCTTCAGCCTTATCGTTTTGGGCGGCGCATTGCTCAACAGAGACTGATATGTCACCTGAGTAAAACTCGCAGTTGTTGTTAGCGGACAAACAAATAAACAAGACAGGCAACCAGACAGACATATCAACCCCTATTTAATGACGCCCCGTAATTGATCGCCCTTGTCTTTGCTACCCATTGAGGAGCCAAAGTAGTACGACAGAATTTGAGTCACAGCCGCTGACAACACCCCAAGGATGTAAATCAGAATGTCTTTGGCCTCAGGCTTTACTTCAACAAAGATGAGAACCGCGAACAGGACAAACGATAAACCTGTGACACCGAGAGCGAGAGCAGGCGTAACAATTTTGTTAATCGTAGGCGCAGAATCGCTTTGCACCACAGCCATCTCGCGCTTGCGAGCAGAATCTTTATCCGCAAGGATAGCTTTAAATTTGTCATGTTCAAGTTGTTTGATTTTAGCCTCGGCCTCTGGGTCAGCCTTGATTGCCTTTGTTACTGCTTCTACTTCGTCCTCAACGCCAAGGCGTGATGCAAGCGCAGACACAGCCATCCCAGCCAATGGAGAGCCAAGCGCCGTCGCAATGCTGGGTGCGAACTTAGAGACCATTGAAATAAGATCATTCATTATTCACCCCAGCCCAGCAAGCCTTCAACAAAGATGGAGACTTCGTTTGTACCAGATGATGACTTGGCTTCAAATTGGAAGTCTGTTTTTTCGCCAATCACAAAAGGAACTTGTCGGTCAAATGATTGCTGGTCTGTTTGCCACGTTGACTCCGCTACTCGCAAAACGCGCCCATTGCTTGAGCGCAAAGATTGTCGATAACTCAAATATTTGTTTGGGTTGACCGTGCCAGAGGTTAGATCAATGCGGAGTAAGTATAGCGATTTGCCAGCAGGGACGGTATATATACACGCCTGTGTAACGCCTTGACCAGCCTCGATGTAGCCGTGTAAGGTCGCACCAATCTTGATGGTGATATCGCCGACGTTGGTGCTACTCAATATCACAGCTGAATTTATGCGGAAAAATGCCTGAGTAGTTGATACCGCCGATATGCCAGTCAAGGTAACTGTTTCTGAAATCTCAACATAATCAGAGTCTAGTCCGTTAATCAAAACGTCCATTGTGTCTGAGGCAGAAGTAGAGACCACAGACAAAACAGAGGCAGATGATGGGTAGACGTAAGAGCCTGTATCGTTCCAAAGGGTTTCAAACACAGTACCAACATCACGGTTGAATCCAAAGATGTTTATCGGCTTTAAGTTGTTGTAATGACCTCTAGCAACGTCAAGGAAGACGTTGGTTGTTGTCATGTGTTCGTCAAGTTGGTAGGCCATTTAATAATTCCTTTACCAAGGGCGCATTGAAATCAAAGTGCCATCAATAAGTTCTGGCACAACAAACTCAGTCGCACCAGCTTCAACTTGTGCGCTGTACTCATCCCTCAAAAGAGTAATGACCAATTGGACATACTCTTTATGCTCTCCAAACAAGGCGGCATTACGTTGAGTTTCTTCCGAGATGTAACCTAAAATTGCTTGTCTGCATTGTTCGTTCATGTCTTTACCCAAAAATTATAGTTGTGTCTTGTGATGTAGTGGTAAAAATATCTATTTCTTCACCACTAAAAGACCCATTAGTACTGCCTGAGATTTTTAAAGATGTGTAATTTTTATATGATGGGTTAAAAACAATTGAAGCGCCCACAATAGTTACAGATGAACCAACATCAATTTGAAGCCAAGCGGTTGAGTATGGTGTTTGAGATAAATTCCACCAACCCGAACTTGTAATGCTAGAATCAAAAGCCCTGTAATTGTCATAACTGGCTGAGGGGTAAGCACCACTGCTGGAAGCAACATAAGGACTTGGTGCTATATTAGAAGTCATGTTTGGTGGCAACATTCCCTTTTGGTTGGCCTGAGTGTAAACCCTAAAATTTCGTACAAAGGTGTGACTTATTCCACCAATAAGAGTCAATCTGTAATAACGCAACGCTGGAGTAGGTACAACAGTTATGCTTGTAGATGTTATTTCACTTGCAAGGTCGCCAAAATCTTGCGTTCTTGATTCAAGAGTGTAACTACCATCCGCTGGCGTGGTAAACGTAATACTGCCACCATTTCTGGTAAAAGAATCATTATCTACAATGACCGTTGCCCCGCTTTTTAGTTGAAAAAAGTAGGCTGGTTCATCATATGAGGCGTGGTTTGTAACGGTAAATGTTACTGCCAAACCAGAATATGTTCCTGTTGGAAATGATATTGTTGGGGCAATAGATATTCATCTTTGAAGTATTGTAACTGCTAGATTTTCTATTGGCAAACTGTTTGGTGTCGACCACTTGAATTTGTAATTCATTTTGCCCAACACACTATTTGAATCTTTAATTGGAGTACCACTTGATCAAATCGAAAGCCATGTTGTTATTTAGCCAGGATTTCTAAATG
>ENA-OWPI01004585-OWPI01004585.1-marine-metagenome-genome-assembly--contig:-NODE-4585-length-10950-cov-4.229008_pt1 | contig 10950 bp, 4 predicted proteins | sample MGYA00238138_ERZ651775 | MGnify/ENA primary metagenome ERZ651775 (study PRJEB26906, sample SAMN06265043) | marine metagenome | isolation source: Helgoland LTER site | place: Germany:Helgoland, sampling...
ACTTGATTAACAGACTTACTCTGATAATTACCGAAATTGAACCGGACCCGAGCATCCTTAAAGCTGTAAAACATTTCGGCGCCGATAAAATTGGGGCCTTTCTTAAGGCGTATCGTGCCAGACTTGAGGGCTTGGTTAAAAACATCTAAGTTGCTGGGCGCCTCGCTCGTCCAATCAGATACACCATAATTGGAGACTAAATATTCTTCACCTTGATATTCAAGATAAAGCGATACCGTCTCCTAGCCGTCGATCGCTGAACTAGTATCTGAATCAACGGCAACATCCAGGTAAGCATCATCAAGTGCAACCCCAATCCACATAACGGTTTCGTTTTGATCATAGGTCGCAGTCCAACAAAAATTTGTTGAACAGGTATCGTCATTGACACTTATTAGGGTCGATGCCGAAGCTCCGCTGCTAAAAAGGCTCAATAGCGCACAGCAGAAGAGCGCCCACGGGTTTGTCCAGCACGTCTTGCTGCGTTCTGGCAAATAACGCTTTATTGACAAATTTCGGCAATTCATAAGCGTGTCTCTGTAAACACTGGCGCTCGCAGTTTTATCCAAGAACCCCAATTTTTTTGATTACGATCGCTAAAGGCTTACGCCAATATTAAGTCGTCTCAATACTTCTTTTTGAGAATACCGCTAAAAGTGAATATATTCACCCTTATTTTGAGAGGCTGTAACAATATTTTTGACAGCACGAATAGGCGGATTCGTAAATCCAAGGGATATTCAATTCAAACGAACGGCATGCGAAATCAGGCTAAAGATACCTGAGACGTTAGGCCAACCAATCAGCTCATTATAGATTTGAGAACAAGCACCAGAGGTTAATGCATTGCCCACAGGATGTAATAGAGTTCAGGGCAAGGCGATGGGGATCCCGAATAAAGATGATCGCGTTTTGGGTTAGACCACCTGATGGCGCAGGGCTGGCACAAGACCGAATTCATCTCTTTTACAGCCAATAAAGCCCAAAGTCCGCTAGACGAGCCTGCCGAATGGGGTGGTAAGTCTTTGCGAGCCGCCTAGCTGGAGGCTTCGCAGCTTTTACCCACCCTTTAAAAGCAAGGTCTACCCAGCTAGCACTCTTCGCCCTGAATCGGCCTCAAATCACCCGGCGCATTAAGGTTGCCGCGTTTCTGCTCAACGATCAGGCTGCTACGCTGCTCTAAATTACGCGCGGAGCACGCATCGGTTGCGATCTGCGCCACCGCATCGAAGTTCGCGTTGAGCGTGCCTAAAACGCCAGAGATCGAGTTGTAAGGTGTCGTAATACGCACCTCGCCATCGTTCCCGAGCTCACTAGAGGCATCCAAGAAGCTGTTGATGTCGGCGATATAGTTGTCTGCGATCAATTCGATCACACCACCATTGCCCGCAACCGCCTGGGCCACAATGCTTGCATTGTCTAAAATTAAGAATCTGGGGTCGATGTTGATATTACCGCCGTTGCTACTGCCCTCGGTGCCACCAGCGGAAGCCGTCAGGGTGCCATTGCGTAAATAGATGGTATCGATGACGGCAACATCGATATTACCGCCGCCAGAGTTTTCAGCATTGGTTTGGACCTGCGCGCCATCCAATACTTCTAGCCGGTTCAAGGCCATAAGACTGATGTTACCGGCGTCACCCGCGCCACTTGCGGTGACCGACAGCACACCGTTATTACTAAAGGTCAAAGATTCGCCCGAGACACTGATATTACCCCCCATGCCCTCACCGCTCGACCGACTGGCAAGTTCCGTGCTCGCATCCATCAAGTTGACCGAACCCGTGACATCAATGCTGATATTACCGGCAGCCCCAGCGCCTTCTGTAGACGTGTCTGCCGTTGCGCCGCCGCTCATCGTGAAATTATCGGCCATGACAACAATGCTGCCGCCCCCACCGCTTCGACGGGTGGTTGAGTTAAACCCAGAACCGGCGCCGATCAGGGATACGGTGCTCGCGTTAACGGAGATTGCGCCCGCATCCGCACTTGCGCTCGACAAGGTTGACACAGAGCTGCCGCCTTCAATTGCGAGTTGCTCGACATTCAAAGTGATGGCGCCAGGTGCGCCTGAACTGGGCAAGGACGCTTGAGCTGCAATCACCGCACTACCCTTTAACGTCAAGCTGGGGGCTGTAATGACAATATCGCCCGCATCGCCGCCCACGAAGAAGGGTAAAAAGTTAATGCTGTCGACCCGGATCCCGGTCTCTTCGCCTGCATTGGTACCGGTGGCATCAATGACAATTGATTCGGTTGCGTTAATAACCACATCAGCGCCTTGCCCGCGCGAGGTTGCTTGACCCGAGATTTGACCACCAGATGCCATCATTAAATCACCGGTGTTGAGGGTAATATCCCCGCCCGGACTGGCCGTACTGGTTACCGAGCTCACCTGAGCGCCGTCAACGATCTCAATGCTATCGGCTGTCACGTCAATACTGCCGGCAATGCCCCCAGCCGAAATCGTACTTGCGGCAAGTGCTGTATTGGTGCCCGATAGCGACACATCGCCAGCCATAATGACCAGGTCACCGCCCGCGCCGCCACCTGTGGTATCGGTGGTTATCCGCGCGCCCTCGGTTAACGTTAACGCCTCGGTCGCAAGCACATTAATGGCGCCACCCGTGCCAGTGCCTTCGGTATCGGAAAACACGAATGCGCGCTCGAGGGTCACGTTGCTGCCAGCAAGCGATAACTGCCCGGCCGCATCACCACTGACGTCTAGATCAACCTTGCCGGCCACGAATTCTGCATTGGTAATCGTAATCGCGCCTAGTGCTGCACTGTCAAAGCTGCGATCTGCCATCGTGATGGCCACATCCTGCTCGCCCTGGGTTGCAACTAGGTCAATGGTGCCACCGGCAAGCGTAATCGAGCTCTCAGACAGCATAATATCGCCGCCCACCAGGGAAAGGCCTGCCGCGCGATCATTATCAAGGGTTGAAATCATCGTCCCGTCAAAGGTGATGCCAGCCCCAACCCCTGAAAAACCAAAGGCCGATGGCGCCGCAGCGGTAAAGCCGCTCGCCCCGGTATCCGACACCAACAGCCTGGAATCATCCCCGAAGACAATGCTGTCCGCTGTTGAGATGTGCAGGCTGCCGTTAATATCAATACTGGCGCCCGCCCCGAACGCAACCCCGTTGGGATTAATCAGGAACAAGTTTGCATCGGTAATGGTTGAGCGTAACAATCCATCGATTTGGGAGGCCCCATCACCACTTACCCGCGCAATAATGTTGGTAATGGCATTGCTACCCGTAAAGGTTGCTGACTCACCCGCATCAACGTTAAAGGCTAAAAAGGTATGCAACAAGTTTGTACCTTGGGTCAGCCCCATCTCTTGGCTGATGGTCATATCCCCGGTTAGGGTTTCGCCCGTTTCTTGAAGCGTGATATCGGCGATAGCCGCGGAACTGGCGAGCAACCAAGCAGAACATATTGCCGAATAGGCGATCGATCGGAAAGTCATTTTAGAGTTCATACGTCACTCCCACATGGATACCACTGTCTTGTAAGGCATTGCCGAGTTTGTTTTTCTTGTTCAGGCGCAGCGCGCGTTCTATTCGAAATTTCAATTTTTGGTATTCAGCGGTTAACCCAAAGCCTGCGCTACTGAGCGCCACCTTAGTATCAACATTGAGGGCTACCACCGAGTTCTCACCTCGGCCGTAGTCGTAAAACAGCATCGCACGCACCGCGATACCATTCTGGCTACCGGCTTCCAGCAGCGGCGCGCTCAGCATTAGCGACGCGGTCAACCCTGAATCTTTTAGCCAACGATTTTCTCGAAACCCCCGAACCGTGCCGTGGCCGCCCAGGCCAATGCGTTCAAATGCCGGTAGGGTGTCGCTCGTTTCCTGATAATTGAGATTAACGTTGAGCAGCCACGCGGGTTGCAGCGGATCTCGGTTCAAACGCTTAATCCATTGGGTTTGCAACTGATAGAGACTGAAGTCACCATCATCGGCTGCACTGCCCTGGCCATTGTCATCGCTGCCTGAACGCAGGCCCGCGCGAAGCATGAAGCCCATACCATCGCCCCGCTGGCTATATTCAACATTGAAACCGAGCACATTGGCTTCGGTCACACCCAGGCGAGATCCGGGCGAAAAGTCGAAGGGCAAGCCGAGCAACGTCGTGAGGCTCTCTTTGGTTTCCCAAGACAGATTTGTGCGCCAAGACCGCCCATTGTCTTCTCGCCAAGTTGAAGAAAGTTGAATCCCTGATGTATCGGTCTCGCTTTCGAGAAAAATTTCATCAAAGGGCTCCTCAACCACCAAGGTGTCGCCTTGGCTATGATAGACCGCCAAGCGAGATCGTAAGATCGAAATTGGCACATCGTAGCGAACGGATATGGCATCAACGCCATCACTCCGCTGAGCACTGACATTCAGCTGATCGTTAAAGCCCAGTAGGTTTAAATGCGCAAGCGAGACGACGGCTTGGCCCTCACCCACGCTGGGGCTTTTGTAATTGTCGGCGCCAACCAAAATTTTAAACGCATCGGCTTCAACGACTTCAAGATCCAAAATCGACGTGCCCCGCGTGTCGCCTGGCTTTAAATCGCCCCGCACATGCGAAATCGTCGGTTCCGCCTCAAGTCGAGAGATCGCCTTCTGCAAATCAGCAAGATTGAGGGGGCCGCTGGCAGTTGCGTTAATCTTGGATTCAATAAAAGCCGTTCTTAAACGCCCAGCGGTATTGACGTTCACGCCGTTTAACTGACCTTCAATCACCGCGATTGTAATGCGGCCATCGGCGACATCTTGATCAGGCAGAATAGCGCCAGAGGTAATGTAGCCCGCCTCAACGTAAAGTGCGGTAACGGCGTCTACCATCCCTAGAATGTCTTCAATGTAGACGGTTTGACCGATCGCAGGTGCCATCGCACTGTTTAGATCAGTCTCGCTAAAGACCGTGGCACCGGTTACCGTCACTGCTTTCAGCACAATCCCACTAGCAAGATCTTGATTATCGGCTACGACCTGACTGCTGGTGATTAAAGATAGCGCCAGGAGACAGGTGGTTAATATCGTTTGTATGAGTTTCATGCGTGTCCCCTCCTAGAGCCAGTTGCCGATGAGTAGGTAGGGGCTCCAATAATTTGGATGTGCCCATTCGGGGTCGGACAACAGCATCTGCTGGGCCGACTGAAGCGCCGCCGCTTTGCTTTTACCAGAACGTAACTCTTCATAGAAACGCTTCATCAGCATGGCCGTTGCCGCATCCGCAATGGGCCAGAGGGACGCAACCGTGCTGCGCGCACCAGCCTTGAGAGACACCCCGGCCAACCCGAGCGCCGCCCGTTCGTCACCCTTCGCGGTTTCGCACGCACTGAGCACTAATAAATCTAAGGGATTACCCGTGAAACGCCGCGCCCCCACCGTGCTTTGCAACCGATCAAGCGTGATTTTGTCATCATGCGCCAACAGAAACGAATTGGCGTGATCGCCATCGAAATAACCATGAGTCGCTAGATGGACAATGCTGTCATTACCAGAACTTAAACGATTTGAGACATTGGCGACCGAGAAATTTCGATTAAGCAACGGCGTAGCAGATAACGCGCCTTTCAGTTCTGCCAGTTCGGTTTCAACACCGGGCAGGGAAACAAAGCCTTGTACCGCGTCCGACACGCCGCCGATAAAAGCCGAGCTGTTGACATTGTCAACGCTCGCATTTTCCGTCAGTTGCAGCCCAAGGGTGGTGGCTAACTGATACCGATTTACTAAGAAGTCTTCGCCATCGTGCAGCGCCGCCATGGGCACAAGCCGCAAATACGCACTCGGAACCGTGACAAGCGTGGTGATGGAAGAACGCTCGATCAAGCTCTGAGCAGGCCCTATAAGCGCTGTGAAGAGCGCGCTCGCTTGGGCTTGATAGGCGCTCAGTGATGTTTTGGGGTTTGTGATAGCCTCGCGAAAAGCGAGCGCCATCGATTTTAATTCGTCGTTATCCACCGCCAGATCAAATCGAAAGATGCCGTTCGCGGTTCGCACTAGCAGTACGGGACGCGTGCCCAGCGTAATCGGGTACAACACCGCCGTCCCTGCCGCCGTGTTGCTAAGGCTCATCACATCCCGAGGTAGCACGCAGTTATCGTCAAAATAATCTAGAATTTCCGCGGCGTTAAGGCCTTCTAGGGTTTCTTGCACCTGCCCTAACCACTTGCTTTCCTGACCAGGCACCTCGGCTTTTTCTAATAACAACTCTATGTAGCCTTGATAAACCGGCAGCACCCGCTCGGTAAACACCAAGGTGCTGCCCTGCAATAACTCTCCGCGAATCCGGTCTAGATTGGCGATGGCACGCTCGTAATTGGTTAATGCCGCATCGATTTCACCGGCCTGAGCCTGAAGCTTGCCGATCTGCCAGTACAGGCGATAGGTTTGAGCAGGCGTTGCATCCGCGCCCAGTCCCGCGAGTGCGCGCCTGAGCATCTTTAGGGCTGCATCCGGCTGGCCCGAGAGCGCAGCAACCTGTCCCCGCATTTGTTCCACCTCGGACATCAGCTGCGCGTCCGCCGCACCAATCATCGCTGACTGTTCGATGAGCAGCGTAATATCGGGCGCCCAAGTTGACTCTCCAGATGCCATCAGGCTTGCCGCAACGTTTAAGTTCATTCGGGCAAGGCTTGTGTCACCTGGTAATTGTAAGAGTAGGCCTTGATAGGCTTTATAGTAATCTCGGGTTTGAGCGGGATCCGTGCTGGCGACTGCGAGCTTAATTTGCCGCACCAGTAGCGCCGCGCGCGCTTGAAGGTCACTCGCCTCAAGGGCCGTTTCAGAATTGGTATAAGCGGAATCTGCGGCCTCTAGGTCACCGGTTTCAAAGGCAAGATCACCCAGCGACTGAAACCCAGCTGCATTTAAACTATCGGCTGCATCTTTACCCGTAATTCGAATGCCCCGAGTCAGAATCCCCGCGGCCTGACTTCGCAGGTTTAACGCTTGTAGGCTCGCACCAATGCGCAGCAAAGTTGCTCGATCACTGCTGGTTTGAGGCGCATCTAGCAGTTCTGCAGCCTTGGATAACAGCGTACCGGCTTGGTCACGAAGTCCTGCAGCTGTGAAACCACCCGCCAGAGTCTCTAAGGTGCTCACATCATCGGTTGAGAGAGGCTGGGTTTCGAGTAGCACTAAAGCTGCTTTTTCTGCTGCTTGGTACTGCCCCGCCGCCAACTGCGCATTGATTGCATTGATGCGCCCGACCGGAATGCTGGCAAACGACGCCGAGCAAAAGGCGCTCAGCAACCAGAGCAGACCGAGTCTCATAAAAAATGGCATAACAGATTCCTTATTAGTGACCCATAGGATGACATCATTGTGACAAATTCTTGACCAACTGCCTAGCGCTTAAGTTTTGCGGCTTCCAAATACTACGCCGGCGGAAATAGACTAAACCAACCGACATTCCAGACGGCATGAATTAGCATACAAATGCCTGCACCACCATAACGCTGCCGCAACAACCCTAAATAGATCGATGGTAGAAGCACTAAAGCGCCTGCCATAGGTTCTCGCGCAATCACATGGGTCGTTACAAACAAACAGGTGGTAAGGGCATTTGCAAAACTAATCGAGATATACCCGCCAATGGGCCACACCTTCGACCAGCGAGTATCAACGACATCATAAATCAGGCTTCGAAACACATACTCCTCGAGGATCGGACTGGCCACGCACAGCGCGAAGAACATTGGCCACTGAGGGAGAATCCAGGCAACACTAGGGGTGACGCCCAAATGCCAAGATAGACTACCCCAAAGAAAAAGGGCGCCTATCAAGGCGCCCCAAATCAACTCGTGTGAATTACGCGAACGCGTCATCAAATCAACGATTCAAAAGGCTCGCAGCAAGACGCTTTCGGAACAAACCGAGCGCGCCGAGCAAAGCTAAGAACACCAGCCCAAAATCACCCGGGCCGCCTTCAGAGACACTACAGCCCCCGCCGACTTTCTTACGATTCGAGGTGTCAGGAACGATAACGACTTTAACCGGCGCGGCCTCAGCAATCCCGCTTGGGTCATCATATTCGCCGTTCACGGAACCGTCTGCATCGTTCGGGCCACCATCTTGTACAGTGAGCTGTAGGCAAGTATCGCCTTCGGCTAATCCGTCAACATAGAGCTCGGATCCAACGGATGGACAAGCACCGCCTTCACCAGGTGCCGAGGCAACGCTATTGTTTTCATCGATGACGAAATCGAACCAACCTTCAGCTTCCGTATACTTCCGCATAACCGCATCAGCAGGAATGCCGGATGCCACTGGAATGGTCAGTCGAACAGATTGCCCAGGTACGGGTAGATCCTGAACCTGGAAGTCATAGACTCCAGCTGGGTAGTTAAAGTCTTCATCATCACCATTGCTGGGCGCTTCACCGCCATCGGCTCCACTCGCCGCGATGGTCTCTTCCGAGACAGCAATACCAGATGTGCCAGAAGCTTGAGCCGCATCTCCAATCACAAGTTTAACCCCTGCATCCGCTGTGACCGCTGCCGTACCGGCATCGGCGTCAACTGCGATAACATTCGTTTCTTCAGAGGTATCTTTGCTATCTGGAACCCCGTCACCATCCGAGTCCGCTTCAACCGCTTCTGCAGAGACCCGAATCAAGACGCCAATATCGAAAGTTGCATCTGCAATGCCACTATCTGTAACCATCGCTGCAACTTCATAGCCACCTTCTGCCAGCGCTGCAGGATCAAATTCGAACATCATTGCACCGTCTTCAGAGGTTGCGACCAGATTATTGTCTGATGCGCTCCAATCCACTGTATGCGTGCCATTAGGGTCATTGATACTGAGCATGACCATAACGGGCCCACCTTCAGCTGCAACCTTCCGACCATTTTGATCGCCCTGACTAACGGACAACTTCAGTGCTGGTGGCTCCTGAGTTTCAACAATGTTGATCATGCTCGTTGAAGCGGAGCCCAGTACCGCATTCGCAGCCGGCGCGCCTAAAGTCACTTCAATGCTTTCGGTACCCTCTTCAACCTCATCAGACAGCACCGAGATTGTCATCATGCCCATTCGACCCGACTCGATCATGATGGAAGATGCGGAGACAGTGTAATCACTGTCTAGCTCGGCTGTGCCGCCAAGGGTTACTGGGATTTCAACCGGATACGCTGGCGCTGGCCCGTTTAACGTGACCTTAACCATAAAGTCAGTACCTTCAGCGACTCGCCCTTTTGGCGTAATCGAGACCTGTGGTGAGATAACGACGGATTGCGTCGCCAAACCCACATTGCCAGCGGCGTCGGTCGCAGACCACGTGACCGTATAGCTACCCGGGGCATAAGGACCAGGATTATCGGCAACCGGCGTGAGATCACCATCTAACGTATCACTGGCTGTCGCTTCCCCTAAATCAACCTTGGTCAATGCACCCGTGGCGCCACCTGTCACATCAGCCGGCGCTGTAACAACCGGCTCTACGTCATCTACATTTGGATCTTTCCCTTCTAGGTATTCGTCTAGATTGCTTCGGCCATCGCCATCGGCATCAGCCTCAGCATCGTCCGCATTGGGATCAAGCCCATTATCGACTTCAAACAAATCGTCCATGCCATCATTATCAGTGTCGTTTTCTGCTGAAGCTGCAACGACCGTAACCGTCGAACTGTTCTGGCCTTGTCGATCATCGGCATCAACCGCGCTAAAGGTCACCAAGGTATCGCCAATAGCGAAAGTATCTGGAGCATCGTTCGTCACATCCAAGACCGCGCCCGAGAAATCCGTTGCACTAGCGGCAGCAATAAATGCCGCAATTTGCGTTTGAGAGGCTGGGACAGCCGCGCCGTCTAGCGACACAACCGTTATGGCGTCCGCAACCGTGACCGCGGGTCCGACCGTTACGAGTACCGTGACCTCGGCAGTTGCTTCATTACCTCGAGAATCGACAGACGTGAAGGTAATAACCACTTCACCTACTGCAAAAGTACTGGGTAAATCGCTGTTGGTAACATCCGTTGCGCCATCGACAATATCCGTTGCGGTGACGCCGGCCAACCAGGTCGTGACCCGGGCATCATCACTGGCGACCACTTCATCAGCTGCATCAACGGTTAGCACCAGTAAGTTAGCGCCCGAGAATTCTGGTTTAGTAGTATCGGCAACGGTAACCGGCACAGTACCTTCCGTTGCGTTACCCGCGGCATCCGTCACCACTACAGCAACTTGGGTAACCCCAAACGGCAGGACTTCTGGCACAGACGCGCCTAGCGTGACCACCGGCGCATCATCAACATTATCCGACACACCGATTGCGGCAATAATACTTGCTGAACTACCACCATACCCCAGCTCGCCATCGGCTTCCAAGGCTACCCCGGCAGCAGAAACAATGACTGGATTGGTGGTATCACTAACGGTAACGACTAAGGTGCCTTCCGCGATGTTGCCAGCTGTGTCGGCTGCTTTTACCGTAACGGTTGTCTCGCCGAGTGGGAAATTGTCTCCCACATCAGCCCCACCAACGGAATAGGCGACGGCTACCTGGCCGTCAACACTATCAAGCGCGGTCGCGGCGAGTATGCCGGCAGAGGGTGCGCCATCTTTGGTGACAGCGGACAATGCCACATTGGCTACACCGCTTAGTATGGGCTTCGTGGTGTCCACGACGGTTATTGTTACAACGGCAGGATCAGATTCATTCAGGCTAGAATCTTTCACAATCAACGTAACTTCATAGACTCCTGGCGCAAAACCATCGAAGTCAACCAGCTTACCGTCCTCGGTTAGGAAGCCTTCAATATCGTCGGTCGTTAGCGTGTCTTTGTTATCCGCAACCGAAATTGTTGCGATGAAATCTTTTAAAGCTTGTGAGTTATCTTCATCGGTTAATGGGCCTTCCGCCTCGATCGTGATGCTCGTCTCAGCCAGCGTCAAAGTCGGTTTTACCTCGTCCCTTTTAAAAACTATGACAACAGGCTCT
>ENA-OWPI01004587-OWPI01004587.1-marine-metagenome-genome-assembly--contig:-NODE-4587-length-10945-cov-2.120813_pt1 | contig 10945 bp, 5 predicted proteins | sample MGYA00238138_ERZ651775 | MGnify/ENA primary metagenome ERZ651775 (study PRJEB26906, sample SAMN06265043) | marine metagenome | isolation source: Helgoland LTER site | place: Germany:Helgoland, sampling...
ATCCAACGAAATTATTAAAGGTAATGACTCGGTTCTGCTTTCCTAAATATGCAAGGCATTTCAAAAGAGTGCCCGAGAAGGGACTTGAACCCTCACTCCATTACTGGAAACGGATTTTAAGTCCGCAGCGTCTACCATTCCGCCACTCGGGCATTTATAAAGTTGTGAATATAATATTTTACCAATCAAAAATCGAGAAAATTCTAGATTTAGTTATAGTTTAGCAAAGAAAATCTTTCATTGCTCAATCAATTCGAGCCCTTGAAACAAATTCGATCAAAAGCTTGCTTTCATATTATTAGTATGGTTCATCTAATCTATGATTAAGGTACTAGTGGTTGATGACGAAGAATCCATTTTAAAAGGAATTCGCCTCAATCTTGGTAGGATTTTTGACATCACTTTAGCCAACGGACCACAGGAAGCATTGCAGGTATTTAAAGACGGTACTTCCTTTGATGTGGTTGTGTCCGACATGAGAATGCCCGGAATGGACGGTGCCACTATGCTAAGGAAAATCAAAGAAACTTACCCTCAGGTAATGACTATTCTACTAACTGGGCATGCAGACTTTGAATTTGGAGGTTCGCAGGCTCTTCAATCTGGCATGCTTTTTAGAATTTTAAATAAACCATGCCCCCCACAAAAACTCTCCGCCACCATAAAAGCGGCAATAGAAGAGAGAGATGGGACTGGTAAGGAAGAAGAAAAGGCTCCCGACACCGTTCTTTAATCTTAAAAGTGCTTTCATAACACGCTGGGCTTCCAACCCAACACCATTTTGAGACTGCTACTTTTTAGAAGCAAACCCACCAGTTGCTGCCTTATCCCTAATTTTTCTTTCCTCCCGATCGAGCCTTCTTTTACGTTCACTCTCGGACTGAAAAATTTTCAAAATTACAACACCGGCTGCAAGAACGACTAGTAAAACAATTTCTACGATCATATCCTCAGCCCAAACCCGCTTGAGGACTTCGAGCAGAACTGTTTACCAGTGCTCGCCAAGATGTCACCATGAGGAAGAAGCCTAGTATGAACATGGCACATGCGGTTCCCCCCATCAATGTCCCAACACCAAATTTTTGCACCATTAAGGCCAATGCGGTCATTGGCATAACAATCATGACCACCGCAGGCACGAGAGCAAAGACATACCCAACCTTGGAGGCTTTCAAAAAGACTACAAAGGTAAGCAATGCCAAGGCGGCAAGTAATTGATTAGTGGCTCCAAATAGTGGCCAAATTGCCTTCCATGCGGGTTGCAATGTACCGTCCACACCAGGGAATTGTTGAAAAACAAGTAAGGCAGGCAAAACTAAGGCCAGCAAAGTTCCGAGGTAGCGGCTAGCTTCATTTCGCCAATTAAATAATTCTTCTATCAAAAACCGGGTCAGGCGGGTACAGGTATCTAAAGTAGTGAGCAGAAAAGTGCTTATGGCAAGCATGGCAAACTCCGCTCCTAAATGAATCGGGATTCCAACCGCTCCAAAAAATTTGGCCGCCCCCGCTGCAAAAATCCCCACCGGAGTACCTCCTGCCTCCCGTTCAGTTATGGTTAGAACTGCCACGCAACCCATCGCAAAAACCGCTAACACTCCCTCTACCAGCATCCCACCATAGCTTATTCGCCTAATATCACTCTCCTTCTTAATCTGCTTGGATGTGGTTCCACTCGATACAATGCTGTGAAAGCCACTGCAGGCACCACAGGCAACAGTGATAAAGAGGAAAGGAACAAGCATACCCAACTTTTCAGACTCCCATCCCACGAAAGCGGGCATTTGGATAGATTCATTGGCAATAAACATACCCACCATTCCCAATCCAAGAATTGCATAAAGAAAGCCTGCACTTAGAAAATCCCGAGGTTGCAGGAGTAAGCCGACCGGTAATACCGCGGCCACAAAACAGTAGATTAATGTGGCATAAATCCAAAAATCTTTTCCCATCTCAACGACTGGAAAATAATGCCCCACCAAAAGTCCCGCAAAAGTCAGCGGAAAAAAGAGAAGTGCTAATTTCCCCAAAGAAAACCGGGCACTTCTCATAAGGAAGCCAAATATAATCGCCACTACAATAAACCAGCCAGATGCAGTGGCCACAGCTGGTTGCTTGGCAAAAGTATTGGCAGTCAGGTCCAAGAATACAATAATGACATACACCAAAGCCAAAATCACGAAGAGCATGAATAATTTACCCGCTCCCTCCCCCACCAAACCACGCATCGTGTCCGCAATCGAGCGTCCACCATTTCGCACAGACATCAAAGTGCTGCCAAAATCATGGACTCCACCTACTAAAATCGCACCGATCAAAATCCAGATCCATGTGGGCCCCCATCCAAAATAAGTGGCAGCCAAAATCGGTCCGACTATGGGGCCCGCACCAGCAATAGAGGAAAAATGATGACCAAAGAGCACGGAAGCCCGGGTGGGGGAATAATCAACGCCATCCTCCCTCTCCACGGCGGGTGTCTTTGTATTATCATCTAAACTACATCGATTGCTAAGAAAATTTCCGTAGAATCGATAAGCAAACCAACAAAGCAAACAGCTAATTAATAGAATTAAGGCGAGCATAAGCAATACTCTATTACATCTTCGCTTTTGCTTGGCAAGATTTGTTCATCCTCCCTCATCTTTCTTCTATATTTTATTATTAAAAGGAGGGTACGATATCCTAGACTTTTGCTAATTATAATGTAGTCTAATATTAAATTACGATTTCTATTCGCACCCATTTACCATTTTTAAGAAAAATCATGATTACAAATAAATCAAAGTTCATTCTTCTTTTAACCTTTTTTATAGCAAGCCAAGTGGGCTTTTCCGCCGAACAGGATAATTGGTACATTGCCAATGAATGGACCGTTACTAGTGGGACTGGTGTAGCATACTACGAAGATAACAATACGGGAGTTGGTCAAATATATGTCTGCAATGGCTCAAGCACATCATCCAAAATTAGTGTGTATGACTTAAATGGATCACTCGCACGGGACATACCCATCGCAAACACTAGATATTATGCTTACGACCTAGTACTCGATTCAAACGGGACCATTTATATCGCAGAAAGGCAAGCGGTAACCTGTTTGGATAATAATGGTACATTTAAGTGGAGGACGGGCAAAAATGCGTCATTAACTTCCTATGGTAGCAATGGTAATGGAGATGGGGAATTTTATAATGCCTATGGTATCGATATTGGTCCAAATGGAAAACTTTATATTGCAGACAAAGACAATAAGAGAGTTCAAATCTTGGATACAAATGGAAGTTTTATAAGCAAGTTTGGAAGCTATGGATCTGCACCTGGACAGTTTTATAACCCTTCTGATTTAGTTTGTATGAAAAATGGCAATATTGTAATTTCCGATTGGAGTGCGGAATATTTACATTATTTTGATGAAAACGGTACTTTTATAAAAAGAGTAAATCATACATCTCCTAGATATCGTGTTTCTCTTGCAAATGATGGAACACTGTTTTCAAGATCAAGGCTTCGAAACTCCGATGGCGAGCAAATTGAATACATTCCTCAAATCGCAGATAGTGTACCAACATGCTTTACTCCAGAGGGTGATTTGATTGTCAGTGTTTCCAACAAAATAACCATTTGGAAAAGAGCCTATCGCACGAAAGGTTTGCCCACCCGCAATGTTATCCCGCAACCTTCAATCCGGGCAGTCTCTCAACAATCTGGAACTAATATTATAGATCTGGATTTTGAAATTGTGGATCCAGATGACGCGAATGCAACCATTGGTATTCTTGCCGCCGTTAATGGTGCATTTAATAATCCCTCTTCTTTAATTGTTCCAACTGCATGGGTGAATGGTACCGGTAGTAAGATTGGTACTCCTATTGCAACCAATCAAGTGCATCGGGTATCATGGAATGTAAAGGGGGATTGGTCTCAACAAACGGGCACCCTCAACTTCGAGCTTTTTTGTCAGGACGCCCGTCGTTCTACCCAGGGCCCTGTAGATCTCCACTTTTTAGACCTCCCTCTCGTCGATGGAAACCTTTCTATCAGCCGTTCTCCAATCAAAGATTCAGATATAGAGAATTACTTCAAATACCAGTTAAGTATCGGAGCCTCCGGTATCTCTGTAGAAAATAACAAATTCACTGATGGTAATGGAACTGTTTACCTGGAGACTAATATGGAGGCAACGGATGCGGGAAGAAGCATTTTTGTACAATCGCTGGGGCACAGATGGGCAAAAATGGGCGAACTTGCTCTCGCTCGCGAAGCTTCCACCTCTGGCAGTATAAACCAATGGACTGCCACCCGCCCTATTTATCCGCGCAATTTGCCCAATAAAGTAAATGAATATGGTTTCGATACAGGTGCACATGGATCTCGTGCCTGGTGGGTGGTTCGCTCGAGTACAATTGCCATTCCTAACTTCACCATTCAGGAATTGGACGATAATACCTCTTCCAACAGTCAAATGTTTGGCAGCCGAGTGGACATAAACGGTTCAAACCTAGTTGTAGCTAAGGCAAGTGGATACCGAAAAGTGTATCATTACAATGTCAGCGAATCCAATGGATCGATTACAGCCAACGGATTGATTTCACCCAATAGCGAGGCGAATTATATGGCAAATGAATTTGGATTTTCACTTGCAATCGATGGTAACCTTTTAGCGGTGGGTGCAAAAGATGCCTATGAATCTGGAGTAGCTCAAGCTGGCGCCGTATATCTTTTCGAATTAAACAGCAGTAATTCAACACAAGTTGCCCGAATTACTGCATCCGATGGAACTAGCTCTGATCACTTCGGGTATGATGTCGAGGTTTCTGGAAACTTGATTGTTGCCGGTGCCGGATATGATGATCCAGCAGGCAAATCTAATGCTGGTTCAGCCTATGTATTCAGGCGTGAAAGTAATGGATCAATCACTGAATTAGCCAAACTTTTGCATGAAGACCCCCAAAGCACTGATTATTTTGGATGGCAGGTAGCCATCTCCGGAAACATGGTTGCAGTAGGTGCCGAGAGGGATGATGTGATTGTTTCTGGTAGTAATAAAGGAGATGCCGGTTCAGTAACCCTGTTTAAATTGGATGGCAATGGAACTGCCACTCGAACGATGACATTAACCGCTCCTACCCCCTACAATAGTTGCTACTTCGGTTCTGCTGTTGCAATGTCCGGCGATATGCTCGCGGTCGGAGAATATCGTAGAAATACAACAAATAGCTATTCCGGTCGCGTATATCTTTACAAAATCAACCCCAACGGAACCGCACAACTCACCACAACCATAGATTCCCCCAACCCTATAAATCATGGTTACTTTGGATTCTCTGTAGACTTAAGTGGTGACAGATTAGCGATTGGCGCGAGAGATGAATACTCTGAATACAACCAAAAAACCGGGGCTGCTTACCTTTATAAAATCAAACCGAACGGATCCGTAATACTTTGGGAATCATTCAGACACACGAATGGAATCAACGGTGATTATTTAGGCAATTCTGTTAGTGTTTCTGGTCGAAATTTCGTTGCAGGAGCTCACTATTTTGATGCACCAGGAAAATCCAATACTGGTAAGGTAATTCATTCACATTCGAGTAATTAAGCCATCCGTTCTCTACTTAGAGATGTGCTCGAAATGACCTTCAATTCAAAAACAATTCTTCAGCCAAGCCGGTATTACCTCTGGGCTGTATTGCTTTTGCTTTCTTTCTCCTATGCCCAGGCAACCTTCGTCCAAGTTTCACAAATTTCTTCACCCGTTGGCTATGTGAGCCAGTCCGAAGCAGTTGCTCCCGGTACAGCTTACCAAACCATTCAGCCAAATCTTACATCATCAGGCTATACTTTTGGATATTGGTCTGTCGGGGGAAACCGATTGACTGACTCCGACGGCCGCTCCATCACCCGGGGCGAAATAACTGTAAATGCAGCAACCACAATAACCGCTCATTATTTCCTATCTACCGCAGACACCGATACAGATGGTCTTTTGGATTGGTTTGAATTTAGAAACTTCGGTAATTTGGACCAAAATGCATCGAGTGATTCAGATGCGGATGGCTTCACCAACGGCCAGGAAAACGGTCTCGGACAGGAACCAACCGTTAAAGATTCAGTTCAGGATGGAGGAATTTCATCCCGCCAATCAAGTGGCTTTGTTTTTGCGGATTCCTCCATGGTTCACTACCTCATGAAAAGTGACCCCATCGGATTTATTACTTCAACCGAAGGTTATGTTGAAATCAATGCATCCGTTACCTCCTCCAACTTACACGCCGCTACCAATGGGTACCATTTTGCCTATTGGTCGGTGAACGGAACCAGGCAGGCAGGTCCAACCGGTACCGCCCTTAGCCAAGTCACCACCAATCTACAAAATGATTCAACTATTGTTGCCCATTATGTCTTATCCACATTGGACAACGATAGCGACTCGGTTATGGACTGGTTCGAATTTAACCAATTTGGAAATCTTGCCAATGGTCCTGATGACGATCCCGATGGGGACGGTTTTAAAAACAGCCAAGAAAGTGAGCTTGGCCAGGAGGCAAATATCAAAGATTCGGTTCAGGACGGAGGAATTTCCTCTCGGATTTCCTCCGATTTTGTTTTCGCCGATACCTCTCTTGTCAAATACACAATTAAAAGCGATCCGATTGGATTTATTACAACATCGGAAGGATATGTAGAAATCAATGCATCCGTACCCACACAATCTCTCAATGGAGCAATCAATGGTTACCACTTCGCCTACTGGACTGTAAATGGGGTTAGGCAACACGGCCCGACCGGGGTTGCCCTTAGCCAAATCAATCCGAAAATAGAAAACGATTCCAGTTTAATTGCCCATTACTTCCTATCCACATTGGACAGCGATAACGACTCGGTCATGGATTGGTTTGAACAATACCAGTTTGGAAATCTTTCCAATGGCCCAACTGGCGATCCCGATGCCGACGGCTTTTCCAATAGCCAGGAAAGTGCACTTGGTCAGGAGGCAAACATCAAAGATTCAGTTCAGGATGGAGGAATTTCATCCCGTATATCCAAAGATGTTCTATTCTTCCTCCAGGTTAATAATCCACCAAGCAATCTCCAACTTAGCAACTCCACCGTTCACTCGGGGAAACCTTCAGGAGAATTAGTCGGTACTTTAATTCCCACCGACCCCGATCACGATCCCGGAGATACCTATCAAATTTCAATCCTAGATGGTAACGGATCAACCGACCGAAACAAATTCTCCCTCTCTGGTCTTAATTTACTCACCACAGCATCCCTTCCAATTGGTACTTATTATATTAATCTACGCGTGAGTGATGACGAGAATGAATCTCTCGATAAAAACTTCACCATCTCGGCCATTCACGATCCCAATAAAGACGATGATAATGACGGCTTAACCTATGCCCAGGAACAAGCATTGGGCACCAGTGATAATAACAACGATTCCGACGGAGACGGCTTTTCCGATCTCGTCGAATCTAATTATGGATCCAACCCTGCGGACGCGAACTCCACCGCCAATGCCGCCCCCACCGACCTGAATAATTCGGCACCATTGAGTTTCTTTGAAAACCAGCCTATTGGAACACTCATTACTGACTTCAACGCCACCGACCCCGATGCCAATGCCACTCTTACCTTCTCCATTTCCGGTCCCAATGCCCCTCTGTTCAGCATCGATTCAAACGGTACGCTTTACACCAATACAATCTATGATTTTGAAAATAATGCATCTTCATATAGCCTCTTAATTCGGGTAACCGATCAGCACAGTGCATTCCTCGAAGTCTCCAAAAATTTTGTCCTCAAAAATAGTAATGAATCTCCGGAGTCCATTACCCCATCCAATACCTCCTTCTACGAAAATCAGCCGATCAGTACCCTTATTGGAGATTTTAATGCCACCGACCCCGACGCCAATTCCACCTTTACCTATTCGATCTCCGGTTCCAATGCCCAGCTTTTCAATATCGATCCAAACGGTTCACTATACACCAATGCAATCTTTGACTTTGAAAACAACGCCTCCCTGTACACCCTTTTGATTCGGGTCACTGACGAGCACAACGCATCGCTCGAAATCTCTCAAGATATCCTATTAAAAAATAGTAACGAACCACCATCCACTCTCGCCCTGACCAACTCTACCTTTTTTGAAAACCAACTAATCGGTTCGCTTGTGGGTAGTATCAATGCCACCGACCCGGATGCCAATACCACCCTCTCCTACTCCATTTTGGAAAGCAATGGAACCTTGGATCACCACCTCTTCTTCATTGACTCCAATGGTAGCCTAAAAACCGCCCAGTCTTTTGATTTCGAAACCAACAACAGCACTTATTCGATTAATATTCGTGTAAGCGATGAACAGAATGCATCCATCAACCAAACCTTTACCCTGACCCTGCAAAATATAATTGAAGATTTAGACAACGACGGAACAGAAGATTATTACGACTTGGACGACGACGGCGACGGATTTTCGGACGCAGATGAAATCGCAAATAATTCGGATCCCAGAGACGCCCTTTCTACCCTAAATCAACTCCCCTCCTCCATTGATCTCAATGGTTCAAGTATCGCCGAAAATATGCCAACCGGTTCTATTGTTGGCCAGTTCAGTGCCATTGACCCCGATGCCAATTCCTCCCTTTCCTTTTACCTTGTTCATACGAACGCACAGCAACCTATCGTATCCACAAACTCGAATTCATCATCTGCAAAATTTTCCGATAGCACAACCGCGGATAGTAATCAAACCACGGTTCTTCAATCTGAAGTGGAATCAAATATGTCCTCCCCCTTTATAGTTGATCCAAACGGCACGCTCCGAACCACCCAACCCATCGACTTTGAAAATAGCCCCAATCTATTTACCATCAAAGTTCGTGTATCCGATGAATGGAATGCTTCCATCGAAAAAGAATTTACCATTCAAATCCTCGATCTCGATGAAAATGCACCCGTAATCTACCTTCTTGGCGAATCTGTCATTACTCTCCTTACCACTGATACATGGATTGACCCCGGTGCCACTTGGACAGATCCAGAAGATGGAAACGGAACCATATTTGCACAAAACGATCTGAATCAAACCCATCCAACCTTTGAGGATTGGGTCCAAAATGGAAAACAATTACCCGAGGGAATGATGTTTCTGGGAGGCACACCTTGGTTTGATGAGTTCACAGGAAAGAACCGCGAAGATAGGGAAGTATACGATATGATTTTTGCTACCCAAACCGGGGAGTATAAATTAAACTATGTTTACAAAGATCAGGCAGGCAACCTATCCAATCTGGCAACCCGTACCCTTTTGATCATCCACCCAACCAAACCCATCGTGCAAACTCTAAATGCCATCATCGATGAAAACGGCAGTGTTCAATTTGGTGCTGAAATTCGATCGGGTGCGAAGATGGAATTGATCGAAACTGGTATTCACTACGGGACCGACCAGATATTTTCTGAATTCAACCAAATTCCCCTATCCCTTTCCACCATAACGGACCAGTATTTCTCCACCCCCCTCAAACCACTAGGAAACAATCAAATATTTTACCGAGCTTATGCACGGAATAAAGCAGGCACCTCCTACGGTTCGGTTAAAAACCTTACCCTACCCTCCGAATCAAACGCCGCCGCCTGGTGGTCGGGTTCGATCGAGGAGCAAGGTGGTTGGCAAACCTCTCCCTGGTTTGGCTCATTCCGCCGGTATCCACAGGGATGGATTTTCCATGCCGATTTAAATTGGCTCTATGCCTATGCCGGTGAATCCGGCGATGTCTGGCTCTGGTCGCAGGATCATGGATGGCTATGGACTGGACCTGATGTCTATCCACACTTGTTTAATCACGGCACTGCCAACTGGTTCTACTTCCTCAAAAAGCAGGACGGTATTCCCAAGTTTTACGACTATTCCTCCGAGTCGGTAAAGTAGTCCTACTCCTCCACTCAACCAACTACAATACTCCCCCCTTGTCACTGCGAGGAGTGGACCCAAGTAAGGGTCACCCCTTATCCAATATATTCTTCAACTCTCGATGGGCGGAGGAACAACTAGTTGTTCCTCCGCCCTTGTTCTAATCTTTGTCTTGGCAGAGAAATTGGATATGTAATTGACAGAATAAACTTAAATGGTTTAATCTGCTCAATAAATTCCACTATTTCTTTATCTACAGAAAGATATGTCATCTAATAGATACAGTAACGAAGTCACTTATTTGAACTCTCTGGTGTTTAAATCTGCCTATTTGCTTTCTATTGTTCTCTTTAATTAACTTTTTTTGACCGATCATAAAAATGAAAATACCTAAATTCATACTCTCTCTCAGTTTTTTCCTTGTCCCCTTTTTAGGGCATGCCTATGAGCAGGACAACTGGTACTTGCACGGCCCGATCGATGGTAACCTGACCGGGGTGTTTCACCAGGAGTACAATGCGACAAGTAAGCGAGACATGCTTTACAAGACCGCAACCGGTGTTGGCCTTGAAGTACGGGACATCAACGGCACCCTCCTGCAGACGATCAATACCGGGGGCATAACTTTTACCGATATTGAATTTGATCAGAACACCAGTCGTTTGTTCGGGATCAATGCGAGTAAGCTCACCTGCTTCGAGCAGAATGCATCCGGTGGTTGGTCCGAGCAATGGCGCTCCACTCAATCCGTTAGCACTATGACACAAGGACCAAGTGGTAACTTATTCTGTGCCAATAATGGGAACAAAATCTATGTTTTCGAACAAAACGGTACCATGAGTAACGAGTTCGGATGGGTGGATGGGATTAATTCACTTTCAAACAACGCAAATATTACCGGTTTTGCACCAAGTGGGACTTTAGTGCTGCGTGGCAGACTCAGCATATCAGGGGGAAGTTCTACCTACCGGACATTCTATTTTCGGGAAAATGGAGAACAAATTAGAAATTGGCATAGTTCAT